>OFMJ01000634.1_pt1 | contig 34424 bp, 41 predicted proteins | sample 1541801 | NCBI WGS metagenome assembly OFMJ01 (sample SAMN04209234, study PRJEB22552) | human gut metagenome | biome: gut; material: feces | host: Homo sapiens | place: USA: Oklahoma
GAAACAGAAAAAGGCAGCGCGCTGAAGCACAGCACCACTGCCAGTAACATTGCGAGTATTCTCTTTTTTGTTTTCATAGTCACGTTCTTCCTTTCTTGGAATCAGACGTATAATCGGGCAAACTTGACGGTGATGTTTCTACCTCCCCCCTCTGCGTTTTTTCTTTTTTGCGCGCTTTTCCCTCCTTGCGCGTTTTCTTTCTCTCCAGCAGAAGCGCCTCCAGCTCCGCCCGGTCGGTGGTGATCATCTCCAGCTCCGTTTGCGAAGCCTTGATGACCACCGGCACCTTGTTGGAGTTGGAACAGATTAACGCCTCGCCCCGCTCAAACTGGGTGATGGCGCGCACCTCGCTGCGGGTGAGCTTCAAGGTCTCCTGCACCGTACGTGCCTCGTCCGGCTCCAGGTTCAAGATGATTTTGTTTTTGGAGTTGTTGATGATGGCTCGGCCGTACTTGCCGTCCTCCAGCCCAAAGAAGTCGGAGAGATCCTGGGTGGCTGCCACGGCCGCCCCGCCAAAGCCCCGGATCACCTTGAAAATCTCCAGGCAGAACTCCGCCGCCATGCGGGTGGAGCTGGCGCCTATCAGCTGCCAAATCTCGTCGATGAAGATGGCTTTCCGCTGGGTGCGGTCCGCTTTGATCTGGTCCCACACATAATCCAGGGCGATAAACATCCCCACGGGGAGCAGCTTGCCTTTCAGCTCGCTCAGGTCCAGCACGATGTACTTGTTACTCAAATCCACGTTGGTCTGCCGGTTGAAGGATTGGGCCGACCCGGTGACAAACCGGCTGACAATGGCTGCCAGCCGCTGGGTCATGGGGTTTTCCAGCAGGTGCTTGTGCAGGTCTCCCAGCACAGGCATCTTCTTCATCTTGGGTGGGAACTGAGATTTGTCCTCATACACCGAGTCGTTGTCATGGGTGATGCCGAAGTCCCGGTAGGTCTTGATGAGGGCTTCGTCCAACATCTGCTCCTCCTCATTGGTCATGTCGGGGATGAGCAGGCCGAAAAACGTCATGAGCTGCTGGATTTTCCGCGCCAGCAGGGAATCCATCTCCCCATAGGCGATTTCGTCGATGAGCTCCATCTCCGGGGAGGTCACATGGCGGATTTCCATGACGTTGATGCAATGAGGGGAACCAGGGGCGATTTTGATGAACTCCCCGCCGATGTGGTTGCAGGCCCGGCGGAACTCGTGGCCCTTGATGGGCGCCACAATAAAGCTTTGGATGCCGCGCATCCGCATCCGCAGGGCCAGCAGCTGCATGGTAAAGGTCTTCCCCGCCCCGGAGGTGCCCAGGAGCACCAGGTTGGCGTTCTTGTGGACTTTGCTGTTGAACAAATCTACAATGCACAGGGAGTTGTTGTTCCGGTTGACCCCCAGCAGCACCCCGTTGTCGTCCGACATCTCGAAACTGCAGAAGGGGTAGGTGGAAGCCGCCCCGCTGGTGAGTACGTTCCGCCGGGACTTTTTCTCCAGACCAGGGTCTATGGACAGGAAGGGCAGCACCGAGCGAAGGGCAGCCTCCTGCTGGAAGCTGCACTCACTCACCTGCATATCCATGGATTTGAGCATGTCCGTCATCTGCCGTTTCCGCCACAGCAGTTCCTCATAGGTTTGGGCGGATACGGTGATGAACACATTGAGATAAAAAAGATCCTCGTTGTAGTTGGCGATGCCGTTTTTGATGAAATAGCCTGCCTGGATGGAATTGGCCAGCTCCTCGTAGTCGGTGCTGGTGTCCTGCATCCCCTTGAGCTTGGTGCGGTTGAGGCGGATGCGCTGGGCCACCTTGTCGATGGCCCGGCTGCGGTTCTCCCGGCGCAGGTGGATGTCAACGTCGATGCCCTCCCCGGCGTTGATCAGGGCTGACATCCATCCGGCACGCACCCGGCTGGGGTAGCCGTTTCCCCGGATATACAGGATGGAGTAGTATCTGCCGTCCATTATAATGTGGTTGTAGTGAGTAAAATCAATCCCCCTGGGGGCCAGAAACTCCACCACGGGGATTTCCGGCACAGGGTCCAGGCCCAAGGTCAGGCCCTGGGCGGCCATGGTGTCCAGCACCACCCGGTCCACTCGGGTTTGGAACGGCTCGGTCTGGCAGGAGCGGCGGTTGAAGATTTGGTAGAGGATCTCTGCCGTGGCCTCGTCCGGATTGGCGGGCTGGACAATGCCGTTGCCGCACTGGAGAAAGTAGGCCCGGGCGGTCTGCTCCGCTCCCTGGAGGGCGCCGTAGATTTTGGAGTAGTCCCCATCGTCCCGGCCCACCGCTTCATACTGGAAGATGAGAAAGAACCGGCGGGTGAGAGCCTCCCGGCTGCCCACATCCTGAATGAGCCGCAAGTAGTCCTCCCCCAGAGCCCGGCACTGGGGATTTTCCTCCTGGGCCAGCTCCTCCTTCACCAGGGCAATGTGCTTATCCGAATCCGCCCGGCGAGTGATGGTCTTGCACTGCAGGCGGATGGGGGAGATTTTCAGCCAGCTGGCGAAGCTGGAGATGATGTTGAACTGCTCCTCCGAGGAACGGAGGGCAAAGTTGATGGGCTCAATTTCAAGAATCTTCAGGTAGCGGCCGTCGGTGGCCTCCACCATACCGTTGCGGATGTCCCGAATGGGCAGGAAGGACTGGGCGGATTCCCCTTTAGCCTCCTTTCTTCTTTGTTTTGCGTTTTTCTTTGCCATAGCTGCTTACCCTCCTAAAGTGGAGTTTTCGCCGGTGGGTCCAGAACCGGAGGATGTGCCCCAGGTACTGGAACAGGGAGCCGCCGTCCACCCCCATGAGGGACACCACCCCCAGAGGCAGGAGGGTGACGGTCATGACCACCACCCGGATGGTGCCGGACATGGGAATCCACAGCAGCTCCGGCGCTCCCATCAAAAACAACAGGAACCCGGTCTCCACCGCGTTCCTGGGTTCCACCATGCCCCCCAGCAGCTTGCCGGAATCGGTGTAGTTGGCGGGGATGGCGTAAATGTTGCTGATTTCTTTTTCTTCCAAGGTTGCACCTCCTCTGATGTAGGCAAGAAAAAAGACGCCCTTCATTAGGACGTCCCCTAGGATTGCTTACTTCTCTTGTTCCTTTTTCTCTTTCAAAGCACGCAAAATGTTTTCTACATTTTCCTCTTTTGTGGCTCCCGGATATTGCTGCTCAAACTCCAGCAGGGATTCCTTCGCCAATCGTTCTTGCTCTCGGTAAACCTGATAAAGTTCCCCTGTTTTGCCTTCCTCCAAAATTTGCTCCAGTAAGGCTTGAGATCCCTGCGGAAGCTTTTCCCAGCCACCATAGAGATCTTCCACAGCTTGGGTGATTTGCCCCATGGTCAATGGCTGACCACGGTTTTCCTGTTCCCGCAAGATTCCCACAATGTCCGAAATGTCGTTTTTGTACTGTCTTCCTGCCATAAGCTTCATGGCAACTAGATAGGCGCCGGAAATCGTGCGCACTGTCAGCACATGGGAAAAAGTCTTATAATAGGTGGAAAAGGTTGTCAGCTTAGGGGAATAGGAAGAAGTCCTGGTAAAGTCTGCGTTGAGCCAGCCATTGGGAAGCCCCATTTTGTCGCCCACCCGGTTGACAGCGTCCTTCATAGCGGAGGATGCCTGAATAATAGCGTCCACGTCATAAGTGCTGTCTCGAAACCCATAATTTGCCAGAATGGCCGCTCCGCCAATCAAAGTGATCTCTGCCTTCATGGCGGTCCCATTGAGCTTGCGAAATTCTTTTCCCAGCTCCCGTAAGCAATTATCCAAGTTTTCTTTTGTGAAGGTAAAGTCAGATGACATTGCGCACCTCTCGTTCCACAATGTTGTGGCTTATAAATTCCGGGATGGACTCCCGTTCGCTCTCCCGTAAGAGTGCGGGGTTTTTTGTTATTTTTGCTTCCAGCACCAGGCTGGATGGGTAAAGAACCTGTTTCAGCTTGGCGCCGCGCAAATCGCTGTACTCCCGGCAGAGGGACAACCCGTTCACACGGGAAAGATAATCCACCATTGCCAGCAGATACAAGGCTTCCGGATACCACCGCTTTTTGTACAGGCGGCGAATTTCGTCGCTTTCCAAGGTTTGAATGAGAAAGTTAATGTCGCCCATATCCTTCACCAGATGGCACACATTGCTCTTGAATACCTCAAAGGAACTGCGCCTCTCCGCTGTCTTCTCCATCTGATCTTGGAGCAGGCTTTCCATAGAAACGCCCAATGCCTGTGCGATGCGATACACAGTCCCCGCCGCGCACTTTTCCAAACAGGTCTTGCCGCTGCAGATGTCGATAACCGTGGTTTGGGGCACCCCGCTCTTCTTGGAAAGCTGGTATTTTGTCATTTTTTTCTGTGTGAGTAAACTGTTGAGCGTCATAACCATCCCTCCATCATGATTATATCGGTATACCGATATAATGTCAATAGGATGGCCCAGTTCAGCATGGTTATGCTTGGAAAGGTTCATGGCCACAGCATCAAGCCATAGCCGCGAATCACGGAACTGCCCCGGAGGTAGCTCTTATAGTTGCAGGCATCGCTTCCGGAGTTGCCCTCCACAGTGTAGACGCGGGTTTCGTCCACGCCTACCACAATGCCCACATGGTCGGCGTTGCCGGAACCATCCCAGTCGAAGAAGATAGCGTCCCCGGGAGCGATATCGGCGTAGTTTCGGTCTACCCACTGCCCATGGGACTGGAACCAGGTCATGCCTCCTGAGGTGCAGCCGGAAAACCGTGGCTCGGAAAGCCCCACCTGGGCATAGCACCAGGAGACAAAACAGGCACACCACTCCACCCGGCTGGAAAAGCCGTACCAACTCCAATAGGGGTAGCCTCCCACCTGCCCCACCTGGGACAGGGCGATGGCTGCCACCTCTTCCCCGCCTTGGCGGGTACCAGTGCCTCCGCCGATTCCTCCCAACATGGAGCCATACAAAGTCAGCTTCAACGCGGCGGCCATGTTGGTGATAGCCTCTCCACAGGTGATGGTGAAGTCACCGTACATGGCTTCCGGATCCAGCTGGAAGGCTTCCAGGATGGCATCCTGGTTCAGAGGGTGGATGGTGGCAGACAAGTACGAAACCGTTTGGGTCTGGGGGCTGTCGGAAGAATTTTCCTCGCCCTCAGAGCTTGTATCCGGCTCCACCTGTACCTCGGCTGTTTTCACCTCGTAGGTGACAGGGAACAGCTTGTCGGCCAGAGTCTCCAACTTGGAAACCATATCCTCCTCGCTGGTACCCAGCTGTTCCATGGAAACGGAATAGGCGCACAGGACGTAAGCCACATCGTAAGAGGAATCCCCCGCCTGGTCATCCAAGGCTTCCAGGGAGAGCTCCTGGTCGTAGCCGCCTTCGGTGATGAGGTCGTTGACCCGTTCCAGGGCCGCCTGGTGGGCCGCCTCCAAAGCGTCCGCCACTACCCCAGACAGCCTTGTCATAGATTGGGACAGGGTGAGGGGACTGGTCATATCCACGCCATTCAGGCCAAAAACTTGGTTGGTCACTATGGTGGGCAGGGATGTGAGGAGCACGATCAAGATGAGGAAAAACAGGCAGATGCACACCAAAATCTTATACAGCGTGTGCCGTAAAGACCAAGCGGTGGAGAGCACCGCTCCCCAGGGCCCGCCTGCGGCTGTGCCCGCGGCAATCTCGGAAACGGCCTTGCCGCCTTCCACCCCAGCTTTTACCAGGGCAGCGGAGGAATTGGCCACTCCCGCGGCGGTGCCGGATGCCGCTAATTTTACCCCCTCCTTTCCCAGCTCCTTGGCCGCGTTGACCACATTTCGGGCGGCTTCTCCCCATTGGTCGCCGCCATCGCCGAATTGCTGTTTATCGGGTTCCGACATTCGGCTTCACCCCCTGTCTACGTATTTACTTTTTCTCTCAGTATGCTATAATCAAGGTACGGTCAGATTCATTCTAGAAATGGTTTTACGTCTATCCGACTGTATGTCTTTATGCGGAGGTTCCTGATGAAAAGCCAAAATAATCTCTCCTTAAAACAACAATTGCAAATACTGACACAGAAAAGAGCAAGGGCCAAACGAAACGGTCAGCCTACCCCAAAACTGGACGCCAAAATCGAAAAACTGAAGGGCGAAATGCAAGGCACCTTGAAACTAGCGCCTGCTTCAACACCTTCGGAAAGCCAATTTACCAATTACAAGAAGGTTAGCAAATCACCGATGCAAGGCGGTTCTTTTACCCCAAAGTAATCAGCAGTACAAAACCATGCGGGACTCTTATCAAAGGAGTCCCGCTTTGTTATCACCTCCCCTTCTTCCGCGGGGGCTTGGGAGGTTTCTCCGGCCGCCGCTGGGGTTTCTGATACAAGGTGGGCGTAGACTTGTAGCGCACGGTCTCCACATTGGTGGTTTTCAGCTTGCCCTCCTCGTAGACGGCTTTACCATTCAGATATACCGGCTTGCGCTCCACCGCGGGCTCCCCATGTATGGCGTACCACTGTTGTCCTTTGGCGTCCTCATAAACTTTGTAGTCTCCCCGTGGGGCGGCGTACCGGGCGGTATCAAAGAACTGTGTGCCGGAGCCATCGGTGTGGCGGACCTCAAAGTGGCCCTCCTCCCTGTGGCTGCCGTCCACCGTGGTGACTTGTTGGTCAAAGCCGGGCATAAAGTTCTGGAAAGAAGCCCGGTTGTAGGCCAGGGCCTGCTCCCCTGTTTCGAAGTCCGGGGCTTGTGCCGGAGGCTCCATCTGGTACCAATCCACCCCGTTGGCGGCTTGCGTCACACTGTGGGGCGCGTTCGGCTCCTCGTAGAAGGCACTGTTGTACCAGAGAGCGGTGCCGTTTTCACCGGTGGCTTCCAGGACGCCCTGCTCCACGGTGCGGAGGGTGGTGCCCTCGTCCACACCGGGGAAGGTCTCCCGCACCTGGGATTCCTCCAAGGCGCTGCCGGAAAACTCCGGCACATCGTAGAAGGCGGCGGCTCCCTCACCGGTAGCCACCTGGTACCAGGTGCTGCCATCCGCGGCGGTCACCACGGAGTAGGGGCCCTCCGGCACTTCATACTGGCTGGCGCTGTAATAGTCGATTTGGCTGGGACCGGTAGGCTGGGCCGTTTGCACGGCTGCTCCTTCTTCCCCCGCTGCCGGAGTGGGAACGGTGGGACCGTCTTGCTCCACTGCCTCCTGAGCCGCCATGCCGGTGGCGGTGGTATGGATGTGTCCCCCAGTGATCTGCGTCCCCGCCAGGGAGTAGTTTGTCAGCTGGGGCATGAAGTTTTGCAGGCTCCGGTCGGCAATGTCCCCGGCAATGGCGCCGGACACAGCCTCCGGGCGGCTGGCCACGGAGGAGATGGACTCCCCGGTGAGCACCGCCCCGTTTCGGGCGGCGATGCCCCCAAATGCCCGGCCCACAAAGCCTACGCTGCCGCCCAAGCCCATGCGGGAACCGCCCTCCACCACCGCGTCCCGGACGTAGGAGTTGCCTTTGAACTTGCTGGCAAATCCCGCCGAGAAAGAGGTGGCGGCCGCTCCCGCTCCGGTAGCTGCGGAACTGGCGGCAGACCCGCCGGAACGGAACACGCTGCCGGCGCTTTTGGCCCCTCCTCCCAAGCCGCTGAGCACCCGGGCCGCCATGACCATCTCCATGGCCATGCTGGAACCGGTCTGGGCCACGTTCAGGCCCATGGCCGCCAGGTAGCTGTCAAACTTCTGGGCGGTCTTGAGAAAAGCCAGGGCGCAGAACAACCAGAGGAACACCGAGCCGCCCCCGCTGGCCAAAGCGCCGCCGTTGCCGATGAACTGGCCCACCGAGCTGTCAAAGGCCCGGAGGAACCACACGTTGAGCACCAGCAGCAACAGCTGGGAACCCACCATCCGGCACCAGGATTTGAACACCTGATTGGTGGCCTTGGAGCCTCCCATGGCGAAGGCCAGGGGACTTGTGTAGCACAGGACTCCTACCACGATGTAGCGCTCCACACACTCCAGCAGGAGCTTGAAATAGTTCCAGCCCAGGGCGATGAGCAAAATGAGAATGAGGATGGGTCCCACAATGGACACAGTGGAGACGATGGTGGTGACGCCGTTTTTCAGGGCTTCCTCAATGCCGGCGAAGGTGAAGTCCTCCGCCTCCATGGACACCTCCATGAGGGCCGTGTAGGGCGCCCGGGCGATGTCCAATGCCATGGTAAAGATAGGCCGGGCGGCTCCCACCAACAGGGCGAACAGAGCGCTTCTTAGCAGGAGCTGCCAGGGATTCTCCGCCTCGGTGATGGGGCCGCCGAACACCCGGAACAGCTGCCACACGGTGATGAGGAACAGGACTGCCCAGGCCATGTACTGCATCACCTCGAAGGCCTTGGTGACAAAGGGGAAATACCCCTCCATGGCGTCCATGTCCGTGCCCAGGGCGTCGAGAAACACCCGGGACACCGCGTCCATCAGCTGGGAAGCGATGCTGGAAACCCAGGTGACAATGCCCTCAAAAATCCAATCGAGCATTCCTCACCTCCTTTAGCCGCCGGTGTACTGGCCGCCGGCGATCAGGGGCTGCAGGTAGGCCACAATGAATCCCAAGGTATTCAGGACAATCCAGGTGACTACAATGCGCTTGAGCCAGCTGGTGGCCTCATCCACCGCCCGCTGATTCCGGGACACCATGCGGACGATCAGGGCAATGGCGGCCACGGTCACTGCCACAATGGTGCTGATGGCCACCACCTGGCCGTAGATGTCCTGCATGATGCTGGAAAACCGGTCCCAGATGGTCTCCGCCAGCACCGGCCGCACCGACAAGAGCAGGCCGCAGCCCACGGCCACCAAGGACCAATAGGCTGTTCGAAGCCGGTTGGAAAGAGTATCCCTCTCCATGTTCTCTACCTCCATTCTGAATTTTGGCAGCAAAAAAGGCCGCCCTCAGATTGCTCTGAAAGACGGCCTTTCCGCTTGTCCCAATTTGGTACGATACCAGTGTAGCACGTTTCCCTTTTCTTGTCATCGGCGGGGAGTGCGCCATTTTTTTGCCATTTTGTGGGCGGGATGTTCCTTCATTTCAAATTTCAGTTTTTTAAACTCCCAATGGGCACCACATACACACCATCATGCCTTCGGTATGCGTAATCTCCGGTGCCAGTCAGTACCATGAGAAAAGATGGGGCATGCATCTTATCGGTATCAATTTTCGCAGCCATGGATTTGAGGCTTCGCACGCCTTCTTCAATGAGTGTATCACCGCCAAGTTTCATTTCAATGAGGCCGTATTTCCCATTTCGGAGGTGTATCACCGCATCACACTCTTGCCCATCTTTATCCCGATAATGATATACTTCTCCGTTTAGAGCATCCGCAAACACACGCAGGTCCCTGACGCAAAGTGTTTCAAAAAGAAATCCAAATGTGTGAAGGTCATTCACTAAGTCATTTGGGCCAATCCCCAAAGCAGCTGCAGCGATAGAAGGGTCAATATAGTAGCGAGTGTCAGAAGAACGAATTGCAGTCTTAGAGCGCAGGTTAGGATTCCATGCAGGCATATCTTCCACAACAAAGATTTTTCTGAGCGCATTGACATACGAAGCTACCGTTTCTTCACTGATCGGGGTCTCATCGTTTGCGGCAATATCCTGCGCAATCACGGTATTTGGAACTTGTCCTCCCTGATTTCGTGCATAAGAACGCATGAGTCGACGAACCCTTTCCGGGTTTTTTTGTACATTGTCTGCCCGATTAATATCCGCGTGTACAACGGCATCGTAATAATCCATTGCCTGATCTAAGGCGATTTCATCGCGCATATCCACCGATTGAGGCCATCCACCTCTGCAAACAAGAAATGCCAAACGGTCTATACTCAAGTTCGATTCCCCATCAATTTCCGTTTTCCCTGTAAACAGTTCGCTTAAACTGACATCCCCAGTTGAGTCCCCTGACTCATACAGGCTCATTGGCCTCATTGTCAGCCAAGTAAACCGACCAGTACCCGAATGGGTTATTTCCCTGGTATCAACAGGGACGGCAGAACCGGTAAGAATAAACTGGCCAAGTTCGCCACGATGGTCTACTTCAAAGCGAATGGCATCCCACAGTTTCGGAGCAAGCTGCCATTCGTCGATCAATCGTGGAACTGCGCCGTTTAATAGGCGCCTTGGATTTAGTTCCGACATGGTGATATTTTGTTCTTTCCTTTCTGGGTCATCCATATACAAAACACTAGCAGAAAATTGTTCTGCAGTTGTGGTTTTACCACACCACTTAGGTCCCTCAATTAAAACGGCGCCTTTTCCTTCCAGTTTTCGCTTCAGTATTTCATCAGCAACTCTTTTCCTATATTTCTTCACGCAGGATGCCTCCTCTCCTCTGATACTGCCTATATTATGCGCTAAACCATTCAAAAAAGCAACGTTTTTCCGATGATTGGCGAAATATTTTTCCGACGATTGGCGTGATTTTATTCCGCTTATTGTACCAGTCAAGGAAAGTAGTCATGAGTCCAACACTTCCACAAGTCCCACCAATCTACCCAGCTCCTCCTCCGGCACCGACCACAGCCGGATGGAGATGGCTTCCTTCCGCAGCCGGTAACACTGCCGGGAGGACAAGTCCAAGCAAACATCCAGTACACTTACGTTTCCAACAGGAAATCCACTATATTTTTCTGCCGGATGCCGCCCCGGTTGATGCGCAGCAGCGTGTCGGTAGACAATACCAGTTTTTCATAGTTGTCCGAAATCCCCTCTAAGGGGCCGAATTCACGCTCTGTGTTTTCCGGGGTGAGTACATAGCACACCTGAATGTAAAGTCGCTCGTCTGCCCGGCTTGCTACAAAGTCCACTTCTGCCACATCTTGCTTTCCAATATGAACCGTCCAGCCACGGCGAAGAAGCTCCAAATACACGATGTTTTCCAGAATCCCAGCAATATCGTTGTCACGGTATCCGATGACTGCATGGCGCAAACCAAGGTCAGAGAGATAATACCTCTCCTGCGTTTCCAAAATACGTTTCCCTTTGATGTCAAAGCGCACCGCTTTATGAATGAGAAAAGCGCTCTCCAAAGCTCGCAGATAATTGTACACTGTTTCGGCACTCAGCTTCCGGCCTTGGTTTTTCAAAAAATCCGTGATGGTTTTTGCGGAAAAAGTGTTCCCAATATTGTCCATAAGATAGGCAATCACACTTTCCAACAGCGCGGTGTCCCGAATCTTATTCCGTGCGATCACATCTTTCAGCAGCACTGAGTTGTAAATGTCATGAAGATACTGCATAACACGGGTTTCTTCCCATTTCATCTGATGAATCCCAGGAAGACCTCCAAACCGCAGGAAATTGGCAAACTGCTCCTGCTGGGCCAGGGAAGATTCTTCCGGATTCTCCGCGGCAAAATCCAAATATTCCCGGAAATCCAGGGGATATACACGAATCTCCACATAGCGGCCCGCCAGCAATGTAGCTAGTTCTCCAGACAGAAGCTTTGCGTTAGACCCGGTCACATAGATGTCACAGTCAAGGTCTACTCGAAGGGAGTTGATGACTTGCTCCCAAGAGTCCACCTCTTGGATTTCGTCTAAGAGGATATAGACCTTCCCCTGCGCACGATCCGCCCGCTTACAGACCTCTTGATAAAGTGCTCGGTAGTCCTTAAATGCTTCATATCGAAGGGACTCAAAATTCATGGAGATGATGTTCTGCTCCTGGACGCCCCGGCGGCGGAGTTCTTCCCGAGTCAGCTCCAAAAGCGCACTCTTTCCGCAGCGGCGCATTCCCGTGATAATTTTCACCACAGGTTTATCCATGAAATCCCGAATTTCCTGCATATATCGTTCCCGCTGAATCATGGTAGCTCACCTCATAATTTTTCTCTTATTATAGAAAAGTCGGAAGAAAAATTCAAGAGTTTCTCTTACAAAAGAAATTTTCAGAATTTGTCGCAAAAATTTCTTTCATGATGTAATTTATAAAGGGTGGATTACACCACCGAAAATTACATCATGACTGCGGCTCATTTGTGGCGAATGAAAAGACAGTTGTGATGAAGGAGGGATGCCCTCACACCTACTCGCACCTGCCAACCACACATTCCCACAAAGGAGGTCACTATAGAACTGACCTACACGCAATATGGGGACTACCTGATCCCCGACCTCGTCCTAAAAGACACAACGGAATATCACATCGGCAAATATGGACGGATGCGACACGCCTATCTAAAGGAGTATCGTCCGGCCATTTACAGCACATTGCTGCTCACGGAAAAACTCTTTCCCCATTTGGCAGAGATCGACGCTGCCTGCAAAACCCGGCTGGACATCATCGAGACTGCCCTGATGCGCCGGGAAGGCGTGACCGAGGCACTGAAAGCCGCCGATCAGATGGAGTGGGTGCGCCGGATGAACAGCATCCACAGCCGGGCGGAAGAAATCGTCTTGCATGAACTTGTTTACACGGAATAATCAGCGATGCCCTCACAGCAAGCCGTATAAGCCTGCCGTGAGGGCATTTTTCGTTATTTCAGCAACTTCCAGTATCCTTTGCGGTCGGAACCGATACGCTCAATCAGACCTGCTTCTTTCAGCTTTTTCAGTCGGGCAGCTACCGTTTTCCTGCTGACACCCAATCGTTCGGCCAGCTGCGGCATGGTATAGCCGGGGTCTTCCGCCAGCAAGGACAAAACCGTCTGTTCCTTATCAGTCACTTCATCAGTCACCTTTACAGTCACCCGTTCAGTCACCCGGATAACCCGATCCTCCGGCGCGGTGAATTTTATCATAATGTCACCGGGATTGATGGTATATTCCGGCTGTGGTACGCCGTCCTTTTCACAAGCAGAGCAGATTTTCTCAATGCCACGTCCCCAGCTCTCAATAAAGCCCGCCAGATAGAACACATGGGCAATGTTGGGGTTGTAGGGGCTGGAAGCGTGCTTGCTCATCAGGTTTTCCAGCGTCCAGTTTTCCGGCAGACATCCGCAGTTGGCAATGTACAGCTTAGAGTAGCGTGTCCTCTAAATGGTTGTCCCGCACATCCGGCTTTGGGAAGGGCGCGTAGATGAGGTAGTTTGTTGTGGTGTCCTGCCGTTCCAGAAAAAGCTTGGTGGCAAACTGGTTGTCAGCCTGCAAAAAGTAGACCTTGGCATTTTCAAGCTCCACATTCTGCATATCCTCCACAAATTCGCCGTTGTCATCGTACCAAAAGACGAGTTTACGGGTGTCGCCGGTAAACTCCGCATTCAGACGGTCTATGATTTGTTTGATGTTCATTTCTGCCATGCCGCTTACTCCTTTTGGCCTGTGACTACCCACGAGCCGTTTCGATTGGTTCCTTCACGCCGCAGCTTACCGCTCTTTTGAAGGTTGCGCATGATGCGCTTAACAGTGGAAAGAGATGCCTCCACTTCTTTCGCAATCGCCCCTTGTGTTGCTTGCGGATTTTTCAGGATGATGCTCAGGATCGCTTCTTCATTGGTGTCATTGGGTTCAACTTTGGTGTCATTGGTGTCACGCTCTTTGGGGTCAATGACACCATTTTTAATATTAGAGTGTTGATGATTATTACAATATGAAGTGTTTATCTTTAGCATCTCTTTCTGTAATTACCAATAACCTTTTAATCCTCCAAATTCTTAATACATCATTCAGATATTGGTTTAATGTTTCCCCCAACTCAGGATCAGGATCCCATGCGCCAGATGTATTGATAACTAAGATTAAGTGGATTTCTTTCTCTAACAGATTTGGATTTACCATAGCATTAGGAATATTGTTTTGCGAATATCTTTTCAAGAGTATATTTCCATACAGAGATAAAGAATGACGCATTTTCAAAACGATCTCATTTATATACTTGTCATACGCTTTTTTCTTCTTCTCTTTCTCATCGGATGGAATACCTGCCAAGATCTGTCTTGGACATGAAGATTTTGCCTCGATGAAATAGAGATTGTTCCCCCTTCGTAAAATAAACTCACAAGATTTTATTCCATTTTGACGAAGGCTCTTTGTATACTGCTCACTTGCTTCAATTCAGAAAACCTGATTCTCATCATATTCTCCAAACTCCATTCCAGACTCTCTAATGATTACTCCCATCATAACACCTCTGTAATTTCCTGTCGGTAGAGATCAACCGATGTCTGAATGATGGAGTTTTTTGGCATCCCATCGCTGAGATTACAGATTTGAGGTTCATTGTCCTTGGCTAGAGAGATACAAGTTACTTCATTAGGGTATTTCAAAGCAATTAAGAACAGCTTTTTAATCACAAAATAGGAGTGAGTGGAAATAAACACTTGAATCCCCATCTCGTGAGAAATGTCAGCAATCATATCTAAAAAATCACAGATTGCCTTGGGATGCAGTGCAGATTCTAATTCGTCTATAAACAAGATGGATTCCTTGTTTATATAGCCGTTTCCAAGCAGTCGATCCATTATAGAGATTTTCTTAACGCCTTCTGCTGTTGCACCAATGGCAAATTTTTGGTTTGTATCATTTTTATAATACCATTTTCCACTGTCCTCGTCATAGTCGACTTTCCCGCTGATAACATCATTCAGTCTTTTCCGAGCTTTCGAGAATGCGTTATAATTTTTCCCTCTGGAAGGCGAAATCCGAAGAGCTTTTACCAAATCATAATAAGTGTCATCAAATCCAAAAGACTTATCGACTTCTCTTGATTTCAAAATGACCGAAAAGAGAGAAAGCACTTCTTTTGCAGGGATAAAGATAGAGTTGCCTTCTTTCTGAGCTTCCGGCGCAGTCACATTAACAACCTTTGTAGTAGTACTCTGAGAAAACTGATATTCCATACAGTTCTGTTCATGATCTGTCTCCACTTTAAAGCACAGGGGATCGTCCGACGAACGGTACACAAGATCTCCCAACTTTTCAACCTGAAACGTCCACCGAAGTTTTTCGGCGAGAATTTCATTCATAGAACGAATATCGTCCCCACGCTTATAGTCCTCCATTGAGCGAATAGCTGAATAAAGTGCTTTCAAAAGAAAAGTTTTGCCTGTTGCATTTTCACCAATGATAAGGTTGATGTTAGAAAACTCTGAACATCTAAATGCAGAGATATTCCCATAGTTTTGTAGTTCAGCCGCTTTGATTTTGAAGCTCAAAATTTATTCCCCCTTTTCGTTTTGATTAGAGCGATGCTATTATTGATTGTAACCTATTTGTTTATAGAAATACAACGAGAATAGGAATTCTGGTCTATTTCTCTTTAGCCATAATATTTTTGGAATCTGCCAACACCTCATAGAACTTCCCATCGCCTGCGGTCTGGAGTTTGCGGTAGTTGACCTTCACGCCGTCATCCAAGTCCAGCTCAATGCGGCTCAGGGCGAGGTGGGCGATCATCTCGTCATAGTCGCGGCACTCCTTGAGCTGCTTTTGGAGCTTTTCCTTCCGCTTAGTGGAAGCGGCTACCTCGCGAGCGTTTTGGCTGTGGTCGATCATAAGCAGTACCCACAGTTTCTTATAACTTATCTTCATGTCAACGCTCCTTGTTTTCCGAGATGCAGCGAGGATATAAAAACACATCATAATTATAGCGGAAACACTCGAAAGCCGCAACAGGTTCTTTTGCGTATTTACAAAAAAAATTCAAGTTCTTGGAGCTTTAGACCAAAAACAAAACCTGAGTGCCGTTCACTCACTCAGGTCTGACCATTTGGGCTGAATAAGCCGTCCTCTTTTGAATACTGCCTTTGTATAAAAGTCGAGGGACATGACCAAATCGTAGCCGCCGATATGGTCAAAAAATGAGATGTCATCAGCCATCTCAATGATGCTTTTCAAAAAGCCCATACCGGCACAGCAATCGAAGGTGTATGTAACTGATATGTGGCTCAGATGTTCCCTTATTTCAATGTCAAGCTCATAATCATTTGAGATTTCTATGGCCTTCTGGATAAAATTGCGAGCCTTTTTTTCGCGTCCCGGCAACACAAGATAAGTAACATTGCTATAAATCTCTTTCATGATTTCATCGAACGATGGAGCATTGCCGCTATCCGTAAAGTTTGCAACCTCCGGTTCGGTTTCATCTATCGGTTCCCTGTGAAATTGTTTTTTATAAATTATCTCTCCCATCTTTTCTTTCTCCTAATTTGATGATCGTACCCCAAGGACCAGGCACTGAAGGTGGCGGTGGAAACCATCGAGGACTTTCTGCTGGAGCACGACATGGAGGTCACCCTGGTGATCTTTGACCAGGAAACCTGGTATTTGGCCAAGGAAAAATTTGGAGAATTGATGGACACGATTCACATAGGAAAGGAAACTTACTATGACCAATGAAAAAGTCTTTCAAATGAAACTGAAAAAGATATACCCTCTTCTGGTGGCCAAAGCAGAGAAAAAAGGCCGTACCCGGTCGGAGGTGGATCAGGTCACCTGCTGGCTCACTGGGTACAGTCAGGAAGAGTTGAACCCTTTGGTGGAAAGCGGCATCACCTACGGAGATTTCTTCCGAAATGCCCCTGCTCCCAACCCAAACCGGAAGTTGATCACCGGATCCATCTGCGGAGTAAAGGTAGAGACCATTGAAGACCCGCTGATGCAGGAAATCCGTTACCTGGACAAGCTGGTGGATGAGTTGGCCAAGGGCAAGGCCATGGAAAAGGTGTTGCGAAAATAAGACAGTCTAAAAGGGATGGGACGAGGTTGTCTCATCCCTTTTTCTATGTCCTTGGCCAGCCTGGGACAGGAAACATAACCTTCCCTGACCCAACCAAGATGCGCAATCATTTCTCAGAAAATGCCATTTTCTTTCTTGACATTTTCAAATAAGACTTTATAATTCAACTGGTAGTACCAGTTGAAAGAAGGAACGCTTGTGAAATTTATCAAACAGTTCAGCATTATTTTACTCATCACATTTTTGGGAGAACTGCTCCATATACTCATTCCGCTGCCCATTCCGGCCAGTGTGTATGGTTTGGTGTTGATGTTGATTGCGCTGCGATCCGGTCTCGTGAAAGTAGAGCACGTCAAAGAGACCGCTGTTTTCCTGATTGAAATTATGCCGGTCATGTTTATTCCGGCGGGGGCAGGACTTTTGGAATCCTGGGGCGTGTTACAGCCCATTTGGCTGCCGGTATGTATCATTACCGTTGCCACCACCGTGATCGTCATGGCTGTGACTGGTCGCGTGACACAGGCAATTATCCGGGCTGAGAAAAAGAAAAAGGAAGGAAAGCAGGCGTAAAAGTGTTTACAAATTCTCTATTTTTTGGTGCGGCAATCAGTTTATTGGCCTATGAAGTTGGTCTTTTATTGCGGAAAAAGTTTAAAAAGGCAATTTTTAACCCCCTGCTGATCGGCATTCTGTGCGTCATTGGGGTGTTGTCCATTTTCCATATCGAGTATGACAGCTACAACGTGGGCGGTCAATATATCAGTTACCTGTTAACGCCAGCCACAGTTTGTCTGGCTGTTCCGCTCTATGAACAGCTTTCCCTTTTAAAGAAGAATCTTGTGGCCGTGGCAGCAGGCATTGTCTCCGGTGTGTTGGCAAGTATGGTCAGCGTGCTGCTTTTGTGCAAACTTTTCCAGCTTTCCCACGAAGAGTATGTGACACTGCTGCCCAAATCCATCACCACTGCTATCGGCATGGGGGTATCGGAAGAACTGGGCGGAATTGTGACTATCACCGTTGCGGTCATTATTATTACCGGTGTGCTGGGCAGCGTCATTGGGGAAATCGTTTGCAAGCTGTTCCGGATTCAAGAACCCATTGCCAAAGGTCTGGCGCTGGGTACCGCGGCACATGCCATCGGAACCTCCAAAGCCATGGAGATGGGTCCAGTTGAGGGAGCAATGAGCAGTCTGGCCATTGCAGTCGCCGGTCTTTTGACTGTGGTCAGCGCCTCTGTATTTGCGCAATTTATGTGATTGAAATGAGGGATCGCATGATGGAGAACTTTATTATTACCATTGGCAGACAGGCCGGCAGCGGCGGACGGGAAATCGGCATGCGTCTGGCTCAACGGCTTGGGATTCCCTACTATGGGCGGCAAGAACTGATGGAGATCGCAAAAGGAACGCCGGATTACGAAGAGGTCCAGCCCTTTTACGAAGAACAGCCAGTGGACGACTTGCTGTACGCCATTGCAACCAGCAATGTAGAAGAAGATCTGGGACACATCCCCTTCCGGAGGATCCGGCAGCTGTGCAGCAAAACCTCCTGTGTTTTGATCGGCCGCTGCGGCGGTCACATCTTCCGGGGAGAAAAGCGGGCAGTCAGTATTTTTCTCCACGCTGATGAGAACATTCGGGCCCAGCGGACAATGCAGGACTACGGTCTGTCGCTGAAAAAAGCCATGGAACGAAACCAGCAAACAGACAGTGACCGCGCGGCTTTTCACAGATACTACACTCGAGAGGAATGGGGAGCCTCAGCTGACTACGACCTCTGCCTGGACAGCGGGATCTTAGGGGTAGAAGGTACCGTAGAGGTGATTCTAGCCTACCTAAAGATCCGGGGCATCGTCCAATAACGATGGGCAGGTGAGATTGTGGAAACTGAATACCCAAAGGAAAAAGCCTACGTCACGGTTATAGCGTACATCAAGCAACTGGTGCAAGACGGACAACTGGCATTTGGCGGCAAACTGCCCTCTGAACGAGAAATGATGGCAACTCTGGGACTGGGACGCAACTCTATCCGGGAGGCGCTGCGCACCCTAGAAAACATGGGATTGATCTCCTGTGTCCATGGCAAGGGAAACTTTCTGGTCAACCAGATCGGCGAGAGTTTCAGCAGTGTTTTTTCCATGCTGCTGTTTTTAAAACAGAGCAACTTCGATGAGGTACAGCAGCTTCGTCGAGGACTGGAAATGCAATCCTTACTCTTGGCTATCCAAACGGCAGATTGCACCACAGCCGCAGCCCAGGCCCAATGGCGTCAGACTCTGGAACCCCTAGGCAAACTGGTGGAAAGCATGCGACAAGCCACCGGCCACAAGCGGGTCACACTGGATTCCGCTTTTCACGAAGCGCTCATCCAGTGCAGCGCAAACCGGCTTTTTGCGGTCCTGCAAAAAGCCGTCTCCAGTCTCTGCGAGGCAGCCATTGAAAATGTTTTGACCGCCGCCACTGATGCCCAATGGCAAACACTGGTGGACTGCCACGAAACCATTTACCAATCCTTACTCAACCGGGATGCACAGGCCGGCATGGCTGCCATCGATCAGCACTATACCCAGCCTTTTTCAGACAGCCTGAACACTCCTCTAGGGTAACCTTCCGGAGAACAGCCGGAAAATTTCCCAGTAGGTGGTTAGTTGATACCACCCCAACGCAAACCGGTATTTGAAAAAACCATGGTGTTGACAGGGAACTGAAACCATGGTATATGCTCATCAACCGATACCTTGACAATCATCCGGTACTTTCCAAATATCCGAGGCTTGAGTTCGCGGATGATGGATATACTGGTACGAATTTTCACCGGCCTCAGTTTGCGGCAATGATGGAGAAAGTCCGGCATGGTGAGATCAACCTGATATGCGTCAAAGATTTTTCCCGCTTCTCTCGTGATTACATTGAGACGGGGAATTACCTCGAATGCACCTTCCCATTCATGGGCGTTCGCTTCATCTCCATCAACGACGGCTATGACAGCGATGATTACAAGGGAACAACCGGCGGTCTTGAGGTTGTCATGCGCAGCATCATCTATGCGGCGTACAGCAAGGATCTCTCGGTCAAAACGACAACGGCAAAAATCCAGATGATGAAGCAGGGCAAGTATGTGGGCGGCTACGCTCCCTATGGTCAATTACTATTATGCTGGTGAATGACCGGAAAGAGTCTCCCGTAAAAGCAAATCGCTGCATTTTTCAGGCCAAAATCAAAATTTCTTCCGAAAATAATGACTTCATTTTTGTAGAAAGAAATTGTGTGAATCTCACCCTGCGTTTTCCCATATACCCACCATTTCACACTTCTTCACATCCCCAAAGCCTCCACCAGCCCTACGAGTTTCCCCAGCTCCTCCTCCGGCACTGACCACAGCCGGATGGAGAGGATGGAAATAGCCTCCTCCCGCAGGCGGTAATACTGCCGGGAGGACAAGTCCAGCCGGAACAGCAGGTCGGTGTGGCTCAGCTTCTCCGGGACAATGTAGGTGAGGTAAATCAGCTCATACAGCCGGGGGCCGTTGCCGGGCTTCTTTTTCAGCACGGTCAGCGCTTCGTTGATCCGGTCCAGCAGCAGCCGTGACTTTCGCAGACTTTCCACCCGGGATTCCAGCTTCCGGTTGCCCATGCCGGCTTCCGCGTCCATCCGGTCCAGCAAAGTGTCCAGCTTACCAAAAGGCTCCTCCAACTCCTGGGCCACTGCTTCTGGGAAGCACTCCAGCGCCCAGGCGATGTCCCGGTAGTGAGAAAGCAGCACCTGGGTGTTGTGATAGAGCTTTTGCAGCCGTTCCTGCTGGGCCTTACGGCGGGCTTCATCCTGAATGGAGTCGTCCTCCAACAGGCCCTGGGCAGTCAGCAAAGCAAGCAAAGCCTGGGATTGGGTCATAGAGTTCTGGGAGTTTTTCTTGTTCTTCATGGGATACCTTCCTTTCCAAATCAAAAAGAGCCGGAATCTCACAAAAGGAGAAAACCGGCTCAAGGTGTAATCTTTTTTCCTGGCAGTCTACCTTACAATTCTTACAATTCCAACACGGAGAAGGATACGCGCGTAATAAGGGGGCGGAAAGTGCAACGCGGCTGTTTTCAGCCTGCTGGCCCAGCATCTTCTTGCTGTACCAGAGGACCATCTTGTTGAGCCGCAGGTTGTCGCTCCCGGCGATGCGCGCATTACCCGCGCAAAAACGCAGTGCTTCGATTGTGCGCAGAAGTTCCTCCTGGGAGGGCAGGGAAATCCCCATGCCCTGGGTGGAGCTCTCCGTGGGGTACTGGGCGTTGAACACCAGGCATCCATAGGCGCCAGGCAGACGGTACAGAGGGAAGGCATCCTCATGTTTTTTGAAAAACCTCCATACCTTGGTCTTTTCCCAACCCCAGCGGCGGCCCAGTGTTTCCAACGTCAAAACAGCGCCCAGGGAGCCAAACTGCACCGTGGGCGCCAAGTGTGAGAAAATATTTTTGGGCTCCTGCCAGACGGTGTGGCACCACAAATCCAGCAGGGCGTCAGCTTCTTCAAAATAGTAGTGTTGATTTGCCAGCCGGTCCGGAATACTCCGGGGCAGGCAGAGGAAGCCGCTGCCGTTTAAGGCGTAGACGCTCTCCCCCACGCTGGCTTCCCCTGTACAGGTGCATACCCAGTCCAGCAGGGTGTACTCCAGCTTTTTCGTGGTGCTGTCCAGGGAGTAGCTGAGGTAGCCCAGCGCCTGGAGCTGTTCCAGGGTTTCCAGGGCTGCTTTACGGCTCTTCGTCCCCAAAATGCTTTTGAGGCCTACCACGCCCCCGGCCCACATTCCCGGTTCCACCGGATTCTTAAAGCCGCAGTAGAGGCCCACGCCTTTCCGGTAGGCTGCACGTGCGGCCAACCGTGCCCACTGTCCCAGTACCCCCTTGCCCTGGGGCAGGCAAGCTCTGGGCAGCTTGACCCAGCGGTACTTCAGCTGGCACTTCATGGGGGACCTCCTTTTGTGTTGCGGGCATAAAAAGGAGCGGCGCTTCTCCTCTCATCCAGGAAGAAAACGCCGCTCAAACGTGGGTAAAATGGTGGTTGTAACAGCTTGTCCTATCACGTTTTTTTGAAATGTTGTTCTTAGGCGAACGCACCATCTGCGCTCATATCCTCGTGGAGGTCGGCGATGGTGTCCCCTGTTACAGAGAAAGTAGCTGCGTTGAAAGGCGTCCCAGAGGCGGCCACCGGGTACACGCCGGCGGTGTGATCCACGAAGTAGTCGTCAAAGCCCGCGGCCTTGATTTGCTCCGGGGTCATGTTCCGGGTGAGCTGGTAGACGATGGTGCCCACCATCTCCAGGTGGGAAAGTTCTTCTGTACCTATATCGGTGAGGATGGCTTTCAGCTCTGGGATGGGCATGGCGTAGCGCTGGCTGAGGTACCGCAGGGAGGCGCCAATCTCCCCGTGGGGACCGCCGTACTGGCTGATGATGATTTTCGCCAGGCGGGGGTTGGTGTTCTTGATGCGGATGGGATACTGCAAACGCTTCTCGTAGACAAACATTTAATTCCCCTCCTTTTCCCAGGGCCAGGGGTCGCTAATCCAGGCCCAGCGGCTGGTGTCCTGGGTGGTCTCCCCCAGAGGGCCGAACTTCTCCTCGTACTCTTTGCCCAGGCGCTGGGCCCGGGCCTGGTACTCCTCCAGACGGCGGGCGGCCTCTTTGTTGTTGGGATGGGTGTCCAAAAACAGGTGGAGCTCCCAGCAGGCAAAGCGGGCGGCGTAATAGCGCTTGCGCATCATCTGTTCTTCGCTCAACGGGGCTCCCCCCTTCTGCCGGTAAAGGGCTTATCTAAAACGGGAAACAGCGTGCCGGCATCCAAGGCCCTGTCGATGGAGTGGAGCTGGGCGTCCCACTGCTGATAGGGCACATAGGCCATGCCGGGCACCGGGTCTTTGGGCAGGGGGCTTAGGCCCTCATACAGGCCGCAGGCCATGCCCGTCATTTCATCTGCCAAAATCGATTACCCCTTCCTTTTCTTGCTGGGGACAGGCGCCTTGGCCTTGTCCCCTCGCTACAGGATATGCGCCAGGGGCGAAAGGGTGACGCAAAAAGGAGAGGGCGCGGAAAAGCCCTCTCCTTTTGTGTTGTGCGGCTTAAGTTTTGGCGGCTTACATGCCGTAGATGGCTTCGGGGGACAGGATTTCAAAGCCGTTGGCGTGCAGGGCCTCGGCGGCCTTCTGGCCGTTATCCAGGCGGATGATGACGTAGGCCTTGCCCTTATCCCGGCTGATGAAGGCGTACATATACTCCACGTCGAAGCCCTCGTTGGAGAGCAGGCGCACCGCCTTGGAGAAAGCACCGGGCTTATCGTCGATGCCCACCGCGATAACCTTGGTGAGGGTAACGGTCATGCCGTGGGCTTTCAGGGCCTCCACGGCCTCCTTGGGCTTGTCCACGATGACACGCAAAATGCCAAAGTCCCGGGTATCGGCCACGGAAATGGCACGGATGTCGATGTTGGCCTCTGCCAGCACCTCGGTGACCTCGGCCATGCGGCCGGGCTTGTTCTCGATAAATACAGAAAGCTGCTGGATTTGCATACAGTCACGTCCTCTCCGGTATGATAGGCCCCAACGGGGCGGTTTTCTTATGTTTATTATAGCAAAGGGCCGGGGGTTTGTCGAGTGAGAAATTCCGGCCCGCGGCGTCCCTTACTGGCTGGAGGCTTTGTGGAGCTTGGCCCACTTGCCCGTGCGGTACTGGAAGAAAGAGATGAGGTAGTTGACCAGCCAGCCCATGGGCACGGCCATCCACACAAACTGGATGCCGAACCGGGGGGCCAGGGTCACCGCCAGCACCACCCGTAGGCCCAGGTTTACCAGGTTGGCCACGGTGAACATGGTCATGTCCCCCGCGCCCCGCAGGACGCCGTCGGAAATCATCTTAAGGCCGATAAGCGCGTAGAACCAGGCCATAAACCGGGTGCAGGCCATGCCGGTCTCAAAGGCCACGGTGGAGCCGTCCTCCAGGAACAGGGAGATAAGCTGCCCCGCCAACAGCTGCACCACCAGGCAGATAGCCGCCGCCAAGGCGAACACAATGCCGTAGCTCACCCGGTAGCCGGCCCGGACGCGGTCCTGCCTGCCGGCGCCGATGTTCTGGGCGGTGTAGGAAGAGATGGCGTTGCCCATGGCGCTCATGGGGACGATACACACGCTTTCAATGCGCATGGCCGCCGAATAGCCCGCCAGCATCTGGGAGCCAAAGCTGTTCACCACGGACTGCACCAGCATCACGCCGATGGACACGGTGGACTGCTGCAAAATGGAGGGCAAGGCCACGCGGGCCATGTTTTTCAGCTCTTCCCAGTCGAAAAGGCGGCCCTCCAGCTTGCCGGGGTAGGTTTTCAGCTCCTTGAGGAAGATGCAGAAGGACAGCACCGCCGAGATGCCCTGGGCCAGCAGCGTGGCCCAGGCCGCCCCGGCCACCCCCATGCCCAGGGGGCCCACCATATAGATGTCCAGGGCCACGTTGAGCACCGAGGAGAAAATCAGCAAATACAGGGGGATGCGGGAGCGCCCCAGGGCGTTGAACATGGAGGACAGCACGTTGTACATGAACAGGAAGGGCAAGCCCAAAAAGTAGATGTTCAGGTAGGTGGTGGCGTCATCCAGGATGTTCCCCGGGGTGCGGAGGAGCACCATAATCTGCCGGCTCAAGGCCAGGCCCACCCCGCCCAGCACAATGCTGATGGCCAAAAAGGACAGCAACGCCGTGGACACCGAGCGCTTCATCCGGGAAAAATCCCGGCGGCCAAAGGTCTGGCCTGTGATGACCGAAGCGCCCACTCCCCCGCCGATGGCGATGGAGATAAACACGTTGGTCAGCGAATAGGAGGCGCCCACCGCCGCCAGGGCCTCCTCCCCCACCAGGCGGCCCACAATGGCGGAATCGGCCATGGTGTACAGCTGCTGGAAGAAGTTGCCCAGCATCATGGGCAGTGCGAAAATCAACAGGGCGGCAATGGGCCGCCTGCGGATGAGATAGTCTTTTTCCATCGGGTTCCCCTCTCTCCCACGGCGCAACCCGCGGGGCGGCGTGGTTTCAAAGCTTTCCCAAACAGTATACAGGAGAAAGGAGATTCCGTCAAACCGGCCGCCTTACAGGCTGCGCTTGTCGATGACGCGCTTGGCCTTGCCCTCGCTGCGCTGGATGGACTTGGGCTCCAGCAAGGTGATTTTGGCGGCGATGTTCAAGGTGGAATGGAGGGCATCGGCGATGGTGCGCTCCACCTTCTCCAGGTTGCGGACGGTATCGGAGAACAGGCTCTCGTTCATTTCCACCTGGACCTCCAAAGTATCCAGGTTGTTCTTCCTATCCACAATCATGCGGTAGTTGGGATCCATGCCCAAATCCAGCAGCACGCTTTCAATCTGGCTGGGGAACACGTTGATGCCCCGGATGATGAGCATGTCGTCGGTGCGGCCCTTGGGCTTGTTCATGCGCACGGTGGTGCGGCCGCAGGCGCACTTCTCGTGGGTGAGGGAGCAGATGTCCCGGGTGCGGTAGCGGATGAGGGGCAACGCCTCCTTGCCGATGCAAGTGAACACCAGCTCGCCCTCCTCCCCATCGGGCAGCTGCTCGCCGGTGGCGGGGTCGATAATCTCCGGGAAGAAGAAGTCCTCCTGGACGTGCATGCCCTTTTGCTCGGTGCACTCGCAGGCCACGCCCGGGCCGGCGATTTCCGACAGGCCGTAAATATCGTAGGCCTTGATGGCCAGGGCCTTTTCAATCTCCCGGCGCATTTCCTCGGTCCAGGGCTCGGCGCCAAAGATGCCGATGCGCACCCGCAGGCTCTCCGGGTCGATGCCCTTGTCCCGCACCGTCTCGCCGATGTACATGGCGTAGCTGGGGGTGCAGCACAAAATGTCCGAGCCGTAGTCCTGGAGAATCTGCACCTGGCGGTTTGTGTTGCCGGAGGACACGGGAATCACCGTGGCGCCCAGCTTCTCGGCGCCGTCGTGGAGGCCCAGGCCGCCGGTGAACAGGCCGTAGCCATAGCTGACGTGGACGAAGTCCTCGTGGGTGCCGCCGCAGCCCACAATGGAGCGGGCGGCGCTGCGGGCCCAGATGTCCAGGTCGTTTTGGGTGTAGGCCACCACGGTCTGCTTGCCTGTGGTGCCGGAGGAGGCGTGGACCCGGGCCAGGTCGTCCCGGGGCACGGCGATAAGCCCGAAGGGATAGGTATCCCGCAAATCCTGCTTGGTGGTAAAGGGGAGCTTTTGCAGGTCGTCGATGGACCGGATGTCCTCGGGACGCAGGCCTATCTCGTCAAATTTTTTCTTGTAGAAGGGCACGTGCTCGTAGCAGTGCTTGACCATCTTCACCAGCCGCTGGGACTGGATTTGGCGCAGCGTCTCCCGGGAGGCGCATTCGATTTCCGGCTCGAAATAGTTTGGCATGGGTCGTCGATCCTTTCTCTGTGGTGGGTTTGCCGGGTTTCCCCGGAGCATGCTTCTAAAAGCTTAGGCGTTCCAGCCTAGCTCGAAAGCCTTTTTGTTCATCTCCAAAAATTTGGGTGGCACGCAGCGCTCCACGGCGGAGAGCCACAGCTCCTTGTCCCCGCCCAGGCGGCGGGCCATGGCGCCGATAAGCACCACGTTCACGGCCTTTTGGGAGCCGGCCTCCTCCGCCAGGGACATGGCGTCCACCGCCAGGACGTTGATGCCCTTCCCCTCCATCTCCTCCAGGATGCCCTGGGGATAGGCCTTGTCGCCGGTGACCACAGGCATGGGGTCGATTTTCTGGGTGCTGGTGACCACGGTGCCGCCCACCTTCAAATAGGGCAGGAACCGGGCGGCCTCCAGCTGCTCGAAGGCCAGGACCACATCGGCCTCGCCGGTTTCGATAACGGGGGAATAGACCTTGTCCCCATAGCGGACATAGGTGACCACAGAGCCACCCCGCTGGCTCATGCCGTGGACCTCGCTGACTTTTACATCGAAGCCCTGGTCCATCATGGCATCGCCCAAAATACGGCTGGCAAGCAAGGTGCCCTGCCCGCCCACGCCGACAATCATAACGCTTTTGTTCATAAGTATCACCTTGGTGTAAAATTGGTAGTTTGAAAAAGAGGGACCGCGAAGCGGCGGGAAAGTTTCGTCCACCCTTTCAAAGGGCCGCAACGTCCCAGTGGGATATTGCCCAGCGGCCGACCGAGCCGGCAGGCGGAAAAAGCGAAACGTTCACGCGCCTTCGGCGTTTTTAGCCGATTGCCTGTTTGGGGCACAGGCCCTTGCACACCCCGCAGCCCACGCACTGGGTGCTGTCGATGACGGCCTTGCCATCCCGGTAGCTGATGGCCGGGCAGCCGATGCCCAGGCAGGCCTTGCAGCCGATGCACTTGTCCTGGTCCACAGAAAGGGGCGGGTTGTGCTTGACGTATTTCAGCAGCGCGCAGGGGCGGCGGCTGATAATCACCGAGGGCTCCTCGGCGGCCAGCTCCTCTTTGAGCACGGCCATCACCTGCTGCAAGTCGTAGGGGTCCACCACGGTGACACGGCGGATGCCAATGGCGTGGCACAGGGCTTCCAAATCCACGGCGGCGGCGGGCTCGCCCTTGATGTTGAAGCCGGTGGTGGGGTTCTGCTGGTGGCCGGTCATGCCGGTGATGGAGTTGTCCAGCACGATGACCACGGAGTTGGAGCGGTTGTAGGCGATGTCTATCAGGCTGGTGATGCCGGAGTGGGCAAAGGTGGAATCGCCAATGACGGCCACGCTTTTCTTCTCCGCCTCGGGGCCGCGGGCCTTGTTGTAGCCGTGGAGGGCCGACACCGACGCGCCCATGCAGATGGAGGCGTCCATGGCGTTCAAGGGGGCGCTGGCGCCCAAGGTATAGCAGCCGATGTCGCCGCTGACGTAGACGCCCGCCCGCTTTAAGGCGTAGAACACGCCCCGGTGGGGACAGCCGCAGCACATAACGGGGGGCCGCACGGGGATGTCCGCGTCCAAGGAGAGGGAGGGCGCTTCCTCGCCGGTGAGGAGCTTTTTCACCAGCTTCTGGGAGAACTCCCCGCAGCGGGGGAACAGCTCCTTGCCAACGACGGGGACGCCCAAGGCCTTGCAGTGGGTCTCGATGAAGTCATCCAGCTCCTCCACCACGTAGACCTTCTCGCACTTGGCGGCAAAGTCCCGGATGAGCTGCTCCGGCAGGGGCCACACCAGGCCCAGCTTTAAGTAGTTGACGGTGTCGCCCATGGCCTCCTTCACATACTGGTAGGGCGTGCCCGCGGCGATGACGCCAATTTTCGCGCCGTTGTCCTCTATCCTGTTTAAGGAGGTGGTCTCGGCGTAGGCGGTGAGGGTGCGGGTGCGGGCCTCCACCTTCTCGTGCTTGGGCCGGGCAAAGGCGGGGAGCATCACGTTTTTGCTGGGGTCCTTCTTATACTCCTTCAAGGGCAGCTCTTTCCGCTCCCCGTCCTCCACAATGGAGCGGGAATGGGCGATGCGGGTGGTCAGCCGCAGGATGACGGGGGTGTCGAACTCCTCGGAGAGCTCGTAGGCCAGCTTGGTGAAGTCACGACATTCCTTGCTGTCGGCGGGCTCCACCATGGGGACCTTGGCGGCCCGGGCGTAGTTGCGGGAATCCTGCTCGTTCTGGGAGGAGTGCATGCCGGGGTCGTCGGCCACGGCCAGCACCATGCCTCCGTTCACGCCGATGTAGCTCATGGTGAACAGGGGGTCGGCGGCCACGTTGAGGCCCACGTGCTTCATGGCGCAGAAAGAGCGTGCCCCGCCGATGGAGGCGCCGCAGGCGGTCTCGGTGGCCACCTTCTCATTGGGGGCCCACTCGCAGTAGATTTCAGGGTATTTGACGGCGGCCTCGGTGATTTCGGTGCTGGGGGTGCCGGGGTAGGCGGACACCACCCGCACACCGGCCTCATAGAGGCCGCGGGCAACGGCCTCGTTGCCCAGGTAGAGCTGTTTCATGAAAATCTTCCTCTCAACTAGATACTATAAAATATGGGGATACAACCGCGAAGCGGATGAAAAGTTTTTATCTTCTCGCCTGCCGGCTCGGTCAGTCGCTGGACGCGTCCCACCGGGACGCAGCGACCTTTTTCAAAAGTTTGCGTGGTGTGGAGCAGCGCTCCACGACCTTGACCTTATGCGGCGCAGCCAGTGGAAAAGTGCAGCGTACGGGGCGCATACGCCCAACGGGCGGTAGCCCCGGGAGCGGATCTCTCGCAGCGCCTCCTCCCAGGGACACACAGCTTATGCTCCATCGTACTATGGCTTGCGGCTGGGCTGCTGGCCGGCCGGGCCTGCGCCCTATGCGCTGCGCGCCGTGCGGTCTTGCCCCTGGTTTTCTTTCCCCGGCTGCGCCGGTTCAAGGTCGTGGGACGCTGTCCCACACCCTGCCACCTTTGAAAAGGTGGACGAAACTTTTAAGCCGCTTCGCGGTTTGGCTCTGCTTTTATTCTTCCGGCTGGTTGCGCAAATCCAGCACGCGCTTGGCCTTGCCCTGGAAGCGCTCCAGGCTCTTGGGGGACACCAGCGTCACCTTCGTCTCCAGGCCCAGCACGCTCTTTAGGCGGTCGTGGATCTTCTTCTGCAGGGCTTGCAGCTCCCCAAAGCTCTCCAGCAGGCTGGCATCCACCAGCTCCACTTTCACTTCCAGCGTATCCAGGTAATTGCGCTTGCGCACCACCAGCTGGTAGTGGGGGCCCACGTTTTCCATGCCCACCAGCACGCTTTCAATCTGGCTGGGGAACACGTTGACGCCCTTGATGATGAGCATATCGTCGGTGCGGCCCATAACTTTATCCATGCGCACATGGGTGCGGCCGCAGGCGCAGGGCTCGTAATGCAGGCGGGTGATGTCCTTGGTGCGGTAGCGCAGCACCGGCATGCCCTTGCGGGTGAGTGTTGTCACCACCAGCTCGCCCACCTCCCCGGCGGGCTTTTGCTCCAAGGTGTCCTGGTCGATGATTTCCGGCAGGAAGGCGTCCTCGGCGAAGTGGAGGCCGCAGCGCAGGTGGCACTCGCCGGAAACGCCGGGGCCGGTGAGCTCGGTCATGCCGTAGTTATCCGTGACGGTGACGCCCAGGTTCTCCTCAATGCGCTGGCGCATCTCCTCGGTGCAGCCCTCGCTGCCCAAAATGCCGTACTTCAAGCTGGCGTAGGCCTCTTTGGGGTAGGGGCTTTCCCGGACCAGCTCGCCCAGGTACAGGGCATAGCTGGGGGTGGCCACCAGGCCGGTGACGCCGAAGTCCCGCAGCATCATCAGCTGCTTTTCGGAGTTGCCCGAGGAGGCGGGGATGACGGTGGCGCCCACCTTCTCCAGGCCAAAGTGCAGGCCCAGGGCGCCGGTGAACAGGCCGTAGCCAAAGGAGATTTGGATGATGTCGTCGCTGGTGACGCCGCTGGCGGTGACGATGCGAGCCACGAAATCGGACCAGTTTTCAATGTCCTCTCTGGTATAGGCGCCCACTGTGGGCTTGCCTGTGGTGCCGGAGGAGGCGTGGATGCGCACGATGTCCTTCATGGGCACGGCCAGCATGCCGAAGGGGTAGTTATCCCGGATGTCGTCCTTGGTGGTGAAGGGGATGTACTGGATGTCCGACAGGGTTTTTATCTTATCCCCGCTGGTGACGCCGGCCTGGCCCAGGCGCTCGTGGTAGAAGGGGACGTTGTTGTAGCAGTAGTCCACCATCCACTTCAGGCGCCGCAGCTGCAGGGCTTCAATATCCGCCCGCTTCATGGTTTCTATGTCTTTTTGGAAAAACCTGGGTTCCATTGGTGTTCCGACCTTCCTTCCCGGGGAAATCCCGGTGGTTTCGGGCGCTTTGGCTTTGTGTTGGTAAATCGCGAAAGCGCCTTGGTATATTGTACAGGAAACGGCGCGGATTTGCAAGTGTTTTTACACAAAGGAGAACGGGCGCGGCTTTCTTTTGGGGGAAGGGCGCTGTGCCAGAGGGAATGCCGTGCTCTGGCATGACGCCAAACTTTCTCAGGGAGGGCGTTTGGCAAGCAGCCCACGCTGCCCACGTGCTTCCATGCCACGCAGGTGTAAATGGCCTGGGCGACACTTCCCGCGGACGTATGCTGGGCTCTCTCAATGAGTATGAGCGGCAGCGGGCTGTCCTTGGCGCGGATTGCGCGCCCCCGGCCGGGAAAGGCGTGGCCTTTGGCCACTGTTTCCCTAGCTTTTCTTCCTGCGCTGCGCGCCCATAAGGGCAAGGCCGAAACTTTTTTGAAAAAAAGTTTCATCAAAAAACTTTTATGCTCGCTTCGCTCGGCTCAGGGATGGTTTTTGCGCAGCTCCTCCATCTTCTCCCCCAGCCAGGGCAAATGGCACTCGAACTTGGGGCCGAAACGGTGGTCTGGGCTCTTTTCAAAGGTGGTCTCAATGGTGCGCCAGGTGAACTCCGTGGCCAGGGCGCAGGCCTCCTCCAGGGGGGCGCCGTTTAAGAGGCCGCCCAGCAGCGCCGAGGCGAACAAGTCCCCGGTGCCGTGGTAAAAGCCCTCGATGCGGTCGGTGAGGAACAGCTTTGCCTCCCCCACCTGGCTGTCGTAGCAGGCGGTGCCCAGGGCGCCCTCCTGCAGCCACACGCCGGTGAGCACCGCCATCTTGGGCCCCATGGCGCACAGGCCCTGGAGGATTTCCGCAATCTCCCCCTGGGTGTAGGGGCCGAGATTGTAGGGACGGCCCAACAGGTGGCAGGCCTCGGTCATGTTGGGCACCACGATGTCCGCCCGGCGGCACAAGCGGGCCATGCCGTCGGCCATCTGGGGGGTGTAGGTCTGGTAGAGCTTGCCGCCGTCGCCCATGACAGGGTCCACCAGAATGAGGGTGTCCTCCCCACCGAACCAATCGAACATCTCCTCCACCAGGCCGATTTGCGCCTCGCTGCCCAAAAAGCCCGTGTACAGCGCCTGGAACCGGCAGCCCAGGCTCTTCCAGTGGCGTGCCATGGGGAGGATATCGCCGGTGAGGTCCCGGTAGGTAAAGCCGGTAAAGCCGCCGGTGTGGGTGGAGAGCACCGCCGTGGGCAGCACGCTGGTTTCCACGCCGCAGCAGGAGAGCACCGGCAGGGCCACGGTCAGGGAGCACTTGCCCACGCCGGAGATGTCGTGGATGGCTAGGCAGCTCATCTCTTTATATTGCATTGGATATCACACTTTCTATAAGGAATTGTTGGCTGGAATTAGTGTAGTACAGTTGGCGGGGAATGTCAAACCTTCCAAGGCTTTGAACAGCGGGGTCTCTGGCGGCTCTTTTAATCGGCAAATATAACAAAAAAACAATTTATTTTTTCCAAAAAATATTCGAAAGCATGTGCAACCAAAGAGCATTTTATGGTATTCTTATATGTGAAAGGACAGGGAGAAACCCTGTTCCCCCTGGGGCGGGAGGACCCCATTTGCAAAGGAGGTAAAAAACGCATGAAAAAGAAAGCCTTGAAACGAATCGTCAGCCTGTTGCTGGGAGCGCTGCTTCTGCTGGGGTGTACTCTGCCTGCGGGGGCACAGACCACCTGGCGGAACCCTTTTACCGACGTGAAGGAGAGCGACTGGTTCTATCCCCATGTGCAGTGGGCGGCAGGGTCGGGGGTGCTCTCCGGCACCAACGCCATCACCTTCGAACCGGACGCCCCTATGACCCGGGGGATGTTCGTCACGGCCCTGGCCAACTGGGAGGGCATCGACCCCGCCCAGTATCCCGGCAGCCGTTTCCAGGATGTGGCGGAGGGCGCCTGGTACGCCGCGCCCATCCAGTGGGCGGCCAGCTGGGGCATTGCCAGCGGCACGGGCCAGGGAGGCTTCACCTTTGACACCCCCACCCTGGACACCTTCTCCCCCCCTGGCTCCCTTAACCCGCCAGGACGCGGTGGTGCTTCTCTACCAGTACATGAGCGCCCTCGATGTGGAGATGGAAAGCGCTTCCGGGCAGCTGGGACGCTTCCCAGACGGTGAGGACACGGCCCTTTACGCCCGGAACGCCATGGAGTGGGCTATCACCAACCAAATCCTCCAGGGGAGCGACGGCATGCTGCTGCCCGGCGGGACGCTCACCCGTGCCCAGGCAGCGGCTGTGCTGGACAACTTCTCTGCCCAAGCGCCCCAGAGGGAAACTATGGAAGCGCCCGCCAGCATGACCACCATCACCTGGACGTACACCGCCGGAGAGCAGGAATACCAATTCCGCATCCCTCAAATCCAGGCGGAGGGCGTGGACACGGTGGAAATCAACAGGGCCATTGTAAACCGGTACACCTACGCGGTAAACAACTCCTCGACCTTGGTAAACGGCGGGTATCAGCCCATCTACTCGGACGTGGGATACTATTACAGCGTGTTCCAGGGCTTTGGGGATTTCCGGATACTCTCTCTGGTGACTTACGACAAGTGGAACGAGGACTACAGCTTCGCCGTGTGGAATGTGGACCTCTCCACCGGCCAACTGGTGGAAAGCGCCCAGCTGCTTGCCAAGGCGGGCTACCGTGTGGACAGCTACAGCCAGAAAATAGCCGCCGCCCTGGAAGGGGCTTTTGACAAGTACCTGGCGCTGTGGGAAGGACAGATAGGCCCCATGTCCCAGGAAGAAGCCGCTGGGTACCGGGCCGCCACCCTCTCCCCTGCCAACTACGCCTTGGACGGCGGCGAGGTGGACTTTTTTGGGGGCACGCTCCAAGTGGAGGGCACACCGCTGTTTGTGGACGCCGCCGGGCAGCTGTGGGCCATTGCCCGGATTTGGCATGCCGCCGGGTCTCAGCAAGTCTATAAGCCACTGGCGCTGCCGGGTATGCGCGTGCTGCCCTTTGCCAACTGAAATCCATTATAATAACGCGCTGCGGCCGCCGGTTCCCCGGCGGCCCTGTTTTTTGCCATTTGGAGGACAAAGCTGTTTACAAACCACGGGGAAAATGGTACACTATTTAGTAATTATCGGCTTTTGGATGAATTGAGCCGGAAAGGATGGCGCATCACAATGAAAGGCTATAACCATAAGCGGCGGATGCTGTTTGTGCGCATCACGGCGGCGGTGCTGGCCGTGTTGATGGTGGCGACGGTGTTCACCGTGCTGTTGCTGCAATAAAGGCCGCAACTAAAACTAAGGGAAGCCCGGCGAAGCGAGCGGAAAAGTTCTTTAGCCAGCCTATCCAAATTTTATTTTATAGATTTGCGCCCAGCCACTGGGCAGGAGGGTATAACTCATGACAAACAAAGGCAAGTACTATCTCACCACGGCCATTGCCTACACCTCTGGCAAGCCGCACATTGGCAACGTGTACGAAATTGTGCTGGCGGACGCCATTGCCCGCTTTAAGCGCAAAGAGGGCTACGACGTGTTCTTCCAGACCGGCACCGACGAGCACGGCGAGAAAAACGAGCTGAAGGCCGCGGCCGAAGGCGTCACCCCCAAGGAGTTCGTGGACAAGGTGGCCGCCATCATCAGGGAGCAGTTTGACTTGATGAACGTCTCCTACGACCACTTCATCCGCACCACCGACGAGTACCACGAAAAAGAGGTGCAGAAGATTTTCAAGTACCTCTACGACAAGGGCGACATCTACAAGGGCGCCTATGAGGGCCTGTACTGCACCCCCTGCGAGAGCTTCTGGACCGAGAGCCAGCTGGTGGACGGCAAGTGCCCCGACTGCGGCCGGGAGGTCCACCCCGCCAAGGAGGAGGCCTACTTCTTTAAGATGAGCAAGTACGCCCCCCGGCTGATCGAGTATATCAACGAGCACCCGGAGTTCATCCAGCCTGTAGCCCGGAAAAACGAGATGATGAACAACTTCCTGCTGCCGGGCCTGCAGGATTTGTGCGTGTCCCGCACCAGCTTTACCTGGGGCATCCCCGTGGAGTTTGACCCCAAGCACGTGG
>OFMJ01000636.1_pt1 | contig 34391 bp, 33 predicted proteins | sample 1541801 | NCBI WGS metagenome assembly OFMJ01 (sample SAMN04209234, study PRJEB22552) | human gut metagenome | biome: gut; material: feces | host: Homo sapiens | place: USA: Oklahoma
TTTCCTACATCAAGGGGCTTTTTGTCTATTGTCCGTTTTTACTGGTTCGGTTCAATTGCAGACGGCTTTTATCACAAAACTCCAATGGAATTCCATTGGAGTTTTTTCTCAATCAAAAATATTCAGCTGCTTTTTTTGCGGGATTCCCGTTTTTCAGGCAATGCGTTTTTCGCTTCACCCAGTACTTTGCGTTCCCCCTCAATCAATTTCGGGGACTCAGTACCTTCTACGCAGCCAGCTGTAATGATCGCTTTGGCAATTTTGTCTTCACTGGGCAGGTCAAACATCAGCTTAGACAGAACACCTTCCATAATGCCGCGCAGGCCACGGGCACCGGTCTTGCGCTCCAATGTCTTCTTGGCAATAGCGACCAGCGCATCCGGCGTAAATTCCAACTCAATACCATCCATATTGAAAAGCGCCTGATACTGCTTTACAATAGCGTTTTTCGGCTCAGTCAAAATACGTACCAACGCGTTTTCATCCAGCTCCTGCAAGGTGGTGATTACTGGAAGACGACCAACCAATTCCGGAATTAACCCGAAACGGACAAAATCGTGCGGAGTGACTTCTTTCATGAGCTGTGCCGTTTCCTCATCCGCTTTGTTGCGGATTTTGGCGCCAAAGCCAACTGCAGAAGAACCTTTACGGCTTTGAATGATCTTTTCAATTCCTTCAAACGCACCGCCGCAGATAAAGAGGATATTCTTGGTATTGATCTGAATAAACTCTTGCTGCGGGTGTTTTCTGCCACCCTGCGGAGGAACGTTGGACACGGTACCTTCCACAATCTTCAACAGCGCTTGCTGCACACCTTCACCGCTGACATCGCGTGTGATGGAGGTGTTTTCGCTCTTACGCGCAATCTTATCAATTTCATCAATATAAATAATACCGCGTTCCGCCGCCTCAATGTCATAATCTGCAGCCTGAATCAAACGCAGGAGTACATTTTCTACGTCTTCACCTACATAGCCGGCTTCGGTCAATGTTGTAGCATCCGCAATGGCAAACGGAACATTGAGCATAGTCGCAAGGGTCTGCGCCAACATGGTTTTTCCGACACCGGTCGGACCAAGCAGAAGAACATTGCTCTTCTGAAGTTCCACGCCGCCGTCATCCTCGCCAAAAAAGATACGCTTATAATGGTTATAAACGGCTACAGCAAGAGCGATTTTCGCATCATCCTGCCCGATGACATATTCGTCCAGCACCGCTTTGATCTCGCGGGGCTTTAAAAATGTCATTTCCTCCATCGAATGCGACTGGGCAACAGACGGCGCACGAAGCAGGCCGTCATCTACCAACATTTGATAACACAAGGAAACACACTCGTCGCAGATAAACGCGCCGTTTCCATATAACAGACGGTTGACTTTGTACTCGGGTTTGCCGCAAAAACTGCAGCGCGGCACCTTTGACTCTTCAAAACCCGCCATTGTTTACCTCCTCCAATGAAACAGTACCTCCCCCGGCAAATCGCCAGGAGAGGTGCCGAACCACTCAATTATCTGCCGGAAATGACCTTATCGATCAAACCGTACTCTTTTGCCTCTTCCGCATACATAAAGTTATCACGCTCGGTATCGCGCTGAATCACTTCCAGCGGTTTACCAGTATTTTCTGCGAGAATGCGGTTGAGCTTATCTTTAATGCGGATAATCCGCTGCGCATGGATCTGCATATCGGTCGCCTGGCCCTGCATACCGCCGAGCGGCTGATGGATCATGATCTCAGCGTTTGGCAGCGCAATTCGCTTACCTTTCGCGCCAGATGAAAGCAGGAACGCGCCCATGGACGCGGCCATACCGATGCAGATGGTTGAAACATCGCATTTGATGTAATTCATCGTATCATAAATTGCCATACCGGCCGTAATGGAACCGCCCGGGCTGTTGATGTAAAGGCTGATATCCTTTTCCGGATCCTGACCTTCCAGGTAGAGAAGCTGAGCAACCACAAGACTAGCAGTCGCATCATTGACTTCATCCGATAACATGATGATACGATCGTTGAGCAGGCGGGAGAAAATATCGTAAGAACGCTCGCCGCGGTTTGTCTGTTCAACTACATATGGTACTAAACTCATTTCGATTCGCCTCCAAACATTACGGCGCCGAAATTCAGGTTATTTGGCGTCGTCTTCCGAATTTTCCTCGGCTTTCGGGGTTGCAGCTTTTTTAGACGCAGTTTTTTTCGCCGGAGCTTTTTTTGGCTTCTCAGCATCGTCCGCCGCATCCGCTTTCTTTGCAGTGCTCTTCTTTGCAGCAGTCTTTTTCGCAGCCGGCTTTTTGTCGGTGATCTCAGCGGTTTCTTTAATCAGGTCGATTGCTTTGTTAACCGCAATATCTTTTACCAGCTCATCAGACGGAACGATCTCTTTGAGCTTGTCGGCTTCCATACCGTACTGCTCTGCCATCTTGTTGTACTGAGCGTCAATATCTTCCTCAGTCGGAACAATGTTTTCCAGCTCAACAATCTTCTCGAGAGCGAGACGGATCTTGACCTGTTTTTCAGCCTGCGCACGGAAGGTCTCTTTGAGCGCATCCGCGGTCATGCCGGTGTACTGCAGGTAAAGGTCAAGGCTCATACCCTGAGACTGCAGACGGTAAGCAAACTCATTAACCGATTCCTGCGCACGGTTTTCAAACATGACTTCCGGAATTTCACCTTTCATGTTTTCAACAACCTTGTCGACCAGATCATTTTCGACCTGCTCGTCAGCTGCTTTCTCGTTGCGCTCGGTCATTTTCGCTTTGATGTCTGCTTTCAAAGCGTCCAGCGTATCAAACTCGCTGACATCTTTCGCAAACTCATCATCCAGCTCCGGAAGCTCTTTCTTTTTAAGCTCATGCAGCTTAATTTTGAACACAGCCGGTTTGCCTTTGAGATCATCAACATGATAATCTTCCGGGAAGCTCACATTTACATCGAATTCCTCGCCCGGTTTATGACCGATCATCTGATCCTCAAAGCCCGGGATGAACTGACCGGAACCGAGTTCCAAGCTGTAATGCTCTGCTTTACCACCGTCAAACGGTTTGTCATCCACATAACCGTCAAAATCGAACTCAGCAATATCGCCTTTTTCCGCGCCGCGGTCTTCCACGGTAATGGTGCGGGCATTGCGGTCCTGCATGCGAGCGATTTCAGCGTCAACTTCTGCGTCCTCTACAGGATTGACGGTTTTGGTTACTTTTATACCTTTGTAGTCAGTAACCTCAACATCCGGTTTTACAATGCAGGTCGCCTTAAAGGTATAGCCTTCTTCTTTGCTGACCGAAGTGACTTCCACTTCCGGACGGTCAACCAGTTCCAGCTCCGCTTCTTTTACGGCAGCTTCCAAAGCAGCCGGATAAGAATCGTTGATGGCATCCTCAAAAAAGATTTCCGGGCCGTAGAGTTTCTCTACGATTTTGCGGGTCGCTTTTCCTTTGCGGAAACCCGGAACCTGAATTTTGTTTTTATTTTTCAGGTAAGCTTTCTGCAGAGCCTCTTCAAAGCTCGCAGCATCGACCTTGACTTCTAATTCATATTTATTAGTCTCAACCGATTTTTTTGAAGTTAACATATTGTTTCCTCCTGAAATTTATACTTTTCCAACTTTGTCATTATACCATAAAGTTTTTCGCTTGACTACCATATTTTTTATGTTTTCAATAATTGTTAATTTCTGCTATTTTCACTGGTCGAAATTTGGTGAAATCACAAGAAACCAACTCATAACAAATGCCTTTATAGCAGCCTGTAATCGCATTTTGATGGGATTTTCCATGCAGATGCCCGTAATATACCCGCTTGACCGAAAATCGTTCCAGCACTTCCAGCATCTCGGCACAGTCCCCTTTTTTGGAAACCGGCGGATAATGCAAAAACACAATCGGCTCTTTTCCATCCCGAACTGCTTGCTCCAGCGACCGTTCCAAACGCCCTGCCTCACGCAAAATGATTTTGTAATTCTGCGGTTCACCCGGTTCATTCATCCAGCCGCGGGTACCGCAGATGCCATAAGGACCGAACGGATAATAATTATTAAACAGGATCTTTAAACTGCCGAAACCCTTTTCCGCCCAGAACCGCTCTACCTTGGCTCTGGTTGAAAACCACAGGTCATGATTGCCTTTGAGGAGAATTTTGGTCCCGTTCAGTCGGTCTAAAAACGCAAAATCCGGTTCGGATTCGTTCAAATCGATCCCCCAGGAAAGGTCACCGGCAACAACGACGGTATCCTCCGGCGCGACCACAGCCTGCCAATTTTCGGAAAACCGGGTAACATAATCGTTCCAGCCGTAAAAAATATCCATTGGCTTATCCACACCAAAAGAAAGGTGCGGGTCCGCAATGACGAATAAATTCACCGCACACCTCCTTTTTCCAGCGGCAAAAATCAATAAATCACATTAAAAAGCAGATACTAAAAACGAAATACAACATGTATTTCAAAAACTGAGGAGGGATGTTTCATGTTTGACTACAAAAAGGACGGGCAGTCCTTTAACCATGTTCACTGTGATGTGAAAAACTGTATCCACAACGGACACAACTGCAACTGCACGGCAAAAGAGATCAAGGTAGGACCGCATCAGGCTTCCTCCTGTTCTGACACTGTCTGCCAGAGCTTTGTAAAGCAGTAAAACACCCGCCAGTATAAGGGCAGTCCGCCGCATTCTCATGCAGCGGACTGTTTTCTTTTTTCAAATGAACCATACCCTGCCACGCCAAATTTCGTTTGAATTCAAGGCAGATAAAGCTCTTATAACTGCAGCATATTCCGAACGACTTTCGGCATATCCCCTACCGCCACACTCTTTTGGAAGCGGATTTCCTTGCCATCCAGCTCAGAGATCGCTTTCGGCGGCTCAAGGCCAGTCAAAAGGCTGAGCAAGCGGTTGTCATCAAAATCGTTCGAAGGATTCGTCTCCGGAGAAACCGCCTGAATGACTGTATCGGTAAACTTATAGGGATTCGCGGTGGAAGCGATAATGGTCTTGGTCATATCGCCAGTGCGCGCTTTGTAGTCCTCATACACCTTTACACCGACTGCGGTATGCGGATCGCAAACGTAAGAGTACTGTGAAAAGACCGAAGAGATGGTAGAAACCGTCTGTTCCTCACCGCAGAAGCCGGCATCAAACTCCGCCTGAAGTTTCGCAAGCACATCCGCCGGAATCGTGAATTTCCCGGTTTCTTTCAGCTCGCTGTACCAGGAGCGGACCGCCGCATCATCGCAGCCGGAAAGCAGGTAAAGAAGCCGTTCCAGATTGCTGGAAATGAGAATATCCATCGACGGAGAGGATGTGGTGTAAAAATCGCGGTTGCGGTCATACACACCGGTTTTGATGAAATCGGTGAGGATGTTGTTTTTGTTGGAAGCGCAGATGAGCCGGTTGACCGGAAGGCCCATATGTTTCGCGTAATACGCCGCAAGGATATTGCCGAAGTTTCCGGTCGGCACAACAATGTTGACCTTTTCGCCCAATTCAATATCCCCATTGGCAAGCAGATCACAGTACGCGGAAATATAATAAACAATCTGCGGAACGAGGCGCCCCCAGTTGATGGAGTTAGCGCTGGAGAACATCATACCCTTCGCGTCCAGCTCTCCTTTGAGCGCATTGTCAGTAAACATGGCTTTTACCGCGGTCTGCGCGTCGTCAAAATTGCCTTTGACTGCACAAACACCTACATTTTCGCCTTCCTGTGTGGTCATCTGCAATTTCTGCATCGGGCTGACGCCGTCTTCCGGATAGAACACCAGAATACGGGTTCCTTCAACGCCTTTAAAACCTTCCAGCGCAGCTTTACCGGTATCGCCGGAGGTTGCAACCAGAATGACGACCTCTTTATTCGCGATTGTTTTCTGCACCGAAATGGTAAGCAGGTACGGAAGCAGCTGGAGCGCCATATCTTTGAACGCGCAGGTAGGACCATGCCAAAGTTCCAACATATAAGTACCTTCGCCAAGGCGTGCAAGTTCAGCGATTTTATCGCTCCCGAATTTTTCTGCGGTGTACGCACTGCGCACGCAGTAACCAAGCTCATCCATGGAAAAATCGGTCAAAAATTTTGCGAGAATATATTCAGCGCGCTGTACATAGTTTTCTTCAATCAGACTGCCAATCTCTTCCAGAGGCATCTGCGGAATGGTTTCCGGAACAAACAGCCCGCCATCCTTTGAAATGCCCATTGCAATGGCCTGTGCGGAAGAAACCACTTCCGCGCTGTTGCGCGTACTCCTGTAATTCATAACGACACTCCTTGCTGTTATTTGAAATCGTTTGTCCTTATTTTAACACAATCCGTAAGGATGAACAACTACTCCAAACGTATTATTCCCAAAAAACGGCTTGTTACAGAAAGAATTCACGGCTGTCCGGCTCAAACGCATTTTCCAAAACCGAAACACTGTGAACCCGGCTCCCGTCCAAGGTAACCTCCGCCACATCGAACCGAGGCTGCAGCTCATTTCCCGCCTCATCCCGCATACCGAATGCGGAAATATAATGCAGGGCTGTTTTTATTATTTTACGCTGTTTGCTTAAATTCACGGCCTCCGCGGGAGAAACCAAACTGTCCTGCGCACGGGCCTTTACCTCACAGAAAACGAGCGTTTTCTCATCCCGCAAAATAAGGTCGATTTCCCCGTACGGGCTGTGATAGTTCTTTGCGGCGAGGTGAAATCCGCGGGAAAGGTACTCCTCTTTCGCCGCATTCTCCCCGATAACGCCCCGCAGATGCGCATTCGGTTTTTCGGCATTCAGCATTTTTTTCAAAAAGGTTTTTCGGTGAACGGGTGATACGCCATATTCCAAAATCGCGGCGTAATGCTCCTTGGTGGGATACCCTTTATGCTTTTCAAACCCATATTCCGGGTAAAGCGGAGCGGTCGCCTGCATGGCGCGGTCCCGCGATACTTTGGCGAGCACCGAAGCCGCCGCTATGGAAGCGGAGGTCGCATCTCCTTTGACAAGGCACCCGCACGGCGCGTCGAGTGACGGCGGCGTACGGTTCCCGTCTATGAGAATGTAATCCGGTTTGACCGCAAGCCCTTCCACCGCGCGCTGCATGGCAAGAAAGGTCGCCTGCAAAATGTTGAGCCGGTCGATCTCCTCCGCCGAAGTGGAAGCAACGCAATACGCCACCGCCTGACGGATGATTTCATCATAAAGCTGTTCCCGCTTTTTCTCGGTAAGCTTTTTGCTGTCATCCAAACCCGGCAGACAGGCATCCGGCGGCAGGATCACCGCAGCAGCATATACATCACCTGCAAGCGGACCGCGCCCGGCTTCATCCACCCCGCAAAGAAGAGGATAACCAAGGCTTTTATCATATTCGAACAGATTCATGGCCGCTCCTTCTGCGGGCGTTCCAATGTGATGCGCCCAAGCTTCCCGCCGCGGAACTCATCCAGCACAGTAATCGCGGCGCGTTCCGTATTCACTTCGCCTCCCGAAATCAGCATGCCGCGCTTGCGGGCAATGGCACAGAGAAGTTCATATCCATCCTCATACTGAGCCGGGTCGACTTTGTACCGCTGTTCCAAAGCATTGGGGTACTCTTCCGCCAGCAGCTGGAGAAGACGCATGGCGAGCAGTTCAATGTCCACAACATCGTCTTTGACCGCGCCGGTAAAGGCCAGATGTTCCCCAACGGTTTTATCCTCAAACTTCGGCCAGAGAACACCGGGCATGTCCATCAGTTCCATACTACTGCCCACCGTGATCCACTGCCGCTCACGGGTCACACCAGGGCGGTCCTCCACCTTGGCGCGCCTGCCTCCGGCAAGCCGGTTGATAAACGAGGATTTGCCGACATTCGGAATCCCGACGACCATCAGCCGAAGCGGAACGCCGGTCATGCCGCGCGCTTCCCGCCGCGCAAGAAGCTCTTTGAGCGCCTCGCGCGCAAGCGGTTCCACATTTTTGATTCCCCTGCCGCTCGCACTGTCTACCGCAAGAGCATACATTCCCTGTTTCTGAAAGAAACTGCACCAACTCTGGGTGATCCGCTCATCAGCAACGTCACATTTATTTAAAATAATAATCCGCGGTTTATTGCCAAGCCAGCGATCCAGTTCCGGATTGCGGCTGCTCACCGGCACACGGGCATCCACCAATTCAACTGCCAGATCCACCAGCTTTAAGTTCTGCTGGATCAGCCGTCTGGTTTTTGCCATATGCCCCGGGAACCACTGGATGGATGGGGCTTCAATCATAAAAACAACTCCTTCATCAGGAAATAAAGCCGATCCGGTCAAACGGATAAATTCGGAAAACGGCTTTTCCGAGAATATAACGGGTGTCGATCATACCGATCTTTTCACTGCGGCTGTCGGTCGAATTCATGCGGTTATCCCCCATAACAAAGACCATGCCTTCCGGCACGGTAACGGGGAACGAAACCCCTTCGTCCCGCTGGGTCGGGGTGGAGATATAGGGTTCATCCAGCACCTTGCCGTCAACCGAAACCTCTCCGGTGTCAAAATCAATATCCACCGTCTGACCGCCCAGCGCAATAATCCGTTTAATGATCGGCTCGCCAAACTCATTCGGCTGGTTGATAACGACAATATCTCCTTGTGCAGGGGTATAAAAAAGCGATGTGATGACAATACGATCGGCGTCGTGCAGAGTATCGTCCATGGAATGACCGGAAATTCCAACGATTCGAAAAATAAAAACAAACACAAACACCAGTGTTGCAACTGAAATCGCAATTGATTCCACCCATTCCCAGGCATCTCGTTTCCATTCAAACTTTCTTTCTTCATTCTGAGCAAGCCTGCTTTTATACTCTTCCACACGATCACCATCCACTCTGGGGGTTGCTTGTCTGACGCAAAATCAAACTGATCCATTTTATGCGGAAATCCCTCCGCATAGACCATACCGTTTATTTTACCCGATTTAAACACGGAAAGCAACCAAAAGGAAAAGCGCCATGGCACAAAAATAAAACGCGCTATTCGCCAAATATAACTGCTTTTCATCCAGCGTCGATTGTTTCCGGGGCCTTCCGCATGCAATCTCAAACAAAATCTCAAAAACAAAAAGCAGCCTTTTTGAAAGGCTGCTTTCCGAAAAGAAAACGTTAGCGAATCTTTTCTTTGACCTTAGCGGCTTTACCAACACGGTCACGCAGATAGTAGAGTTTCGCACGGCGAACTTTACCGCTGCGGACAATCTCAACGCTCTCAACGTGGGGAGAGTGGATCGGGAAAACACGCTCAATGCCAACACCGTGCGCAACGCGGCGAACGGTAAAGGTTTCGTTGATGCCTTCGTGTTTTTTCGCGATAACGGTGCCTTCAAACATCTGGCTTCTTTCCTTGTCGCCTTCCTTGATCTTAACAGAAACGCGAACGGTGTCACCAACGTTTACGACCGGCAGTTCAGCTTTCATGCTGGACTGGCTGATTAATTTAAGTGCGTCCATTTTTCTTCCTCCTGATGTTCAGATATTCTTACCCAAAGGCGGCATCAAAACGCACGCCTGGCAGAGGACTACCCGCTTTAATGACTCGATCAAACAAAAACTTGTCGGGCATTAACCCCCATTATCCTGCCGGACAGAATAACGGAATATTAAAATGCTAATATATGTTACCACATTCATCTGCAAAAAGCAAGGGAAAATCCAAACTTTTTTAAAAGATGCCGTTTAGCGTTCTCTTTTTCGGCCTGCCAGCAGACGCCAGGCAAATACACAGCCAAAGCCGCCGCCCAAAAGCAGTATGACAGCAAGGTTAACCACAGTCAAACTGCCGAATACCACCGCGGCGCCCAGCGCCAGAAAAAGCGCAACACCAAACATCCATACCACCGCGTTCAGATATTTTCCCCGCCAAAGCAGAATGACCAAAAGCACCAGTGCAACAGCTGCGGCAATGGCGCAAAGAGGAGCAAAAAAATTGCCGTAACCGAACACCATTCCATCCAGGTAATTATACCGTTGCACGATATATTCCCCTTCACCGGAAGAAAAACGCATAGCAATACCCTTCCCGAACAGCATAAGAGCAAGAGCCGTCAACGCAAACGCACATGAAAGGCCAAGCAATACCCGGCGCACCATAAGCCCTCTCCTTTCTCACAGGCAAATCCACACCAAAAATGCCGTGCAAAACGCACAGAACATTCATTTAAAGCTGTAAAAGTCCCTTATCCGCCATCGACTGGGCGGCAAGCAGAATGCCCACTTTCCCTGTGGGATAGGTAAGCCCTCCCTGCAGCCAAACAGCGTACGGCTCTTTTAACGGAGCATCGGCAGAAAGTTCAATCGAGGCGCCGCCAGTAAACGCTCCTGCCGCCATAATCACCTTACTGTCATAACCCGGCATGTCCCACGGCTCCGGGGAGACAAATGAGTCGACCGGAGAACCGCTCTGGATTCCCTGACAGAACGCCACCAACCGTTCCGCGCTGCCCAATTTGAGTGCGGCGATAATATCGGTCCGCGGCTCATTGTAGCGGGGATATGCTGTGAATCCGAGCAATTCAAACAGGCAGGATGCAAACGCCGAAGTGCGCAGAGCATTCGCCACAACACCCGGTGCAAAGAAAAAGCCCATAAACATGCCGCGGCTCTGGTCGAGCGTACACCCGACCTCTTTGCCCATACCGACACAGGTCAGGCGGTAGGAACACTGCTCTACCAAATCTTTCCGGCCTGCTATGTATCCGCCCGTCTGCGCAATACCGCCGCCGGGATTTTTGATGAGTGAACCAATGATAAGGTCGGCGCCCACCTCAGTCGGCTCACGGGTCTCCGCGAACTCGCCGTAACAGTTATCCACCATAATAATCGCCTGCGGGTTCACACGCCGCACGGTTTTCACAAGTTCACCGATGACATCCACCGAAAAGGACGGGCGTAGCGAGTATCCGCGGGAACGCTGAAGGTAAACCACCTTCGCGCCCTGCACCGCCTCCGGCACCGCCGCAAGGTCGATTTCTCCCTGCGGTGTAAGGGCTACCTCTTTATAATGAACACCGAAATCTTTTAACGAACCGTTTCCTTCCCCGCGGATACCAATGACCTCTTCCAGTGTGTCATATGGTTTACCGGTGACCGAAACCATGGTATCGCCCGCGCGCAGTACACCAAACAGCGCAACCGAAAGGGCATGGGTTCCCGAAACAAAGTTGTGCCGCACCAGCGCGTCTTCCGCGCCGAACGCCTGCGCATATACCGCATCAAGCGTGTCACGGCCCAAATCGCCATATCCATAACCGGTGCTTCCGTTGAAATGAATCTCACTCACGCGGTTGTCCATAAACGCTTTGAGCACCTTCTGCTCGTTGTACTCCTGTACCCCCGCAATGCGGGCAAACGCTTCGGCGCAAAGGTCCTCCGCCGTATCTGCCAGCGCGGCGAGTTTCGGGTCAACAGGGAAAAATTCCGAGGTCATTTTTTATCTCCTTCCAATTATAATGCTCCCTGCACAAGCAATTTGCCGGCAGGAAGCATTTTGAAATCATATTGTTCGGGCAGACATTCCCGCCCTTAAGCAGCACATGTCCAGCGCCAATCAACCGTGTATCCGGCATGGACAAAACGCCTGTTTCTTCAAAGGCAGGCGACACAGCGTATAAACGCTGCACCCACAGTTATTCTGCATCGCCGCCGGCGAACTTCTCTGCAAGCAAAGCGGTCAGGCGGGCCATCTGCTCCACATCCTCCTGCTTGACCACGCAGACCGGCGAATGGATGTACCGGCATGGCGCGGAAATTGCGAGGGTACGCACTCCGCCGCGGGAAACGTGGATGGCGCCGGCGTCATTGCCGCCAGCAATCATCGTCTTGGTCTGGCAGGGGATGCCCTGCTGCGCCGCCAGCGCGAACGCCGCGCGGTACAGACCCGCATCGTAAACCGTGGAGCGGTCCATAAACGAAACGACCGGGCCGTCTCCCAGACAGCAGACCTTCTTTTCGCCGTCTACGCCAGGCAGATCGGAAGCGGTGGTCGCCTCCAGCACCAGAGCGATCTCCGGGTCAACGGTATAGCTTGCCGCACGTGCACCCCGCAGCCCGACCTCTTCCTGCACCACAAAGGTGAAGGTCGTATCGTAAAGAAGCTCGCCGCAAATCATATCAATCATAATCGCGCAGCCAATGCGGTCATCTAACGCCTTACCGCGCAGAAAGCCCTCGCCGAACGGCGCATAGAGCGGACGGAACGAGACCCGGTCGCCCGGCGAAACGTGCGAGAGCGCCTCTTCTTTGTCCTTCGCGCCGATGTCAATGTAAAGGCTGTCCATCGGCACAGCGGTTTCCCGCTCTTCCGCCGTCTGCATGTGCACCGCCTTGGTGCCGATCACGCCGGTCAGCCCTTCTTCACCAACCAAAACCGAACGCCCCAATACCACACGGGCGTCAATCCCGCCGACCGGGGCAAACAGCAGCAGTCCCGCTTCATTCACACCAGTGACGATAAAGCCCACTTCATCCATATGGGCGGAAATCAGCAGTTTTTTCGCCGGGCGTTGTTTTCCCTTTTTTTCGACGATGATATTTCCAAGCGGGTCAACCGTGTAGCTGCAATGGCCCGCGATCCGCCCGATGATATAATCACGCACCGCATCCTCCGCACCGGAAACGCCGGTGAGCAGGCAAAGTTCTTTCAGCGTCTCAAACATTCTGTTCTCCTGCCTTTCTCACAAACTCCGCAAGCAGCCGGGCGGTGCTTTCCACATCCGCCACCTCAATGGTCTCAATGGGGGTGTGCATATACCGCAGAGGGATGGAAAGAAGCCCGCATTTGACTCCGCCACGGGAAACGGTGATGCTGTCCGCGTTGGTGGAGGTCAAACCGCCCATTACTTCCAGCTGGTAAGGAATATCATCTTCCTTGGCAAGGCGGGTCAACGCGTCGCTCACGCCGCGGTCCAGTGTGGGCGCAATACCGATCATGGTGCCTTCGCCCATCTTACCGCATTTATGCTCCGGAGCGTCCGGCGTATGCGCAAAGCTGACATCCACCGTGACCGCCAAATCAGGATGGATGGTGTAAGCTGATGTCTTCGCCCCCAGGCAGCCCAGTTCCTCTTGCGAGGTAAAGCTGACCGCAAGGCCGCAGGAAAGTTCTTCGCCTTTCAAAAGCTCCAGCGCCTTCAGTACTGCCGCAACACCCGCGCGGTCATCCAGCGCTTTCGAGCAGACCCTTCCGCTTAGCAGCTCATAGAAGTCCGCTTTCAGCAGAATGCGGTCACCAAGACAGACCCGTTTTTCCAACTCTTCTTTGGAAAAGCCGGTGTCAATCCACAGGTCCTCCACCTTCGGCACCTTTTTTTCTTCCTCAGCAGTGAGCAGGTGAGGCGGCCGGGAAGCAATCACTCCCTCCACCGGTGTTTCGGAAAGGATGACGACCTCCTGCGCAATGAGCAGGCGGCGGTCCACCCCGCCGACTGAAGCGGCCTTGATGAACCCTTTTTCACCGATATAGCTCACCACAAGCCCGATTTCATCAATGTGCGCGTCGAGCAGCACAAGCGGACTGCCCTGGCGGACCACCGCCGAAACGCTGCCCATCGGGTCGGTGCGCACCTCGTTTGTATATTCTTTGAGCAGGGCGGCGGCCGTCTCTGCGGCAGGCTGTTCCATGCCGGAGACTCCGCGGCTCTGCGCCAATTGTTTTAATAACTCAACGGTCTGCATATCGTTTCCTCCCTGTCAGACCAGCGCGTTGACAAGCGCCTTATAATGGCGGCCGCGCGCTTCAAAATTCGGGTACATATCAAAGCTGGCGCAGGCCGGCGAAAGGGTGACAACATCGCCGCTCTGTGCAATTTTCCGCGCCGTCTGTACCGCTTCCTCCATGGAAGATACTTCTAAAATCGGCAGCTGGGCCGCGTCATATCCCTCACAAGAGGTCACCGCCTGTTTGATCTTCTGCGCCGTCACACCCATGAGAATGAGCACTTTCGCGTGCCGAACAAGTTCCGGCGCGAGCGGCTCAAAGGGGATTTTTTTGTCGTACCCGCCCGCGAGCACGATGAGCTTCTGATCAAACGAATTAAGCCCCGCGATGGTACGGGTCGGGCTGGTGGCGATGGAGTCGTTGTAATACCGAACGCCGTCCAGCGTGCGTACAAACTCAATGCGGTGCTCTACCCCGCCGAACTGTTCCGCAACCTGTACAATGGTCTGGGGAGAAACCTCTCCCGCGGTTGCCGCAATGGCCGCCAGATAATTTTCCACATTGTGGATACCGGGAATGCGGATGCGGTCTTTGTGCAGAAGCGTTGTCACCTGACCGTTATGCGCAAGGCACAGGTTGCCGTCCTCTGCCAAAAAAGCACCGTTCTGCGGCATGGTTTTGCGGGAAAACCAGCTGAGCGCGCCGCGCACATCCGGCTCCATCCCGCGGGTGACCTCATTATCCGCATTCAAAACGGTTTTGGAAAACGCGTTCTGATGAAGAATGAGGTTGCGTTTGGCGTCAATATATTCCTGCATATTCTTGTGCACGTCCAAATGATTGGGAGCAACATTGGTAATAACTGCCACATCCGGCGAACGGCGCATGGAGATAAGCTGGAAGCTGGAAAGCTCTACCACTGCGGCGTCATTTTCACGAATCTCTTCCACCAGCGGCAGGAGCGCCTTGCCGATGTTTCCGCCCAGATAAACGGTTTTCCCCTCTGCTTTCAGCAGTTCGCTGATGAGGGTGGTAGTCGTTGTCTTTCCGTCTGAACCGGTCACAGCGTAAATTTTACAGGGGCAAAGGTCAAAGAACACTTCCATTTCAGAGGTGACGACCTTCTGCAGTTCCCTTGCTTTCGTCAGTACCGGAGAATAGTAATACATACCCGGTGTGCGGAAGATGACATCGCCTTTCAGAATGCCTTCTTCATATCCTTCGCCGAGGCAGAAGGAAACTCCCGCTTGCTTGAGCTGTTCGCAGGCATCGCCCAGCTGAGATGCTTCGCGCTTATCGCAGAGGGTGACCGGAATCCCCTTACGGCGGAACAACAAAATGAGTTCCCTATGGCTGACTCCCGCTCCGATAAACACGACCTGCTTGTGTTTCATATCCTCAAAAAAGGCTTCGATTTTCGTCATGGCAATGCCCCCAAATTTTTCGGCAGAAAAATATTTCACCTGCCGTTTGATTACAGGCGGTAAATCCCGCTAATGCTAACAGAAATTTTATCACAGAATGCCCGGCGGTTCAAGGGGAGAAGCGGTATGCTCCTCCCCTTGAATTTTAACGTTACAAACCGCGCCACAAAGCTCCCTGCATGCTTCCCCGGCGGACAAATTCCTTGTCGATTTCCGCTAAAACCGCTCGTTTGCGCTTCGTCCAGAGCGGCGCGACAAGCAATTCCCGCGGGCCGTCACCGGTGACCCGCTCCACTACCGTCTGAGGTGGAAAACGCTCCAGTTGGTCCACCACAAGAGAGGTATACTCTTCCAAAGATAGCAGAGGAAACGGCTCTTTTGTGTATTCCTGTTCCAGTTTTGTCCCTTTTATGATATGCAGCATATGCAGCTTTATCCCCCACGGGGAGAGCGCCGCCACCTGCTGTGCCGAGCCTAACATATCCGTTTGCGTTTCACCGGGCAGACCGTTGATCAAGTGGACGCACACGCGGATCCCACGCGCCTGAAGGGCGACGTATCCCTCACAGAACTCCGCCCAACTGTGACAGCGGTTGATCCGCCCGGCCGTGCGGTCATGCACCGTCTGCAAGCCGAGTTCCACCACCAGAAATGTTTTGTGGTGAAGTTCCTCCAGCAGTTCAACCACCGGCGGCGGTAAAAGGTCCGCGCGGGTAGCGACGCACAAGCCGACCACTCCGTCAAACGAGAGCGCCTCATAAAAAAGCTCTCTTAAACGGGAAACAGGCGCATATGTATTGCTATGCGCCTGAAAATATGCAAGAAATTGCGCCTGCGGCCATTTGCGGGAAAGCAGCTCTTTTCCCTGCGCAAACTGCTGTGCAAGCGGACCTGCCCCGGCGAAATCTCCCGCGCCGCGCCCACCGCAGTAGGTACAGCCACCGGTCCCTTTCACACCGTCAATATTCGGGCAGGTGAATCCGGCGTCCAGCGGAATTTTCACCGTCTTTTTGCCGAATACCCGCTTCATCTCATAATCAAACGTATGGAACCGTTTGTTGTCGTTCGAAAATGGAAATGGATTGCCGTTCATAACCGTCTCCATTAATAAACGCTGCTCAAAAACTCCGCTGTGCGCGGGAATTTCGGATGGTTAAAAATCTCATCCGGTGTGCCGGCTTCCAAGATCTTCCCGTCATCCATAAAGATCACCTTGTTGGCGACCTCCCGCGCAAACGCCATTTCATGGGTTACAACGATCATGGTCATATGCTCTTCAGCAAGTTTTTTCATAACGCCGAGCACCTCGCCTGTCAGCTCCGGGTCAAGCGCGGAGGTCGGTTCGTCAAACAGCATGATGTCCGGGTTGAGCATCAGCGCACGCGCAATAGCCACACGCTGTTTCTGCCCGCCGGAAAGCTGGGAAGGATACGCGTCGATCTTATCAAGCAAGCCAACCTTACGCAGCATCTCTTCACACTCCGCGGAAATTGAAGCACGATCCCGTTTCCCCGCAAGGCGCACCGGCATTTCCAGATTTTTACGCACGCTCATATGCGGGAACAGATTGAACTGCTGAAAGACCATACCCATTTTCCCGGTAATTTGTTTGATTGTATTTTTAGAAGGATATTTTCCGTTCTTTACAAGCGGTTCTCCCTCTATGATGATATCCCCGCCGCCAACCGTTTCAAGGTTGATGATACAGCGGAGCATGGTACTTTTACCGGAACCGGAGGAGCCGATGACTGCTACCACATCGCCCTTTTCCACATCGAACGAAACGCCCTTGAGCACTTCCAGCTTTCCGAAGGATTTCTTCAGGTCTTTTACTTCGATAAACGCCATATTATTCCGCCTCCCGGTCAAAGTTCAGCTTCTTTTCAATGTACTTGAACAGCAGTGACAAAATCGTATTCATTACAAGATAGATCACCGCAGCGACAAAGAACGGAACGATGGTAACATCCCGGTTGACTGCCGTTTTCGCCGCGTGCAGGATTTCCGGAACCGAAACCGCATACAACAACGAAGTATCTTTCACCAGCGTGACCGATTCGTTGGAAAGCGACGGCAGCGCAACGCGCAGCATCTGCGGGATGACCACCCGAAGGAAGGTCTGAGCCCGCGAAAGCCCAAGCACCTGAGCCGCCTCATACTGCCCCTTATCCACCGAAAGAAGACCGCCGCGGAAAATTTCAGCAAAATAAGCCGCGTAGTTGAGCACAAAACCAATACACGCCGCTGTGAACCGGTCAAAAACAAGATATTTTTCGCCAATGCCCGGGATCAGCGGCAGACCGAAATAGATGAACAGCAGCTGAAGCAGCAGCGGCGTGCCGCGCACAACGTAAATAAAGGCACGCGCCAGCCATACTACCGGAAGAAACCGGCAGCGCGCAAGAAGTGTAATCCCAAAACCAAGCGGCAGCGACAGCACGATAACGATTGCGAACAACCCGGTTGCAACCAAGGCGCCTTCCAGCATTGGCGGTAAGATCGACCAAATATACTCCATTTTCATCCCTCACTGTACAACAAGCTTTTATCCATTAACGATTTGCCGATTTATCACATTGAAGCGGCGGACATACAACAACCTCTCTACCATATGACGCAAAAAAATAAGGCGTGTGTTTCACGCCTTATTTTAGCATTTTTACACGGAACTTGTCCAGAAAAATTTACTCAATGACAAGTACGTTTTTGCCGAACCATTTTTCAGAAATCTCAGCCGCTTTGCCGTTCTCAACAAGTTTGTCCAGCGCCGCTTCTACTTTGGCTTTGATGTCATCACTGCCCTCTTTTGCAAAAGCAATCGCATAATCCTCTTCGCTGAGCATATCGTCCAAAATCACGAAATCATCGCTGCCTTTGAGCTGATAGTTGGCAACGACCTCATCCACGACCACCGCATCAATACGGCCGGTCGGCAGGTCGGTCAGTGCAAGTACGTTGGTATCATACGGCACCATGTTGGACTGGCTGATGAACTCATCGTCCGCGGCAGCAGCCTCTGCGGTCGACGCTTTCTGAACGCCGACATTTTTGCCGATAAGATCTTCACGGGAGGTGATATCAGAGTCCTTGTTTACTACAACAACCATGTGGTTTTTCATGTACGGTTTGGAAAGATTCATTTTCTCCTGACGTTCTTCATCAACGCTCAAACCGTTCCAAATGCAGGTGATGTTGCCGTTGTTGAGTTCCATCTCTTTGGAATCCCAAGAGATCGGCTGAACAACAAGCTCCATGCCCAACTCGTCGCAAACCGCCTGCGCGAGGTCAATGTCAAAACCAACGATCTCGTTGTTTTCATCACGGTAACCCATAGGCGGGAAGCTGTCATCCAGGCCCAAAATAAATTTTTCTTTTTCAGTGGATTCCGAAGCGCTGGTAGAATCGGAAGAACCGCTTGCGGAAGAATCACCGGAACCAGCATCGCTATTGCTGCACGCGGCCAGCATGGTAACAGCCATTGTACCGGCTAAAACAGCAGCCAAAACACGTTTGAATAATTTCAAAACAATTACGTCCTCTCTTTTTCTCTTTTCAGGGCAAAATCCGCCCTCAACAGTTGTCTATTTTACACTTTAGCAAATTAAAAAGCTAACGCTCTGCAACGTTAGCTTTTTAAATAAAACGCGATTTAAATAAATTAGCGAATTTATGCTTTGTTTTTCTTACAAATCCGCCGATTTACTTTGTTTCGCAACGAACCCAAACAAGCATTTCGCCTTTTCCGCGGTTATTCCAGAAACAATACGGCACGAATTTAAGCTCCGCCAGTTCCTTTTTGGGCGGTTTTTCCGTATAAAGCGCATCATCCTGCGAAACCGTTCGAGCAGCCTGCGCCGAAATCACAGTCGTGCCCCCAAACAAAGCCGGGTCATAGGATTCACGAAGTTCCGTATCCTTCAAAAGCTCAAGCGCTCCAAGATTTTCTCCGTTGTCTGCCTGTTCCAAACAATAAACCAACGGCCCTTTTACCACGCACGCTTTACCGATGTCCGCGCGCACCTTGGCGTTTGCATAAATCAGACGTGCCGGCATATCCAGTTCCAGTTGGATGGTGTGATCCCCTTCCCAGCAGCGGGAAAGTAACAGATAACCGTTTTCCATCACCGGAGCATCCACACAAACGCCGTCAACCTTCAAGCCCTTCAACTGGGTAAACTGCGGAATGCGCAGCGCGACCGCAAACGGAGATTTTCCCGCGCAGGAAAGCGAAAGCTTCACTGCTCCTTCAAACGGATAAGCGGTATCCAGCTTGAGCGACACTTTGTTTTCACCAATCGTGCAAGCGGTTTCGTTGGCAACGTAAAGATTCACATAAAGGCTTTCTTCATCCACAGAGTAAACGTACTGCCCCAGAGACGCGAGCGTGCGGATAATATTCGGAGGGCAGCAGGCGCAGCCAAACCATTTCTGCCGTACATCCTTTACATGGCGAAGGTCGGTGTTCTTTTCCGCCACCTCCGGAATGACCTCCAGAGGATTAACATAGAAGAAATTCTTCCCTTCCAGAGAGATACCGGCAAGAACCGTATTATAGAGAGCGCGTTCCATCACGTCGGCATACTTCGCATCACGCTCTAGCTCTACCATGCGTTTTGTAAACATGGCTAAGGCAATGGATGCACAGGACTCAGAATAGTTGGAATGGTTCGGCAGGTCGTAGTCGCAAGTAAACCGTTCTCCGCCGGCGGCAGAACCAATGCTTCCGGTAATATACATCCGCTTCTGCGAAATGTTGTCAAACAGCGTCTCACAGGCGTTCAGCAGGGATTCATCCTCATACGCGCCGGCAACATCGGCAACTCCGGTAAACAGGTAAAGGTCACGTACCGCGTGGCCTTCTGCCGTTTTCTGTTCACGGATGGGCGCGTGCACCTGATAATAGGTGTCGTTAAAAATAGACGGGTCAAAGGCACTGACATATCCTGGGCGGTTCTTTTCAATTTCAAAATAATTCGGTTCGGTCCCGCGGCGCTCAATGAAAAAGCGAGCAAGGTCGGCATACCGTTTCACACCGGTCGCCTCGTACAGCCGCATAAGCGCAAGCTCAATTTCCGGGTGACCCGGATAAGCGGAAATCTGTCCCTCACCGTCACCGAATGTATCACAAATCAGGTCGGCATACCGGCAGATGATTTTGAGCAGCTTATCTTTTCCGGTCGCATAATAATAAGCGACCGCAGCTTCCATGAAATGCCCCGCGCAGTAAAGTTCATGACGGTCACGCAGGCAGGTAAAACGTTTTTCATACTCGCCCAAAATATAATAAGTATTCAGATACCCGTCTTCTTTTTGAGCCTTTCCAATGATATCAATGGCTTCGTCGGCTGTACGTTCCAATTCTTCATCCGGATTAAGCTCCAGATAGTACGCGACTCCTTCCAGCCACTTTGCGACATCGCTGTCCTGAAAGCACATTCCGCCGAATTCGCCCTCTTCCAACCCCGCAGCGACCTTGAAGTTATGCATGCAGTAGCTCTTTTCTGCATCCGGCAGTCGGTCGTTGAGTGCTTCCCACTGGTAAGCGAGCCCGTTTCGCACGTTTTGAATATAACGCGACCAGAACCCATCATGGATTCTAATTTCATGCAACGGCAAAGAGTGTAAGCGTTTGCGCATTGTCTCATCATTCCTTTGTAAAATATTCGTTTTATAAACGTATTATAGCACCCGAATATACGCTCAACCAGTTAAATTTTTTCTCTTTTTATAGAAAATTTTCCTGTTTATGGCGGCAAAAAGGCGATTCAACACAAACAATTATTCGAACTAATTCTAAAAGATTCAAAAAAATATTTACCAAAATCAATAAATATGTTATAATAAATTAATCGACCTGCACAGCTCTTATGCCCACGCTGCCCCCTCACAACACGGAAAGCGGTGATCGTATGAGAGAAATCAACAACTTAAACGAAACATATTTATTTTGCAAGGCACTAGGATCTGACATTCGCATTAAAATCATCAAGCTGCTGCAGGAAAATCATTCCATGAATCTGAACGAACTATCCGAAGTGTTGGGAGTAACCAACGGCGCGATGACCGCGCACATCAAACTTTTGTCTGACGCCGGGATTATTGAAATCACCCATTCTTCCGGCCGGCGAGGCTCGCAAAAGATTTGTTCGCTCAAAGACATGAAAGTTTTGTTAAACCCATTTCACACCAGTTGTGCAACCAACAGTTACGCGGCGGATATTCCTATCGGCAGTTACTGTAACTACGATGTCAACCCGGCTTGCGGATTGGCAACGCCGTTTAATCTAGTTGGTGAGTTGGACGATCCGCGCTATTTTTGCGCACCGGAACGCACAAGTGTTGGAGTTCTGTGGTTTTCGAACGGCTTTCTGGAATACCGCATCCCCAATTATTTAAAACAAGGACAAAAGGTAAAAGAACTGCGGTTTTCGTTTGAAATTTCCTCGCAAACTCCCGGTTCTAGCGAAGAATTTCCGTGCAACATCAATTTTTCCATCAATGACATACCTCTTGGGTTCTGGAGCAGCCCGGGCAATCTGAACATTGCGCGAGGGCGGTATACCCCCACCTGGTGGCCGGAAAGCTGGGCGCAGGCAGGGCATTTAAAGGTATTGTCCGTCACCTCAAACGGCGTGTTTATTGACGGAGCCAAGATCAGTGACACCACCGTAGATGACATCGGCATTGATTTCAAAACGAATATCGCGTTTCGTCTTGCGGTCAACCGGACCCGCAGCATCGCCTCCGGCGGTGTAACGCTGTTCGGGCATGATTTCGGAAACTATAATCAGGACATCCGTTTTGAAGCGGTTTATAAAAGCATATAAAAAACGCCCTGCGGCAAATGCGCACCCGCAGGGCGTTTTTTATTGAAATAGTTTATATATAGGAATTGGGCTTGACTCCGATTCAATTCTGTCCAGCATTAATGCCGTTCTTCCGCACAATCATACGTTTCGCAAAAACGCGCCGCAAAAGCAGGCGGTTCATCTCCGGCATAAAGATGAGAGATATCACCGAACGACTGGCAGCGAAAACTGGCAAGCCCCTTTTCCCGCTCTTCGGTGTATAATACCGTCACCGAAGTGGGGGCCGATACAAAATGGTGCCAGAGAACAAACGGCGAAATCCCCAGCAGATGAGACAGCATGACGCAGGTCACACCGAAATGGCAGAACACCGCAACCGTATCCCGGTTGGGATGTTTCGCAAGGTAAAGGTTCCCTTCTCTATGGTAACCATGCTGTTCTAAAACCTCATCCAACCCGGTACAAACCCGATCGTATTCTTGGGGAACCCGGCTCCCGTGAAGGAGTTCCGCCTGTCGCCAGCCGTCTTTCTCATACAATTCAGGGCAGTTGCACCAATACTGCGGAAGCAGGTCCCACGCGATATGGCGTTTTTCTCCTGTTACCGGATGGGTGACCGGAACGTCAAATTCCCGAAGCCAATCGTAAATAGTTGCAGGCTTCTGCAACGCGTTGAGCGTAAAGCTCGCTGTATCCCGCGCGCGGCCAAGCGGCGAACAATAAATAGCATCCGGGCGTTCTTTCATCATCCGCTTGCTCAGGAGCTTTGCTTCCCGCCAGCCTTTTTCAGTAAGTGAATCGATTTCATAATCCGGGTCTCCATGCCGGATGAACAAAAGTTTCATAACAGCACTTCCTTTTGGGAGTTTACCTTTTTATTTTACAACAGACCAGCCACCGAACGCAAACAGTTTTCAACATAAACTGACCATTTTATGTTTTTGCACATCAAAATCAATTGCTGGTAAAAACCCGCTTGCCATTTTGTTGCCTGCGATATAAAATGAAAAAGAATCATGGACTTTATCATCTATCATCACTTATTTTATCGATATCAACCATCACGGAGGTCCTTATGCAAAACGAATACGATGTTGTCATCATCGGCGCCGGGATCACCGGTGCCTGCGTACTGCACGAACTGGCAAAGTACCAGCTGCGGATCGCGGTTATCGACCGGGAAAACGATGTGGCGGAAGGTACAACCAAAGCAAACAGCGCCATTGTCCATGCAGGATATGACCCGCATCCCGGTACCAAAATGGCCTTTCACAATGTGCGGGGCTGCGCTATGTATCCTTCTCTTTGCGAGGAGTTTTCAGTTCCTTACAAAAACTGCGGTTCCCTTGTTCTCTCGTTTAAGGAAGAAGATGACAAGCTGCTGGAAGAGCTCTACCACCGCGGCAGACAAAACGGCGTGCCAGGACTGCGCATCTTAACAAAAGACGAGCTTCTCAAGCGAGAACCGAACCTCAACCACGCGGTGCGCGGTGCGCTCTATGCACCGACTGCCGGCATCGTCAACCCGTGGCAGCTCTGCATTGCGCTGGCGGAACATGCGGTGGAAAACGGCGCGGATGCGCTCTTGGACCATGCGGTCACTTCTATTGAGAAAACAGAAAATGGTTACACGCTCCAATTAGAAGATGGCATCGAGGTAAAAACCCGCTATCTTGTTAACGCAGCAGGTGTTTATGCCGATGCGGTACACGCCATGCTGGAAGAGCCGGATTTCTCCATCACAGCGGGAAAAGGGCAGTATTATCTGTTCGACCAGAGCGAAGGAAATATGGTTCACGAGGTGATCTTCCAGTGTCCGAACGAGTTGGGCAAAGGGGTGCTCGTTTCCCCAACGGTAGACGGTAACCTTATCATCGGACCCGACCGGGTGGACAGCGACCAAAAAGAGGACCTTTCCACCAGCGCGGATGGCCTCGCCTATATACGCAAAGCAGCGGCGCTGAGCTGTGACAAGCTCGATTATCGCAAAGCCATCCGCAATTTTGCTGGGTTGCGTGCCATCACCGGAAAAGAGGATTTTATCATCCGGGAGGTAACCGGTTTTCCCGGATTCATTGAACTGGCGGGGATTCAGTCGCCCGGGCTCACCTCCGCCCCCTCCATCGCGCTCGAAGCGGTGGAACTGCTGAAAGGCGCGGGGCTTGCGCTGAAGCTGAAGGAGAGACTAACCGAACCAAAAAAGCCGGTGCGGATGAAAACGCTTTCCATCCAAGAACAAAGCCGTATGATCGAACAAAATCCGCTGTACGGACGAATCATCTGCCGGTGTGAAAGCATTACCGAAGGGGAGATCGTCGACGCGCTCAAGAGTCCGATCGCTCCCCCGACCATCGACGCGGTCAAACGGCGGACCAGTGCCGGCATGGGGCGCTGCCAAGGCGGGTTCTGCTCACCCCGTGTGCTCCACATCATCGCCCGGGAACGGGGCATCGCACCCGAACAGGTGCTCAAAGACAAAGCGGGGAGCTATATCCTCCTTTCAAACGATGAGACGGAGGTGCGGTGAAGTGAATCTCTCTTACGATATTGTCGTCATCGGCGGAGGCCCGGCCGGGCTTGCCGCCGCATACAGCGCCTGGGAAAACGGGGCGAGGAACATTCTCATTCTGGAACGGGATCAGGAACTTGGAGGAGTTTTAAATCAGTGTATCCACAACGGGTTTGGTCTGCACTATTTCAAGGAAGAACTGACCGGACCGGAATATGCGGGGCGGTTCATTGAACTGCTTCAAAAAACCGGCGTTGAGGTCAAGCTGGATACCATGGTGCTACATGTCACCCCCGAAAAGCAGGTGCATGCCATTAACCCAAAGGATGGATATATGATCATTGACGCAAAAGCCGTGATCCTTGCCATGGGCTGCCGGGAACGGACTCGAGGCGCCATCGGCATTCCGGGCGATCGGCCTTCAGGCGTATTTACCGCCGGCACGGCACAGCGGTATGTCAACATTGAAGGGAAACAGTGCGGCAAACGGGTCGTTATTCTGGGTTCCGGCGACATCGGACTCATCATGGCCAGACGGCTGACGCTGGAAGGCGCCAAAGTGCTCGCCTGCGTGGAGCTCATGCCTTACTCCAACGGGCTGACCCGCAACCTGGTCCAGTGTCTGGAAGATTATCACATTCCGCTTTATCTCTCCCACACGGTGACAAACATCAAGGGAAGCCGCCGTGTGGAACAGGTCACCGTAAGCCGTGTGGATGAATCACGCAAGCCGATACCGGGCACCGAAATGGTCTTTGACTGCGACACACTTCTGCTGTCGGTCGGGCTGATTCCGGAAAACGAGCTGACCCGCGAAGCGGGCATAGAAATAGACCCGCGTACGAACGGCGCGGTTGTGTATGAAAACCGCGAAACCTCTCTGCCCGGCGTTTTCGCCTGCGGAAATGTACTGCATGTGCATGACCTGGTTGATTTTGTCTCGGGCGAGAGCGAAAAAGCCGGCAAAGCGGCAGCGGAACATCTGCTTGGGAAGCGTGCGGACGGCGCTGTGCTTAAGGTGACAAACGGCGAAGGGGTAAGTTACACGGTACCGCAGAAAATCCGGCCAAATCACTTGGAAAAGACGGCCGAATTGTACTTCCGGGTGCGCAGCGTTTACCGGGGCGGAGAAATTCTTGTCACCCGAGGCGAGGAAATCATTGCCCGGTTTTCCCGGGAGCGTATGGCTCCGGGCGAGATGGAACGCATCCTGCTGCCCGCCCAGAAACTGCTTGCACCGGGAGCGGATGAACTCTGTGTTTCTGTAAAAGGAGGGGAACCGGCATGACTGAGCTGACCTGTATCGTATGCCCGAAGGGCTGTCATCTGCTGGTAGATGAGCAAAACGGTTTTTCCGTGAGCGGAGCTGGATGCCCGCGCGGGGAAGCCTACGGAAAAAAGGAGCTGACCGCTCCTTCCCGTACACTGACCACCACCGTTGCCATCACCGGCGCGCTCCATCCGCGCCTGCCGGTCAAAACCAATGGAGAAATCCCGAAAGAGATGATGTTTCAAGCGGCGGAAGCGCTGCGCCTGATTCACGCACAAGCGCCCATCCGGCGCGGTGACGTTCTGGTCAAAGACCTGCTCGGCACCGGCGTAGATGTCATTGCCGCCAAAGACATGGAGCGAATATAAAACCAGTGCAGCCGTTGTACGGCTCTGCTGTTTGCGCACTCTTAAAAACCACAACAAAAACAAAAAGCCGTCTGCAATGCAGACGGCTTTTTCATTATGAAACATTTTTAAAACAACAATCAGCAGGCTGATCACTCACCCATCGGCCGTGCCCGCCGAAGGATAGAACCAGCTTTTGCCGAAAAACCGGCAGGCAAGCGGAACTTCATCTGCGGATGCGGAACGCTTTCCAAAGCAGTCCCCTCCTCATCCTCCAACGCAGTCACGGTAAAGCTGCGCACTCCGGCCCGTGGTTCAAGCAATTCCAGCGTATCGCCCACGCTGAACTTATTCTTCTGGGTACAGTACAAAACGCCGTCACGACAGTCATCCACCAGCGCGACCACATCATAACCGCGCACATATCCCCCGGTTTCGTAATACTGCCCCTGTTCCGGACGGCCAAAATAAAAGCCGGTGGAGTACTGACGGTGGCTCACCTTGCGCACCTCATCAAACAGCCACTGCGGCAGCTTGAAGTGCTCCGGGTCTTTCCGGTAGAGGTCCACCGCGTTGCGGTAGGCATTGGTCACGACCGAAACATAGTAAGAGGATTTCGCGCGCCCTTCAATTTTCAGGCTGGTGATTCCCGCGGATACAAGCCGGTCAATATGCTCAATCATACATAGGTCTTTTGCGTTGAGGATATAGGTGCCCTTCTCGTCTTCCTCAATGGGAAAATACATACCGGGGCGTTTTTCTTCCATAAGGTGATATCCCCAACGGCAAGGCTGTGCACACTCCCCGCGGTTTGCATCACGACCGGTCAGATAGCTGGAAAGCAGGCACCGGCCAGAAAAAGAAACGCACATGGCGCCGTGCACAAACGCCTCAATATCCAGTTCCGGCGGGGTCTTATCACGAATACAAGCAATCTCTTCAAATGAAAGTTCCCGCGCAAGCACCACCCGTTTGGCGCCCATGTGGTAAAGCTCGGTCGCCGTGCGGTAGTTGACTACACCGGTCTGGGTGGAAATGTGTACTTCCATTTCCGGGATATACTGTTTGACAAGGGAAAGAACGCCCAGGTCGGTGACGATGACCGCATCAACTCCGGCCGCCTGAACGCTTTTCAGAAACTCCGGTAACGCGTCAATCTCTTCATTCGTCGGCAGAGTATTGCAGGTTAAATAGACCCGCACCCCATGCTCATGCGCGAGCGCGACCCCTTTTTGAAGCAGTTCATCGTCAAAATTCGCAGAAGCAACCCGCATGCCAAAGCGGGTCCCGCCAAGGTAGACCGCATCCGCTCCAAAACGAATCGCTGCCTGCAGGCACTCAAAATCCCCCGCGGGAGATAATACTTCTGGAACAGACGGCAACATGATATTTTCCTCCTTCATCAGGCGGTAATGCCAAATTTCGCACAGTTTGCCTGGTGCTGCTCATAGGTAGAAGCAAACAGCGTTTCACCGGTTTCTGTGTTGTGAACAAAATAGTAATATCCAGTGCTTTCCGGATTAAGCGCCGCTTTGATTGCCGCCTCACCCGGGTTGCAAATCGGCCCAGCGGGAAGCCCTTCACAAACATTCGTGTTATACGCATCATACATCTGCTGGTTCGGCGCGTCGATGTTCGGCTTGATGACCTCTTCCACATACATCACCGTCGGATCAGTCTGCAAATGCGGGTACTGAGACGGATTATTCAAACGGTTGTAGAAAACGGAAGCAATCGTCGGCATTTCCTCTTCATTCGCGGCCTCCGCCTGAATGAGCGAAGCCATAATAATGATCTCTTCCAAAGATTTTCCGCTCTGTTCAATCTCCGCGCGGTAGGGCTCGATCTTTTCTTCGAAGTTACGGAAGATCTTCTCTGCTACATCGGCTGGATCGTCGTCTACATAAAATTTATACCGGTCGGGGAAGAAATAGCCCTCCATACGGTAAAAACGTTCGCTGTTATCGGTGATCTCATCCTCAAACGCAAAACCAAACGGAGTTCCGTTGGCAACACTGATAAAGCTCGCCGCATTGCAAACGCCGCCCTGTTCCAGTTTTTGAGCAATCTCATAAAGGTTGTCGCCTTCCGTGATCTGGATTTCCACAACGCTGCTGTCTTCCGGCGGGATCTGCTGAAGGATCTGAACGATCTCGGCGTAAGAAGCATGCTGCGGAATGTCATGAAGGCCTGCCTGAAGAGTGCTTCCGGTTCCATCCAGTTTAATAACGAGTTTAAACAGCCACGGATAAGAAATAACGCCCTCTTCCCCAAGCTGATCGGCGATTTCATCCGCAGTCGAATCTCTGGGGATCTCGATGGAGATTGTCTTTCCTTCTTCCTTGTTCATGCCCATAATATCGCGGAAGCCTTCCAAAACCGTCAGCGAAATAGCTGCCGATATTCCCAGAATACACACGATAAAAATAAGCACACGAAGCCAGCGGGTCTTGTTTTTCCGGCGAATCCGTTTGAATTCCTTTTCCTCACGTTTTGTTTCTTCACGGAATTTCTGAATCTTATCTTTGGTTTCCATATCCGGCAGAAGAGATTCTTTTTTCAGCTCTTCATAGGCTTTATCAAAATCGATCTCATCAAGTTGAAATGCCGTTTTTGCCTTGATTTCGGCCTGATCCGGCATGCGGTTTTCTTCCGCCTCGGGCACCGGAACGGTTTGCGGATCCTGTCCGTTTTGCTGTGTGCCATTGTTTTTGTTTTCGTCCACCCTGGTTCCTCCCCTGAACTATCCTAATTCGTTTTATCTCATCCTCACTGACAAGCCAGTGAACCGGACGGTCATAATATCCGTGCGGAAGCAATTTCACCCGCATTTCACGGTAACACACCCCAACCCGGGTACCGTAATACTTTTGCAAAAAACGGTCGTAATAACCTTTTCCATAACCAAGACGAAACCCTTCTTCGTCAAACACCAATCCCGGAACAATGCAGATCGAATTGCGCGAAAAAGAAGTGATCTTTTTACAGCGCAGAGGGTCTGGCTCCAACACCCCGTAGGTGCCCGGGCGCAGATCATCCAGCGAATGGATCTCATAAAATTCCACCGTACAAGTTTCCGGCAGAGACACCGGCACACAGACCTGCTTGCCCTTCGAAAGAGCATCCAATAAAAGCGGAATCGTATCCACCTCGTCCGGCAGGGATACATAACAAAACAGAGCCTGCGCTTTTTGATAAGCCGGCATCTGAAGCACAAAATCAAAAATCTTCCGGTCCCGCTCCGCCTTTACTTCCGGCGGAATTGCGCGGCGTTTTTTCTTATACTCCGCGCGGATCTCCTGCTTTAACAGTTTCATATTTGAGGTCAAGGTTCTTCACCCTCTCAAAAAAGATCAGCGGTAAACCACAGCCGCTTTCAGCAAATCCATTCTCCCGCTGCCAAGCAGGCATTCGCCCAATGTAAACGCGAACTGCTCCGCGAAATGGACCGACGTTGCTGTGATAATTTTACCGTCTACATAAACACCAGGCTGTTCCGCCAGTTTCGCATTCCCCATCTGCGCTTCAAAGCCCGGATAACAGGTTGCGGTTTTTCCGTCCAAAAGGCCTTTATGGCCCAAAATAGAAGGAGCCGCGCAAATAGCGCCGATCCACCGGTCATGGCGTGCGCAGAAATCCACTGCATCCTGCACCGCCTGTGACTGCTCCAAGTTAAGCGTTCCCGGCATGCCTCCCGGCAAGATGATCATATCCGCCGCGTTGAGGTCCATATGGCTGAGCAAAACATCCGGCATTACACGGATTCCGTGCGAGCTTTTTACCACCACGCCGGTCACGCCAACCACTTTTACTTCCAGCTCACACCGACGGAGATAATCCACAGGGGTAAGCGCTTCGATCTCCTCAAAACCGTCTGCCAAAAACACATAAATCATGAAAATCCCTCCTGTTATATCATTCGTCAATGCCACCGGCATTCAGTCCAGAACAAGGTTCATATAACCATCCGCACGGGAACTGATTATATTCGCAGAAGCAGGCTCCAGCGGGCACAGCATCCCGTGCCGCAACACCGTTTCACCGTGCACGCAGGGGAATTTGACCTGAACCGATTCCGCCTCATACCGTTTAAACAGTCCGGGCAAAAACTGCTTCAATACAGGTTCTTCCAAATTTGTCTCTTTTACGACAACTGTTTTCTCTATTTTAGTACAAACCGCATAGCCTTGTAAACCCTTACCATCTGTAAGATGCAGAATTTCACCGCCTGTGAACGCGGATTCGTCAAACAGGTAACCGGTCGCCTTTTCAGAAAAGGAAAACGAATGACTCATTTTGGAAAGATATTCGCGGCGAAGAGAGCAGAACGTTTCTCGCTGCGCCGGAGCAATACTGCCGTAAGCCGGCAGACCGAAAGGATTTTCGTACCGCTTTACACAAACAGAAAAAGCCGTACGATAACCCAGACGGGCATAGTATTCATACAGGCTGTCCGAAGCCGGGAACAATGCTGAAACAGTGACTCCTTTGTTTAAAAGATGCTCATGCGCCGCCTTCAACAAAGCGGACGCATATCCTTTTCCCTGAGCGGCAGGGTCAGTCGCCACCGCGTAAACATACGCCGCAGGATAACAGATATCGTTTGCGCGGTACTCCGCAGGGATGAGCGTGAGCATAGAACGGATCTCGTCTTCCGCCCGCAGAACAAGTGTCTCAAACAGCGGAAACCCATGCTGATAATAAAAATCCAGATAAGCATCGCCGTCTCCGAAACAGCGCTGCCAGATTATTCTGCACGCAGCAAGATCCGCCGGGCCAGCCTTGTTGATGCAATACCCTTCACTCATCGTGGTGTCACCCGGTAACGGACGGTAAATTTCACCGGATTATAAGAAAGCTTCGCGCGCCGGAGGCCCTCTACGCCCAAGTCCTCCTCACGGTTGACAAACTCGTAATCGGAAGCGAACATCCGCACAAACTCCCGGTTGATCATAGGATAAGCGCCGGGAACCTGCGAGTCAGCCTTTTCCACATGAACGATGAACGTGTTGGAGTTGACCGGTTCGCCGAACGAATAAGCGACGACCCGTCCCTCCTGTTTTAAAATACACCCCTTGAATCCAAGTTCAAAAAAGTGGTCAAGCGCTTTACGCACTGCGCACATTTCTTCCCGCTTGCTCTCATCTTCTCCACAGTCATTCTGCGCACACCAAAAAGCGTTGAACTCCTTACACAAATGAATGTTTTCTTCGGTGACCGGTTCCGCGCTCCACTCTTTTTCAATAAAACGGTTGATAAAGTTTCGTTTGGAATGAAGTTTTTTCCCTTTGAGCGTCATAAGGCTTTCGGAAGAATAGATATAATCAAAGTAATCCCGCCGCTCAGCGAAATCGAACCGGCCAGGGAACAGTTCCTCCAGCTTTTTCCGATTTCGCTCATGACTGACGTGCATGACAAACGGAAAACCGTTTTCCTCGGCATAATCCATCATCAGCTCGATTACCTCTTTTAAATCGCCCTCACCCGCCGGAAAGGAAAAATGTTTGGCGTCTTCATTGAACTGAAGATAAAAGTCCTTATACCGTCCGATTTTGGAATGATACGCGTTAGCCCAGATAAAATTGTTGCCAAAGCAATATTCACTGCCGTAAAAATCACTTTTTTTCAACAATTCGTCGATCCAAGGCTTATCAGAAAGCTCAATTTTTCGAAATTGCAGTTTTGTTGTAACCATGTTGTTTTACATCCTATCCATTATTGATAAAAGCTGTTGTTGAATTTCTTCCACGCTGCGGACCTGGCCCTGCTCATCCACGCAGGACACAACCTGCCAGCCGCGTTTCTCTGCCGCGTACAAAGCGGAAACCCGGCAAGAAAGCAGATAGGAAACATCCTTTTCGTGAATGTCCTTTTTCTGCTCATCGCCATGATACCGCCCGGATAAAAGCGTTTGCGAAACCTCCGGCGGCATGTCCAAAAACACAACGGCATCCGGTTTGGGAAGCCCGAGCAGGCGGTATTCATAATCCTCCAGCCAGGAAAGATAATTGTCCCACTCCTGCCGGGGCAATTTTGACATCTGATGGATGGCGTTGGAGGTCGTATAACGCGCCGCCAGAATAAAGCCGCCGTTTTCGTACGGTTTCTGCCAGAATTTCTTATAGCTCGCGTAACGGTCGACTGCGTAAAAAGATGAAGCGGCATAAGCGTTGACATCGCCCGGCTCTCCGCCAAACTCACCGGCCAGGTACATTTTGACCAGCGCCGAAGAAGGCTCCGCGTAATCCGGGAAAGAAATAGGCGTTACCTCCCGTCCGCGCGCCTTTAAATTTTGTTCCAATAAAGCAAGCTGGGTGGATTTTCCGCTCCCGTCCAATCCGTCCAGTACAACCAGTCTTCCATTCATTCAGTTTTCCCCCCGCATGGCGCGATAATACGCACGCACCTCTTCCGGCTTTCCGCAGCTCATTTTCCCCTCCGGGCAGTTGCCTCGAAGACAAGGCGGTCCTGCCTTCGCAAACAGGTTCGGCGACACTTCCAGCACCAGTCTCAGCATCTCATTGGCGAGTTCGCGAATCTCCCACTGAGCGCGGTTGCAGCAGCGGTGCGCAAAAAAGTTTAACAGGCTCCGTGCGTTAAACGTAGCGATCATCTTGGTATCACAGGCGTTGGGGAGAACAAAACGCGCGTCTTCAATCGCCTTTTTCTCTGCTTTACGGCGGGCGCTTTTTTCGTCAAGACCGGCTGCGAGAAATTCTTTTTCATGCTTGTCCATCAACAACGCAGTCAGCTGTTCGTAAGCCGCAAAGCTCTCCTGCATCGAGCGCAAGAACACCTCTTTTGCCCCGGGGCAAGCTTCAATTTCCGGCGGTGTAACAAATTCAAAATGCTTTTCCTGTACATACCGCTGGCTTTGCACGCTGTAAGAAGCAATGCGGTGCCTGGTAATCTGCGCCAAAAGCGAACGGGAAACCCCTTCAATGGCGAAGGTGAACGACGCGTGCTCAATCGGGCTTTCGTGTCCGATCTGAGCGAGCATCTCAACAAAATCCGCCGCCTTTTCGTCTGTAAGACCATCGTACAATGTATCAACCGAAGCGGGGCTGTAACACAGCTTGGCCGCACAGGCAACCACCTTTTCCGGCTCCGGCGTATGAGCAATAAGAGTTACTTTCATCATATTCTCCTTTCTTACGAATACACATTCGCAAAGCTTGTCCGGCCATAGTTCAGGTGCCGTTTCCGGCAAGCCTTTCGGCCGTTTTATAAAAGCAGCTTTTCCGGCACCGGGAGGGAACCCTCCCGGCCGACCGGAGAGGCTGTATTACAGTCAACGTTTGGATGTGTCGCAGTCACAATCTGACGGTGACGAACAATCCGTGTTAAGCTTCGGCGGGAAAAACTCATCCGCCGGGAACTGAATGCCGCGAAAGATTTCACAAGGGTCTTCAGTGTTGCAGCAACACTCTTTTTCCGGCACACAATAATCGTAAGCCGGAACAAGCAGCTGAACCCGGCGCCGCAGGTTAACAATGGAAAACAGACCAAGTGTTGCAAACACATTTCTGCCCGGAATAACTGCACAGAAGTTGCCGTCAAATTCCGCTGCGACTTCCGGCGGGATATTGATGCACGGCTCATAGCAGCAATCGTTGCGCGGGCACATCTTTACCGCAAGGAAAATCGGCTCCACAAGCTGGATGCTCGCAGTCGGCAGACTGTTGCCGCAGTAATCAAACCGGTTGATGAGATTCGCATCGGTCGAGTAGGTCGCGACATTGCCTTCACTGCCGTACAGAATCACCTTCTTGGTAAACACGGCAAGGCCGGTAACCTCTGTGGGCGCGCTGACCGGAGAGGTGAACGCCTCAACAGTCACCTTGAAGAAGAAGGTGATATCCACCGAGTAAAACCCTTTGTTAAACGCGACCGGTTCCACGTTCATGTAGACATTAAGTACCGCTGCTTTCTTGCTTTTTACACTTACGGCCGCATCGATGATGCTTTGTGCAGTGTCTGTGAAATAGACCTGAAGGTCTTCAAAACAGTCTTTGGCACTGCAGGAATCGTAGATTCTGGCCGTTTCAATGCAGACCGCTTCTTTAAAGCCATTGTCACAGCAGCCCGACGAAAATTTTTCAGCCATAATGATCCTCCTTATGTCCTTATTAAAGCAAATTGCCTTAATACATAATATGGAGAATACGGCACTTGGTGCATAATGAATCAGATTTTTTTCAACCGAGCAAAATTCGCCATGATTTTTTTAGTACCAACCTTATCAAACGCCACTTCAACCAGCACATCGTTCGCCATGGGAGTCATGGAAACGACCATGCCGTTTCCGAATACCCGGTGGCTGACGGTATCGCCCACCTTAAAGTCGATGGCGGCCGGCGCAGCTTTCGCCGGACGGCCCGCCGGCTCAACCG
>OFMJ01000637.1_pt1 | contig 34343 bp, 30 predicted proteins | sample 1541801 | NCBI WGS metagenome assembly OFMJ01 (sample SAMN04209234, study PRJEB22552) | human gut metagenome | biome: gut; material: feces | host: Homo sapiens | place: USA: Oklahoma
ATTTTTCCTGTCCGATTGCTCTTGACAGTGCAGGCTTTTGTATACTAGAATGTGTGAGTATGTTATGAGTTTGTATGAATAGAAAACAGGAGGCTTAAACGTGTCCAAGTATGCGAAAGAGATAGAAAAGAGAAGAACCTTTGCCATTATTTCCCACCCGGATGCCGGTAAGACAACACTGACAGAAAAATTCCTTCTTTATGGAGGCGCCATCAATCTGGCAGGAAGCGTAAAGGGAAAGGCAACTGCCCGCCATGCGGTATCTGACTGGATGGAGATCGAGAAGGAGAGAGGTATTTCCGTAACCTCCTCTGTGCTTCAGTTCCATTATGACGGCTACTGTATCAATATTCTGGATACACCGGGACATCAGGATTTCTCGGAGGATACCTACCGTACCCTGATGGCAGCAGATTCCGCTGTCATGGTCATTGACGGAAGCAAGGGCGTGGAGGCGCAGACAAGAAAGCTATTCAAGGTCTGTGTAATGCGCCACATTCCGATTTTTACATTTATCAACAAAATGGACAGAGACGCAAACGATACCTTTGATCTTCTGGATGAGATCGAAAAGGAACTGGGAATTGCGACCTGCCCTATTAACTGGCCTATTGGTTCCGGAAAAAAATTCCGCGGCGTTTATGACAGAAACACCCATAAGGTGCTGACCTTTTCCGATACACAAAAAGGAACAAAAGAGGGAATCATTGAGGAGATCGACATCGATGACTCCCGTCTTGATGAAATCGTAGATCCTGATCAGAAGGAACAGCTAATGGAAGAAATCGAGCTTCTTGACGGAGCAAGCGCAGATTTTGATCAGGAGCTGGTAAGTAAAGGTGAGCTGACTCCGGTATTTTTCGGATCTGCGCTGACAAACTTTGGTGTGGAGACTTTTCTGGAGCACTTCCTGTCCATGACAACCTCTCCACTTCCGCGTATTGCAGATGAGGAAGAGATTGATCCTATGTCTGACGATTTTTCTGCTTTTGTGTTTAAGATCCAGGCAAATATGAACAAGGCTCATCGTGACAGAATTGCCTTTATGCGTATCTGTTCCGGCAAGTTTGACGCTTCCCAGGAGGTATATCATGTACAGGGAGACAAAAAAATGCGCCTTCTGCAGCCACAGCAGATGATGGCAGAATCCCGTCATGTGGTTGACGAGGCATATGCAGGAGATATTATCGGCGTATTTGACCCGGGCATTTTTTCCATTGGAGATACCATCTGTTCACCGGGAAGAAAGTTTGCCTTTGAGGGAATCCCTACCTTTGCGCCGGAACATTTTGCCCGTGTCCGTCAGATTGATACCATGAAAAGAAAGCAGTTTGTAAAAGGAATCAATCAGATTGCCCAGGAGGGTGCCATTCAGATCTTCCAGGAGTTTAATACAGGAATGGAAGAGATCATTGTGGGCGTTGTGGGTGTCCTGCAGTTTGATGTTCTGAAATACCGCCTGGAAAATGAATATAATGTAGAGATCCGTCTGGAAAATCTTCCTTATGAGCATATCCGGTGGATCGCCAATAAGGATGAAGTGGATGTGGCAAAGATCACAGGAACCTCAGATATGAAAAAGGTAACAGACCTGAAAGGAAATCCTCTGCTTCTGTTTGTAAATGCATGGAGCGTGGGCATGACTCAGGACCGGAATCCGGATCTTGTACTGACAGAGTTCAGTAAATAAAAACTTTATCAGAAGAACCGATACAAAATGAAATAAATAATAAATGCTTTTATTTTCTGTAAAAATTTGATATACTAAGCTTATTAACAGGGACAGAGGAAACATGAAAAAGTCTGTTCCTTAACCGGAGTATCTGATTCTGAATCCTTAGGAGGAGTTATTATGGCAGAAAAAAGAACAACCTATAAAATACAGGATGTAGGAGGTATCGGTGAAGTAAAGATCGCAGATGAAGTGGTGACGATCATTGCGGCACTTGCGGCTACAGAAGTTGAGGGCGTTGCATCCATGGGCGGAAACATCACAAATGAACTGGTAAGCAAGCTTGGAATGAAGAACCTGTCCAAGGGCGTAAAGGTTACTGTTCTGGAGGGCGTTGTCACAGTGGATCTGACACTGAATATTGATTTCGGAAAAAATATTCTGGACGTCAGCCGGAAGGTTCAGGACAAGGTAAAGACATCTATTGAGAATATGACAGGCCTTGAGGTTGCAGATGTAAATATCCGCATTGCTGGTGTAGATATGGAGAACGAAAAAGGAAAGTAACCCTTTCCTTTTTTCTATATGAGGAGGAATTATGCGAAGACACGAACAGAGAGAACATATTTTTAAACTGCTGTTTATGACACAGTTTAATGAAGAGGGAGAAATGCCGGAGCAGCTTTCTCTTTACTTTGACAGTCTGGAGGAGCTGACAGAAGAAGAGCAGGCTGTCATGAAGAAGAAATACGATGATATTCTTGCGCATATTGAAGAAATCGATCAGGAATTAAATGAATACAGCCAGGGATGGAAAACAAGCAGAATGAACAGGGTTGACCTGACTGCTCTCCGTCTTGCTTTTTATGAGATGAAATTTGATGAGGAGATTCCGGTAGGAGTTGCCATCAACGAGGCAGTAGAGCTTGCCAAGCTTTTCGGCGGAGAAGATTCCGGTTCCTTTGTAAACGGAATCCTTGGAAAGATCGCAAGCGGAAAGAAAGAGGGCGGTCCTGTGCGCAGAACACATCGTCCTTCCCACCAGGCAAAGATCATTATCAGATCCAGCAAAAATCAGAAAAAAAAGGAACAGCCGTCATCTGAAGAAAGCAAGAACTGAAAATGAAAAGAGTTTATTCCGTAGGTCAGGTCAACCGCTATGTAAAAAATATGTTCCTTCAGGATTTTGTCCTGAAAAAGGTATATGTAAAGGGTGAGGTTTCCAACTGTAAATATCACCCAAGCGGACATATTTATTTTTCTCTGAAAGATGAGACAGGAGTTCTTTCCTGCGTGATGTTTGCCGGACACAGGCGCGGACTGGCATTCCGCATGAAAGACGGAGATCAGGTGGTAGTGGGCGGAGCTGTGGACGTTTACGAGAGGGACGGACGTTATCAGCTTTATGCAAAGGAGATCACCCAGGAAGGAGAAGGCGTTCTGTACGAACGTTTTCTTGCTTTGAAAAGAGAACTGAAAGAAATGGGAATGTTTGCCCAGGAATATAAACAGCCCATTCCGGAATTTATCCGAAGACTGGGTGTGGTAACTGCGCCTGCAGGAGCGGCCATACAGGATATCCGCAATATTTCTCTGAGAAGAAATCCGTATGTCCAGATCATCCTCTATCCGGCACTGGTACAGGGAGAAGGAGCTGCGGACAGTATTGTAAAGGGTATCCGTATGCTGGATGAAGCCGGTGTGGATGTAATGATCGTTGGAAGAGGCGGAGGTTCCATAGAGGATCTCTGGGCCTTTAATGAAGAAAAAGTAGCCCGCGCTATTTTTGACTGCAGAACGCCTGTGATCTCCGCGGTAGGACATGAAACAGATTTTACCATTGCGGATTTTGTGGCGGATCTGAGAGCGCCTACACCGTCAGCGGCAGCAGAGCTGGCTGTGGCTCAGTATGGGAAGCTGGTTGAGAATACCGCCAGTTTCCGTGAGCGTCTGAACCGGGGGATGAATGCAAAGCTGAATCTGGAGCGTTTACGTCTGGATCAGCTTCAGATGAGATTTCAGTATTTAAGTCCGGAAAGCAGGCTGAGGGAAAGAAGACAGCTTCTTCTGGATTATGAGTATGCCCTCAGAGACGGGATGAAGTGGAAGCTTCAGGAAAAACGCCATGTGCTGGGGCTTTATCTGGAACGTTATAAAGGACTTTCGCCCCTTGGCAAGCTCAGCCAGGGCTACGCTTTTGTGGCGGACAGCCGGGGCAGGGCAGTCAAAACAACGGTAGGCATAAAGCCGGGAGACCGGATGGAAATTTCTGTGACAGACGGTGTGATCGAAGTTGAGGTTACAGGAATCAGAAAGGAAACATGGGAAACATGACAGAGACGATTAACCAGGAAACGGATCTCCAAAAAGAGAAGACCCTGGAGGAAGCCTTTGAAAAGCTGGGAGAACTGGCAGAAAGGCTGGAGGACAGCGAGACCTCTCTGGAAGATTCGTTCCGCTTTTATAAAGAAGGAATGGAGCTTTTAAAATACTGCAGCGAAAAGCTGGACACAGTAGAAAAAAAAATGCTCCAGATGGATGAAGATGGAACATTACGGGAATTTTAAGGATGAACTGAAAAAACGGACGGATCATGCGGAAGAAGTGATCCGCCGCTGGCTTCCAGAAGAAAAAGGTTTTGCCAGAACCATGGCAGAGACAATGAATTACAGTATGTGTGCAGGAGGCAAGCGTCTGCGCCCGGTACTTCTTCTGGAGTGCTGCCGGCTTTTTGACGGAGACGAGGCTCTGGCAGAGCCTTTTATGGCAGGAATCGAGATGATTCATACGCATTCTCTGATCCATGATGATCTTCCGGCAATTGATAATGATGATTACAGGAGAGGGCGTCTGACTGCTCACAGGGTATATGGGGAAGCCATGGGGATCCTGGGAGGGGCAGCTCTTTTAAATTATGGCTATGAAACCATGTTCCGGGCTTTTGATCATGCTCCGGGAGATGCGCGTGTGATACAGGCTCTTCGGATTATGGCAGAAAAGACTGGGATTTTCGGTATGCTGGGCGGCCAGAGTGTGGATGTGGAAAATGACGGCAAGCCTTTAAGCAAGGAAATGCTGGATTATATTTACAAACACAAAACCTCAGCTCTTCTGGAAGCCTCCATGATGGCAGGAGCAGTTCTGGGCGGCGCAGATGAACAGGAGCTTGCTCTTGTAGAAAGCGCTGCGTCAGATATCGGACTGGCTTTTCAGATCCGGGATGATATTCTTGATGTGACATCTACAAGCGAAGAGCTTGGCAAGCCGGTTCACAGTGACGAAAAGAACAATAAGATTACATATGTGACACTTTTCGGTACAGAGGAGGCGTCCCGACAGGTAGAAGCGCTTTCTGAAAGCGCGGTTTCTTCTCTGGAAAAGCTGAACAGAAAAAATGAATTCCTGACGGCTCTGGTCAGGGAAATGGCAGGGCGCAGGAAGTAAGAGAGGGACACGAAGGATGTTGGAAAAGATCAATAAGCCCAATGATATTCACAAGATCGCGCTGGCGGATTTTCCGCTTCTGGCAGAAGAGATCAGACAGTTTTTAATAGAATCGGTCAGCCGTACAGGAGGACATCTTGCGTCAAATCTGGGAGCTGTGGAGCTGACGCTTGCCCTTCATAATGTGCTGGATCTTCCTCAGGACCGGATCATCTGGGATGTGGGACATCAGGCATATACCCATAAGATCCTGACCGGAAGAAAGGACGGCTTTGCAAAACTCAGGCAGGAAGGCGGCATGAGCGGTTTTCCAAAAAGAAAAGAAAGCGACTGTGACGCTTTTGACGCAGGTCACAGCTCCAATTCTATTTCTGCAGGTCTGGGATACGTAAGAGCCAGAGATCTTCTGGGACAGAATTACCGGGTAGTATCTGTGATCGGCGACGGCGCTCTGACAGGCGGAATGGCTTATGAGGCCATGAACAATGCGGCAGGGCTGAAAACGAATTTTATTATTGTGCTCAATGACAATAATATGTCCATATCAAAAAACGTAGGAGGAATGTCTTCCTATTTAAGTGCGCTGCGCACAGCAGAGTCCTATACCGGAATGAAGATCAATGTGACAAAAACACTGAAAAAAGTGCCGAAAATAGGACCGGCTATTGTGGACACCATGCGGAAAACAAAAAGCAGCATCAAGCAGCTGATCATTCCGGGCATGTTGTTTGAAAATATGGGAATCACTTATCTGGGGCCGGTTGACGGACATAATATGCGCCAGATGATGCGTCTGTTTAATGAGGCAAAACGGGTAGAAGGACCGGTGATCGTTCATGTACTTACAGAAAAAGGCAGAGGTTATACGCCCGCCTGTGTTCATCCGGACCGTTTTCACGGTACAGGTCCTTTTGACATAAAAACAGGAAAGTCTTTGTCAGCAAAGAAAAGCCTTACCTATACAGATGTTTTTTCGGATACAGTGACAGCTCTTGGCAAAGAGCAGAAAAAGCTGGTTTGTATTACTGCGGCTATGCGGGAAGGGACCGGGCTTAAAAGATTTGCAAAGGAATTTCCGGACCGGTTTTTTGATGTGGGAATTGCAGAGGAGCATGCAGTGTCATTTGCAGCAGGTCTTGCTCTGGGCGGAATGATTCCGGTAGTGGCTATTTATTCCTCCTTTTTGCAGAGAGCAGTGGATCAGATCGTGCATGATGTGTGCATGCAGAACCTGCACGTGATTTTTGCCATTGACCGGGCGGGACTTGTAGGAGCTGACGGGGAAACCCATCAGGGATGCTTTGATCTGTCTTATCTGACCATGATACCCAATATGACAGTGATGGCTCCGAAAAATGCCTGGGAACTGTCAAAAATGCTGGAGTTTTCCGCATATATGGCAGGTCCCTGCGCAATCCGTTATCCCCGGGGAGGCGCATATCAGGGGCTGGAAGAGTTTCAGAGTCCTGTCCAGTATGGCAAAAGCGAGATTCTTTACCGGGGAGAAAAAACAGCGATTTTATCAGTGGGAAGCATGACTGAAGTATGTGAGCAGGTGTACAGAGAAATGAAAGCCAAGGGAGAGAATCCAACGTTTGTAAACGCAAGGTTTGTCAAGCCTCTGGATACCGGGCTTCTGGATGAGCTGGCAAAGGATCACAGCCTTTTTGTAACAGTAGAGGAAAATGTAAAAAGCGGCGGTTTTGGCGAACATGTGGCAGCTTATATGGAAGCCTGCCATCCGGAAACGCGGGTACTTCCCATTGCCATCTGGAACCGCTTTGTGGAGCATGGAGAGGTGGACAGCCTGAGAGCTAAGATCGGTCTGTCTCCGGCAGAAATCTTCAGCGCCATAGAAAATGAATTAGAGGAAGAAAAAACAGCAGAGGACGGGTATAAGGAGCAGAAATGAAGAAACGACTTGACCTTTTGATGGTGGAGCGGGCCCTGGCGCCATCCAGAGAAAAAGCAAAGGCATATATTATGTCCGGGGATGTGTATGTGGACGGACAGAAAGAAGACAAGGCAGGAACCATGTTTCAGGAGACGGTTAAGATCGAGGTAAGGGGAAATACCCTTCCTTATGTAAGCCGAGGAGGGCTGAAACTGGAAAAAGCCATGAATCATTTTGAGGTGACTCTTGACGGAAAGGTCTGCATGGATGTGGGAGCTTCCACCGGAGGATTTACAGACTGTATGCTTCAGAACGGCGCAGTAAAGGTCTATTCTATTGATGTGGGATATGGACAGCTTGACTGGAAGCTTCGCAATGATCCCCGTGTGGTATGTATGGAAAAAACAAACATCAGGTATGTGGTTCCGGAAGACCTTCAGGAGCCGGCGGACTTTTCTTCCATTGACGTGTCCTTTATTTCCCTTACCAAGGTTCTTCTTCCTGTAAGAAATCTTCTTACAGAGAATGGAGAGATCGTGTGCCTGATCAAGCCGCAGTTTGAGGCGGGCAGAGAAAAGGTGGGGAAAAAAGGTGTTGTCCGGGATCCGGCAGTACACCTTGAGGTGATTGAAAAAGTAATCGCATATGCGCAGTCCATTGCCCTTGAACCGCGTCACCTTTCTTTTTCACCGATCAAGGGACCGGAAGGGAATATTGAATATCTTCTTCATCTGAAAAAGCAGCCTGAGGGAACTATTACAGGTTCCTCACCGGAAGTGGAGCCTGAGAACATCGTGCGCCAGGCTCACGATCAGCTGGATTAGGGAAGGGATGCTATGGACAGGTTTTATATTATTACAAACGATGCCAAGGACAGGGATTTTAAGCTGACGGAAGAAATAGAGACCTATCTTACTTCTCATGGAAAAGAATGCAGGGTACAGCAGGCAGAACGCAGGCAGAGAGGAAAATTCCACTACACGGATCCGGATCTGATTCCTGAGGGAACTCAGTGTATTCTTGTACTGGGCGGAGACGGAACCCTTCTTCAGGCGGCGAGAGATGTGGTCCACAGAGAGATCCCGCTTCTGGGAATGAATCTGGGAACTCTGGGATTTCTGGCAGAGGTGGACAAAAATTCCATTTATCCGTCTCTGGATCAGCTGATGGCAGATGATTATGAGATCGAAGAGCGTATGATGCTTACCGGAAGCGTGTGGAGAGACGGAAAGCTTATTGGCGAGGATGTTGCTCTTAATGACATTGTGATCTGCAGAGAGGGACCCTTAAGGGTGGTCCGGTTTAAAAATTATGTAAATAATGAATATCTGAATTCTTATAATGCAGACGGTATCATTATTTCCACGCCTACGGGATCTACGGGCTACAGTCTGTCCTGCGGCGGACCGGTGGTGTCTCCGGATGCATCGATGACTCTGATGACACCCATAGCGCCTCATACCATGAATACAAGAAGTATTATTTTCCCGGCAGAGGATGTGATCACAGTGGAGATTGGTGAGGGAAGAAGGCAGAATGAGGAAAAAGGTCTGGCTTCTTTTGACGGAGACACGGTGATCCCAATGGTAACAGGGGATAAAATTATCATAAAAAAGGCTTCAGTAAGCTGCAGGATACTGAAGCTGAACCATTTAAGCTTTGTAGAAGTGCTGAGGCAGAAAATGCGCGATAACTAAGGCACCGGACGGAGGGATATTGTGAAGGTAGCAAGACATGAAAAAATCAAAGAACTGATCCAGCAGTATGATATTGATACGCAGGAAGAGCTTGCGTCCCGCCTTAACGAGGCAGGGTTCAAGGTCACACAGGCAACGGTGTCAAGAGATATCCGTGCCCTTAAAATGATGAAAGTAACAGGCAAAGACGGAAAATCCCGCTATGTGATCCTGCAGGAGCTTCCTACAGAGATGGGAGAAAAATACACCAGAGTGCTCCATGACGCTCTTCTCACCATTGATCAGGGCCAGAACATTCTGGTGATCCGTACGGTTCCCGGCATGGCAATGGGGGTAGCGGCTGCTCTGGATGCCCTGAACTGGGAGGAAATTCTTGGAAGTATTGCAGGCGACGATACGGTCATGTGCGTGGCCAGAACACTGGAAGAGGCTTCCAGTGTGGCAGAACGTTTAAAAAGTATATTGCAGAAATAGGAAGGCGAGAAAATGTTAATTCATCTGCATGTAAAAAATCTTGCTCTGATCGAGGACATTGAGGTAGAGTTCGGTCCGGGGCTTAACATTCTTACAGGAGAGACAGGAGCAGGAAAGTCGGTTCTTCTTGGTTCCATGCAGCTGATCCTTGGCGGACGTACCGCCAGAGATATGATCCGCACAGGAGCTTCCTGTGCATTGGTAGAGCTTTTGTTCCAGGTAGAAAACAAAAAGGCAGAGCAGGCGCTCAATTCTCTTGGAATTTTTACAGAAGAGGGACAGGTTCTTCTTTCACGGAAGATTATGGATGGAAGAAGCATTAATAAGATCAATGGTGAAACCTGTACCGTAGGCCAGATGAAGGCGGCGGCAGAATGTCTTCTGGATATACACGGCCAGCATGAACATCAGTCTCTTTTGTATCAGGAGAAACAGCTGGAGATCCTGGACGCATATGGAAGAGAAAAGATACGTCCGGCAAAGAAAGCGGTCAGACAGTCCTATGAGGAATACCGCAAATATATGCGGGCTCTGAAGGAACTGGATACAGATGAAGAACAGAGAAACCGTGAAAAGGCATTTCTGGAATTTGAGATCAGTGAGATCGAGAAGGCTCATTTAGTGCCGGGTGAAGACGAGGAGCTGGAAACGCTTTACCGCAGGCTGAACAATGGAAAGCTGATTCTGGAAACCCTGCAGAGCGTTCACAGCCTTACCGGGTATGATTCCGGACAGGGGGCCGGAGAGGCGGTCGGAACCGGAGTACGGGAGCTTTTAAGGGTGACAGAGTACGATACGCAGCTGGAATCTATGGCAGAGACTCTTCAGGAGATCGACGGGCTTCTCAATGATTTTAACAGAGAGCTTTCTTCCTATGTGGAGGATTTAAGCTTTGATGATGAAACCTTTTATGAGACAGAAAAACGTCTGGATCAGATCAACGGGCTGAAAGCAAAATACGGACGTACCATAGAGGAAATCCTGGAATATCAGAATACACAGCAGCAAAAACTGGAAAAGCTTGCCAGGTATGAAGAAAATTTCCTGGAAGCCCGGCAAAATCTGAAAAAAGCAGAAGAGCAGCTGGAAAAAGATTCGTATGTTTTATCAGAAATCAGGAAAGACTACAGTAAGACATTAACAGAAAAGATTATTGAAGGTCTGAGGGATCTGAACTTTCTTGATGTAAAATTCCGGATTAACTTTCAGAGAAAGCAGGAGTTTACAGATAACGGCTATGACAGCATTGAATATGAAATCTCCACAAATCCCGGCGAGAGTGTGAAGCCTCTGGGAAGGATCGTTTCCGGCGGTGAGCTGTCCAGGATCATGCTGGCGATAAAAGCGATTCTTGCAGACAGAGATCAGATTGAAACACTGATCTTTGATGAGATTGATACAGGAATCAGTGGAAGGACGGCTCAGAAGGTATCCGAAAAAATGGCTGTCATCGGAAGCTGCCATCAGGTTCTGTGCATCACGCACCTTCCCCAGATCGCGGCAATGGCAGACACTCATTTTGAGATCGAAAAACATCAGAAGGGAAGCGAGACGATCACAGAGATCCATCCCCTTGGTGAAAGGGAATCGGTTCGTGAGCTTGCCAGACTTCTGGGCGGAGCGGAGATCACGGAGGCCGTTCTCAAAAATGCAATGGAAATGAAAGAATTGGCACAAGTACATAAAAATACAAGAGTGAAATAGAAATATTCACCGCATAATAAGAGAGGATGACAGAAGAGGTTATTCTCTCTTTTTTATTATGCGAAAGGATGTGACAGAATGAACAGAAGAGGAAGATACAGAAAATTTCTTTTCTGGTGTCTCGGGCTGGATGTACTTGCTATGAGCTGGCTGGGATACCGTTATATGGACCGCAAGGTTCCTGATGAGATACATGTGTCAGAGAGCAGTGCCCATGAGGTGCAGGAGCTTCTGGAGCATCCTCTGCTGGAATTTGAGGATGCGATCACTGTGTCCGGAGAAGGCAGTTATCTGCTGCCCTGCAGACTTCTGGGAATGATACCATTTAAGGATATCAAAGTGACTCCCGCAGAGGCCGGTTCTGTGTATGTAAGCGGAAGTACAGTGGGAATTTATATGGAAACAGAGGGCGTTTTGATCATTGATACAGGAGAGATCCTGTGTGAAGGAGGAACTGCAAGGGAGCCGGCAAAAAATATTGTCAGACCCGGAGATTATATTGTGGCATTTAATGAACAGAAGGTAAGCGACAAAAAGGAACTGATGGAGGATCTGGAAATTCTGGACGGAGAGGATGTGATTCTGGATGTTATAAGAAACGGAGAAAAAATTCCTGTGTCACTGACTCCTGTAAAGGATGCCGGAGGAGAATACAAGCTGGGTATCTGGGTACGGGACAATACCCAGGGCATCGGAACCCTCACCTTCGTGGACGAAAAAGGCCGTTACGGCGCCCTGGGTCATGGAATCAGTGATGTGGATACAGGGGAGCTTCTTCATATCAGCAAAGGGGCGTTATATCAGGCGGAGATCCTGGGTATCCAGAAAGGAAAGAGCGGAAGTCCGGGAGAACTTTCCGGGCTCATACGCTATGAACCCGGCCAGATTATAGGCGCTGTTGACACGAACAGCAAAAATGGTATTTACGGTTCTTTTTATGACAGAAGAGCCGGAATTCCGGTGAAAAAAACAGAAGTGGCTTATAAACAGGAACTGGAAGTCGGACCGGCGTCCATTCTCTGCTGTGTGGATGGAAGCGTAAAGGAATATGACGCGGAAATTACCAGGATTGACATGAACCATGAAGATACAAACAAAAGCTTTGTGATCCATGTGACAGATCCTGAGCTTCTGGAGATCACAGGCGGCATTGTTCAGGGAATGAGCGGAAGTCCCATACTTCAGAAGGGGAAATTTGCCGGAGCAGTGACACATGTATTTGTACAGGATTCAACAAGCGGATATGGTATTTTTGCAGAGACCATGCTGGAAAATATAAAAAACAAGTAACGCTTCAGAAAAAACAGATACAGGAAACAGGACAGAAAACCTGTTTTTGTGGGAAATGTAGAAAAATAGAAGAACAGGTCAAAACAGCGGAAACCCTCATAAAACTGCACAAAACCAGGAATTAAAACCAGGCGGGAATGTGGTTTTATGGGGTAAAATGTACTTAAATCTCGAAAGAAGGCGAAAGAAAAACCGGCATTTCACCCAGTTTCGGCTTGATTTCGCCTGTGATGTTCTACTATAATAGCTGTGACATGAAAGAGTAAACGAAAATTCACCACAGCTGTGGAAGGTTGGCTGTGAAAAATGAGGAGGGAATTGGTCTTATGGAGAAACTAAATGTAGCAGTTGCAGATGATAACGAGAAAATGGTAGAAGTACTGGGGCGAATGATTGAAGAGGATCATGATCTGAAACTGGTGGGGAAAGCGCACAACGGAGAAGAAATTTGTAATATTATCAGAGAAAAAGAACCGGATGTAGTCATCCTGGATATTATCATGCCGAAGATGGACGGACTTACAGTTATGGAACAGTGCAGCCATGATCAGACGGTAAAGAAACTGCCGTCTTTTATTGTGGTTTCGGCAGTGGGGCAGGAAAGGATCACAGAGGATGCCTTTAATCTGGGAGCAGATTATTATATGCTGAAGCCTTTTGACAATCAGGTGCTTCTGAACCGGATCAAACATCTGCGCCGCTTTGGAGACAGAAGAAACCGTGAGCCGCTTCTGCGTCAGGCAGTGCAGGAAGAAAAGGCGGATTACGGAACGCATAATCTGGAGGGAGATGTGACAAATATCATCCATGAGATCGGAGTTCCTGCGCATATCAAGGGATATCAGTATCTGAGAGATGCCATTATCCTGGCAGTCAATGATATGGAAATGCTGAATTCTATTACCAAGGTTCTGTATCCTACCATTGCCAAGAAACATCAGACAACCCCAAGCAGGGTGGAACGTGCCATCCGTCATGCCATAGAAGTGGCGTGGAGCAGAGGCAAGATGGACACCATTGACGAGCTGTTTGGATATACGGTAAGCACAGGCAAAGGCAAGCCTACGAACTCAGAATTTATTGCCCTGATCGCAGACAAGATTCGGCTGGAATACAAAAAACACTCTTTTAAATAAAAGTGAATTGGGGTATAATAAAAATAACTTCAAGCCACTAAGGAGGGGTATTTACAGATGAAAAGGATTTTATTTGCAACATCAGAGGCAGTACCGTTTATTAAAACAGGAGGTTTGGCAGATGTAGCGGGAGCACTTCCGAAATATTTTGATAAACGCTATTTTGATATCCGTGTCATCCTTCCGAAATATGCCTGCATGAAGCAGGAATGGAAAGATAAAATGGAATACGTGACCCATTTTTATATGGATCTTGGTTTTAAGAACTGCTATGTGGGCATTATGCAGATGCAGTATGATGGAATTCAGTTTTACTTTATTGACAATGAATATTATTTCAGCGGTCCAAAGCCTTATGACAGCGCTCCGTGGGATCTGGAAAAATTTGCATTTTTCTCAAAAGCGGTTCTTTCCGTACTTCCTGTGATCGGTTTTCGCCCGGATGTGATCCATTGTCATGACTGGCAGACAGGTCTTGTTCCTGTGTATCTTCATGATTCTTTCCAGCAGAATGAATTTTTCAGAGGGATCCGCACAGTTATGACTATCCATAACCTGAAATTCCAGGGAGTATGGGATGTAAAAACAGTAAGGGAGATCACAGGTCTTTCTGATTATTATTTTGCTCCAGATAAACTGGAAGCATACAGAGACGCCAATTTCCTGAAGGGCGGAATTGTTTTTGCGGATGCGGTAACTACTGTAAGTAATACATACGCAGAAGAAATTAAAACGCCGTTTTACGGAGAGGGCCTGGATGGGCTGATGTGCGCCCGATCCAACAGCCTGAGAGGAATTGTAAACGGAATTGACTATGATGTATTTAATCCTGAAACAGATCCTTTTATCACTCAGAATTACAACGCCCGTAATTTCCGCAAGGAAAAAATAAAAAATAAACTTCAGCTTCAGAAAGACCTGGGACTTGAGGTTGATCCAAAGGTAATGATGATCGGAATCGTATCCCGTCTCACAGACCAGAAGGGCTTTGATCTTATTGCCTATGTGATGGATGAAATGTGCCAGGATGCCGTTCAGTTTGTGATCCTCGGAACCGGAGACGAGCGCTACGAAAATATGTTCCGTCATTTTGACTGGAAGTACCACGGAAAGGTTTCTGCTCAGATCTATTATGACGAGCCGATGTCCCACCGCATTTATGCAGCATCCGATGCGTTCCTGATGCCGTCTCTGTTTGAGCCCTGCGGCCTCAGTCAGCTGATGAGTCTTCGTTACGGAACACTGCCGATCGTTCGCGAAACAGGCGGGCTTAAGGATACGGTTCAGCCTTACAATGAGTTTGAGGGAACAGGAACCGGATTCAGCTTCCGAAACTATAATGCCCATGAGATGATGGACACTGTGAGAAATGCAGAGAGAGTATTCTATGACAACAAGAGAGAATGGAACAAGCTGGTAGACCGCGCTATGGCGGCGGATTTCTCCTGGGGTCATTCTGCAAGCCAGTATGAGGAAATGTACAACTGGCTCATCGGCGAATAAAAATCTGATTTTCTGAGATACTATCTTTTGTAACATAATATTGAGGAGGTAGTATCATGACAGAGATTTCAGAACTTGATTTACAGAATCTGCGTCACCTGATCGGCGGATTTGACACCACACACTGTAAAATGCAGGACTATGCACAGAAAGCAGAGGATATGGAAGTAAAACAGTTTTTCCAGAAATCTGCGCAGTCCGCACAGCAGACAAAGCAGCAGCTTATGCAGTTTTTACAGTAGGAGGTGGCACAGATGAACGAAAAAACAATGGTAGCAGATACGCTGGCAGGTATTAACGGAGAGCTTGTCCGTTATGGTGAAATGATTCCTCAGACAGAGAATCCGGAACTGAAGCAGACTCTGAAGCAGATCCGTAACCAGTGCGAGATGTCTCAGGAAGAGATTTACAGAATTGCCAGGACAAAGGGCTATTATGTACCGGCTGCAAAGGCAACCAGAGAAGAAGTAGAACATGTCCGTTCTGTGTTAAATCAGGGCTGACAGCATGTGTAAAAAGGCTTCCGCAGAAAGATCTGCGGGAGCTTTTTTTACACATATTGTAAGAAGAACGGCATAGGCTGATAAAAAGTGTTCTGGAGAAGATATGCTGAAAAAAGAAGACTATGAGCCCGGATTATGGACAGAAGAGAAAAATCTGACTGTGGAGGAAACAAGACTGCCTTTTACAGAGGAACTGGCAGGTGTGATTCCTCATCCGGAAGAAAACAGGGAAATACCTGATGGAATACAGGTAGTTCCTGCCCAGAATGAAAGCTATCAGAACTTTATTATCCGGTATAGCCGCAATGTTGACGGAGCTGTCAACTATGAGTCGGACAGGAGCTTTCAGATTATCAATGAGCTTTTTGGAGTCATCTATATACCGGCTTCTCAGGTACCGGAATCTGTGATCAACAGCTATTCTTACTCTTCCGTTCCCAAGTGTTATACATATATGGATCAGGGCGGCCTGAATGCCTCAGGCATCAATCGGCTTCATGAACATCCTTATTTGAGGCTGAGGGGAGCCGGAACTTTGATTGCGATTATTGATTCCGGGATCGACTATACTCATTCGGCATTTCGAAATGGAAACCAGAGCCGGATTGTAAGCATCTGGGATCAGAGCCTTCCTTCAGGGGAGTCAGAGGAAGTGCCTTATGGACAGGTTTTTACCCGGCAGGAGATCAACAGAGCCCTGCAGTCCGAAAATCCGCAGGAAATCGTTCCTTCTGCAGACATTAACGGACACGGGACACGGCTTGCTTCCATAGCAGCGGGAAACAGGAATCTGGAAGAGGGCGTTTCCGGGGCAGCGCCGGAGGCGGAGCTGGTAATTGTAAAGCTGAAGCCTGCCAAGGAATATCTCAGAGAGCTGTATCTGATCCCTCCTGAGGCTGAGGTGTTTCAGGAGGATGATATTATGCTTGGGATTTCCTATGCAATAAAATGCGCCCTGCGTTATCAGAAACCTCTGTCTGTGTGCGTGGGTCTGGGAAGCAGCCAGGGATCTCACAGAGGCGACGGTCCTTTAAGCCAGTATATCAGCAGTATTGCTGATTTTACCCAGAACTGTGTATCTGTGGCAGCTGGAAACGAGGGACTGGCAAGACGTCATTATATGGGGCTTCTGGACGAAAAAACCACTTCTGATATTCTGGAGCTGAGAGTGGGGGCAAAGGAAGCGGTACATGGATTTTCTATGGAATTCTGGGGAGAGGCATCGGATTTTTATCATGTAACCATTCAGTCTCCGACTGGGGAAAGGCTGCAGGTAAGCAGCGCTCTGAAATACGGGACTCAGGAGCTGTCGTTTGTGTTTGTGGAAACAAAGGTGATGGTAAATTATGTTCCAATTGAAAGGAGATCAGGAAATACGCTGATTTTTTTTCGTTTTCTCCATCCGGCAGAGGGAATCTGGAAACTGGAAACTTCAGGAAGGCTGAACAGTTCTGCAAGATTTCATGTATGGCTTCCTGTACAGGGGATGATCTCAGAGGAGACGTATTTTCTGGAGTCATCTCCGGAGTATACGGTTACTGCGCCGGGAGACGCGGTAAATGGAATGACTGTGACAGCCTATCAGTACAGAGACGACAGCCTTTACAGCAAAGCCAGCAGAGGCTACAACACAGATAATGTGGTAAAGCCTGATTTTGCAGCACCCGGGGTGGATATGAAAGCTGCAGCTTCAGGACCGGCAGGAACGTACACACAGTCATCGGGAACAAGTCTTGCAGCGGCGCAGACCTCAGGTATTGCAGCTCTTTTATTTGAGTGGGCCATTATCCGTGGCAACGAGCCTTTTTTTTCCGGTAACAGTGTAAAAAATTATCTGAGAAGAGGGGCAGTCAGAGAAGAAGATATGCAGTATCCAAATCCGGAATGGGGGTATGGAAGAATAGATCTGTATCACACCTTTGAGCTCCTTACTTAATGAAACAGATCACTCAGTGATGATAAACGGGAAATGAATATTTACTAAAAAAGTACACAAAAATCCCTCCTGTTTTTTGGTGATATTTCATACAAAAACTTTTAGTTCACCTAATTGTTTTTATGCATTTTGTCTGGTATAATAAGCAAAGCAGTATTATTCATATAAGAAAAGGAAGGGGAGATTTTTATGAAACGAGGGAGTATTTTTGAGCTGGATGGGGTACCCAGGCTGCGGGAAGCCTGTCCCCTTGCTCTCCAGCATGTAGTTGCAATGATCGTTGGCTGTGTTACGCCGGCAATTATCGTGGCAGGAGCCGCAGCAGGCGGTCTGAATTCCCAGGACCGTGTAATTTTGATACAGGCTTCTCTGCTTATGTCCGGGCTTGCTACGCTGATTCAGCTTTTTCCTATTGGAAAACGAGGGAAATTTGCAATTGGTTCAGGCCTTCCCATGATCATGGGAGTAAGCTTTGCCTATGTGCCGAGTATGCAGGCTATTGCAGAAGGCTATGGGATTGCTACGATTTTTGGAGCACAGATCGTAGGTGGTATCGTGGCCCTTATTATGGGACTTCTGGTAAAAAAAATCCGTGTATTTTTCCCGCCTCTGATCACAGGAACCGTTGTGTTCACCATAGGTCTGTCTCTTTATCCTACGGCCATTAACTATATGGCAGGAGGAGTGGGAAGTGAAAACTATGGAGCATGGCAGAACTGGCTGGTTGCGTTTTTTACTCTTGCAGTAGTGACTGCTCTGAACCATTTTGGAAAAGGAATCTGGAAACTGGCTTCTATTCTTATTGGAATTATTGCAGGTTACATTGTGTCGATTCCGTTTGGAATGGTGAATCTTTCCAGCGTAGGTGAGGCGGGCATGTTCCAGGTTCCGGAATTTATGCATTTTGGGATAGAATTTGAGATCTCTTCCTGCGTGGCTATAGGGCTTTTGTTTGCAATTAATTCTGTTCAGGCGATCGGCGATTATTCTGCAACCACCATCGGAGCAATGAACCGGACACCTAAGGACGGAGAGCTTCAAAGCGGTATTGTGGCCTATGGACTGACGAATATTTTAAGCGCATGCTTTGGATGCCTGCCAACAGCGACCTACAGCCAGAATGTCGGTATTGTCACCACAACAAAAGTTATTAACCGATGTGTTCTGGGGCTGGCAGCAGTGATTCTTGCAGTAGCGGGAATTGTTCCGAAGTTTTCAGCCCTGCTCACTACGATTCCTCAGTGTGTACTGGGTGGAGCAACGGTTTCTGTTTTTGCCTCTATAGCAATGACCGGAATGAAGCTGGTGGCTTCTGCGGAAATGGATTACCGCAATTCCTCGATCGTAGGTCTTGCCGCAGCTCTGGGAGTAGGCGTTTCTCAGGCAACGGCAGCGCTTTCTACGTTTCCGGCATGGGTTACTACAATATTCGGAAAATCTCCGGTAGTGCTTGCAACAATAATCGCTGTACTGCTGAATGTGATCCTTCCCAAAAGCAGGGATGAGAAAAAAGAAGAAGAGAGAAAACAAAAAGAAGTAGAAGAACAATTAGAAAGAGATCATAAAGAATTTTCAGAATAATAAAATCAAGAAAGAAGCTGCTTATATGTCAGCTTCTTTCTTGATTTTTCGTATATTTTATTTTCTGTAAACAAATACCGGAAGACCGTCTTCGCCCAGAGGTACATTGACACTGCCCTGAACAAGGGGAGTCACATATTTTATAAATTCATCAGATACATCAGAACCGTTTTCTGTGATCCATTCAGCCGGAACTTCTTTTTCTTCATTGCAGATCAGATTTACATCTTCCAGTCCACATTCCATTTGATAGGATCCGTCTTCAGCCTGACGGCGGACAAAAGAGACCATTTTGCCTGTTTCGCCATTTAAAGCAGCCTGAATACCGAAACGTCCGGCGGAAACCGCCTCTTTTTGGTCAGCGGCGGAGATAAGAGAAGCAGAGCAGCGCTGGCTTACATTCAGCTCTACAGAACGGGCTTTTACTCCAAGACGGTCACGAACCAGATTTTCCAGATATTTTCCGCAGCCTGCAAGCATTTTGTGACCAAAGGTATCTGTCCCCACAGAACTGTCATACTCACAGATAAAGGTACCGTCCGCATCATGGATTCCTTCGGAAACACACACAACTACATTGCAGTTTTTTTCAAAAGCATTTTCTACATCTTTGAGGAATTTTTCTGTATCAAAAGCGCTTTCCGGGAGATAAATAAAGAAAGGATTGTCGCCTTTGTACTTGCGGGCAAGGGCAGAGGCAGCAGTAAGCCAGCCGGCGTGACGTCCCATGATCTCAATAATGGTTACGGATTTTTTTTCATAAACGCTGGCATCCAGAGTGATCTCGCGTACTGTTGATGCCACATATTTTGCGGCGCTTCCGTATCCCGGAGTATGATCGGTATGTACAAGGTCATTGTCAATGGTTTTAGGCTCGCCGATCACGCGAATAGAGCTGCCTGTCTGAGCAGCGTATCTGGAGAGCTTACTTACAGTGTCCATGGAGTCATTGCCCCCGATATAGAAGAACCAGCCGATATTCATTTCCTCGAATTTTTCGAAAAGAAGAGGGTAAACCGGATCTTCCAGAGATTCCGGCAGTTTGTAACGGCAGGAACCAAGATAAGCGCCTGGTGTGTGTTTCAGATAATCCAGCTGTTCACCTGGCAGAGCTTCACGGAAATTCAGAATCCTGTCCTCAAGAAAGCCTTCGATTCCGTTTACCATACCGTAAACTTCGCCAATCTCATCAGAATGAGCAATTCCCTCGGAAACCACTCCGTAAAGACTGCTGTTGATCACTGCTGTAGGGCCGCCGGACTGTCCGACGATCAGATTCTTTTTTGTCATTTTGTACCTCCGATATGGATAATTGTAGGATTTCCCACTGATGCAAGTATACCATATGAAGAAGGGAATGACAAACAGAGAAAAAGGCTGACCGGGAACCAATGGATCGGAATAGAGCAAGGATTCGTTGTATTTTAAACATTCTTATATTATAATGAGTTTATTCAGAAAACAGCTGCGGCCTTTATCCGGAAGGCTTCACTGTAAATCAAGCATCAGAACAGGAGAATGACATGAGAGCATATGAGAGATTTTTGAATTATGTAAAAATCCACACGACAAGTGACGAAAACAGCAATACAACGCCAAGCACCAGACGCCAGTTTGATCTTGCAGAGATTCTTGCAGAGGAAATGAAAAAACTTGGAGTGAAAGATGTCAGAGTGGATGAAAACTGTTATGTATACGGGGCGATTCCGGCAACCCCGGGATATGAAGACAAACCTGCCATCGGCCTGATCGCTCATCTGGATACTGCTCCGGATTTTTGCGGAGAACATGTAAATCCTCAGATATACAGAAATTATAATGGAGAGGACGTAACGCTTGGAGACAGCGGAAAGGTGCTTTCTGTTAAGACCTTTCCTCATCTGAAAGAGCTGAAGGGAAGAACACTGATCACTACGGATGGAACCACTCTTCTGGGGGCAGATGACAAAGCCGGAATCGCAGAGATCATGACAGTTGCAGAAGAGCTGCTGAAGGGAACCATGCCTCACGGAAAGATATGTATTGCTTTTACACCGGATGAAGAGGTGGGAAGCGGCGCAGATAAATTGGATATTCCGGCATTTGGAGCCCAGTATGCCTATACTGCAGACGGCGGCTGTGAAAATGAGATTGTATACGAGAATTTTAATGCCAGCGAGGCAGTGTTTAAAATCAGAGGATTTAATATTCATCCAGGCGAAGCCAGGAACAAAATGATAAATGCGGCTCTTGTGGGAATGGAGATCAACAGTATGCTTCCAAATCTGGAAACACCTGCACATACAGAGCTGTATGAAGGCTTTTTCCATCTCTGTGAGATGGAAGGCACTGTGGAGAATGCAACGCTTCAGTATATTATCCGTGATCACAGCGCAGTCTCTTTTGAGGCAAGAGAAAATACTCTGAGACATATTGAAAAAATCATGAATGAAAAATATGGTCAAGGAACAGTAAAACTTGAAATTCATGAGCAGTACCGCAACATGATAGAAAAAGTAGCGCCATGTATGCAGCTTGTGGATTATGCAAAGGATGCAATCAGAGAACTGGGAATGGAGCCCAATACAGATCCGATCCGCGGAGGTACAGACGGAGCTCAGCTTAGTTTCCGGGGACTTCCCTGTCCGAATCTTGGAACAGGCGGCTATGCTTTCCACGGCCCTTATGAGCATATCACAGCAGAGGGAATGGATACAGCCGTTCATGTGATGCTGGGAATTTTAAAGAGATTTGCGCAGTAACAAAAAAGGATGTGAGCAATCACATCCTTTTTTGTCAGTTATAAGAATTATTCCTGAGGACCTGCTGAAACAAGAGCTTTGCCAGCCTCGTTTCCTTCGTATTTAGCGAAGTTCTTAACGAATCTCTGTGCAAGGTCTTTTGCTTTTACTTCCCACTCAGAAGCGTCTGCGTAGGTGTCACGAGGATCAAGAATGTTTGTATCAACGCCCGGAAGCTCTGTCGGAACTTCGAAGTTGAAGTGCGGGATAGTCTTGGTCGGTGCGTTGTTGATGTCTCCATTAAGGATTGCATCGATGATACCACGGGTATCTTTGATGGAGATACGTTTTCCGGAGCCGTTCCATCCTGTATTTACAAGATAAGCTTTAGCGCCGTTTGCTTCCATCTTCTTAACAAGCTCCTCAGCATATTTTGTCGGATGAAGCTCAAGGAAAGCCTGTCCGAAGCAAGCGGAGAAGGTAGGTGTAGGCTCAGTGATTCCTCGCTCTGTACCGGCAAGTTTAGCTGTGAAGCCAGACAGGAAGTAGTACTGAGTCTGCTCCGGTGTAAGAACAGATACTGGAGGCAGTACGCCGAAAGCATCTGCGGAAAGGAAGATTACGTTCTTAGCTGCAGGAGCTGCGGAAACCGGACGAACGATATTGTCGATATGGTCGATCGGATAGGAAACACGAGTGTTCTCTGTTACGCTCTTGTCATTGAAGTCAATCTTTCCGTCTTTGTCAAGAGTAACGTTCTCAAGAAGAGCGTTGCGTCTGATCGCATTGTAGATGTCCGGCTCGGACTCTTTGTCAAGGTTGATAACCTTTGCGTAGCATCCGCCCTCGAAGTTGAAGATACCGTTGTCATCCCAGCCATGCTCGTCATCACCGATCAGGAGACGTTTCGGGTCTGTGGAAAGAGTTGTTTTACCTGTTCCGGAAAGACCGAAGAAGATAGCTGTGTTTTCACCGTTCATATCTGTGTTTGCGGAGCAGTGCATGGAAGCGATGCCCTTAAGCGGCAGATAGTAGTTCATCATAGAGAACATACCTTTTTTCATTTCTCCGCCGTACCATGTGTTCAGGATAACCTGCTCACGGCTTGTGATATTGAAAAGAACTGCTGTCTCAGAGTTAAGACCAAGTTCTTTGTAGTTTTCTACTTTAGCTTTGGAAGCGTTGTATACAACGAAATCCGGCTCAAAGTTCTCAAGCTCTTCCTCTGTAGGAACGATGAACATGTTCTTTACAAAATGTGCCTGCCAAGCCACTTCAACGATGAAACGGATAGCCATACGTGTGTCGTGGTTAGCGCCGCAGAAAGCATCTACTACGAAAAGTCTCTTATTGGAGAGTTCTTTCAGAGCAAGATCTTTACAGCTGTCCCATGCTTCCTGGGAAGCCGGATGGTTGTCGTTTTTGTACTCATCGGAAGTCCACCATACAGTATCTTTGGAGTTTTCATCCATAACGATGAATTTGTCTTTAGGTGAACGGCCTGTATAGATACCAGTCATAACGTTGACTGCGCCAAGTTCACTTTCCTGACCTTTTTCAAAGCCTTCAAGCTCCGGTTTTGTTTCCTCTTCGAATAACATTTCATAAGAAGGATTGTGTACGATTTCTGTGGTTCCGGTAATGCCGTACTTGGTTAAATCAATTTTTGCCATCTTACATTTACCTCTTTTCTTAAAATAGTAATAGGATAACAGCCTGACTGTCAGACCTTATGTTATCTTGTGAAAGAAGTGGAACTATAGCTTTCCTCTATATATTATACATAAATGCGGGACAAAATCAACCGGAAAAATAATTTTTTAACAATGTAAAAATGCAAGAAAAATACTTCTGAGATAAAATCAGATGAAAATTATCCGAAATACAGATGTAATACAATTACAACATGGGGAATTTTGTTATAATGGCAGAAAACAAAGAGATTTTACAGGAGAAAAAGTATTCTGGAGGGATGCGGATAAGATGTGGAAGAGTATCAGGTGATATAAAGGTTTATATGAGATAAATGAAAATGCAGCAGTAAGAAATGTCATAATGATAAGTTTCTGTATCTGTGTCAGTTTCTGGAACAGCTTCAAAATGATAAAGTGCAGATGGCAGGAAACTGTGGATACATGAAAAAGGTTTTTGCTGCGGCAGCCCTGTGTACAGGTGTTACCGGCAAAAAAAGTTAAAGTCACACAAACACGGCAGGCAAGATTTTCCTGTCGTGTTTGTGCGGAGAAGGCTTATGGAAGATATTTTGCCAGGGAAGAAAAATCCTCCGGCAGGGGAGCCTCCAATATAAGATTTTTGCCCTCAAAAGGATGTTCCAGAAAAAGCTTCCAGGCATGAAGGGCAGCTCTTGTAAATGGAAGAGACACAGGGGATTCTCCGGTGTTTCCGTATAAGGTATCTCCCAGAAGGGGATGTCCTGTGGATTTCATGTGTACACGGATCTGGTGAGTCCGTCCGGTATCCAGGAAGAGGGAAACGAGAGACCAGTCAGCAGTACTGTGAAGTACCTGATAATGGGTGACGGCAGTTTTAAAATTTCCACCCGGAGGTGACAGAGGATGTTGGTGTGAAGAATTCTTTTCAAGATCCACAGGAAGGTTGCCAAAGGTAAAGCTGTCTGACAGCAATACGGTCATTTTCCGGGGATCATCAGGATCCGGGCCAATGGGAAGACTGATGGTGTGTCCCTGTGACAAAAGCGCAGAAGAGGACGGAGGCACAGTTTTTTCAGCACAGGGATCAACAGGCAGGCATCCGGATACCACTGCCAGATACTGCTTTTTCAGATGATTGTGGCAGCGCTGGGCCTGCAGTCTGGCAGCAGCCGTCTGATTTTTGGCAAAAATTACGATTCCCGAGGTTTCACGGTCCAGTCTTCCTACAGGGCGGATGACGATCTTTTCTTTTTTGGAACGGAAGTACCAGGAAACCTGATTGGAAAGACTGTCACGATAATGACAGCCGGAAGGATGGGTGACAATTCCGGCAGGCTTGTTTACCGCCAACAGATCCTGGTCTTCATACAGAATTTCCAGAGGCGGCAGAGCAGCCTCTGGAGGGGAGGCCAGATGCCCGGAGCTTAAACCGGATTCTTCCAGACATACAGTAATCATATCTCCCGGATAAACAGATTCTGTGACCCGGCAGCGGACCCCGTTTTTGAGAATTCCCTGTGGGCGGAATTTTGCCCGGGAAATCTGATTTTTTGTCAGGCCTCCCTGTGAGCGCAGAACCTGACCCACTGTGTGGAAGCCGGAATTTTTATTTACAGTAAAGGTAAGAAAACGTTCCATATGTTTCCTCCTGATTGAAAACAGATAAATGCTACAGATTTCGTTCCATGATAATATATTTTTGAGTATCCACTGGAAGAAAACCGTTCTTTTTCCAAAATCCATAGCTTTGGGGATTATTTTTATCAACACCCAGTCGTATTTTATTATAATTTGATTTTTTCAGATAAAGGATAATTTCTGTAATGATTCGCGAGCCAGTGCCAGTGTGCTGATATTGAGAATCTACCATAAACAGTCCGATAAAGAAATAAAATATCCGGAATTCATGTCAGAATTCCGGATATCCGTAAAAGCAGGGGATGAGAGAATCGAACTCCCACCAAAGGTTTTGGAGACCCCTATCATACCATTTGACCAATCCCCTATATGTGCATCAAACAAAAATTATTATACTATGAAAAAATCTGTTTGTCAAGACGGAGATGGAGGGATTTGAACCCTCGCGCCGGTTGCCCGGCCTACCGCATTTCGAGTGCGGACCCTTCAGCCACTTGGGTACATCTCCATGACAGATTTTATTATATCGGCTGGCCCGGGGAAAGTCAAATTATTTTTGGAATCTGTTTCTGTTCCTTGACGCACAGAAAAAGCTATACTATATTATAAGATAAAAAGATTTCAGCAGACAGGAGGAATTATGAGCAGAAAAAAAGAAGCAGTTTTAAAAGCTGCAGAAAGTCTTACAGAAAATTATGACAGGGAAGAGCTGTTTATGCCGAAAAACGGAAGAAGCCTTCCTAACAGATCTGTGATCATTGATCTGGTGAGAGATCTCCGGTCTGTGATATTTCCGGGATATTTTGGTGAGGATACGGCGGCAAGGCTGTTTCCGGAGCAGTTTACAGCATTTCTTCTGAATGATTTTTATGACAGACTGAAAAGTCAGGTGGAAATTGCATTTCTTTACGCTGACCAGGATATACAGAAGGAAGAAGCCTGCGCCAGGGCAGAAGCCATTTGTGATGATTTTTTTGAAAAGCTTCCGGAAGTACAGAAAAAACTTCTGAAGGATGTACAGGCGGGATTTGACGGAGACCCGGCGGCAAAAAGCAAGGAAGAGATTATATTTTCTTATCCTGGGCTGTTTGCTATTTATGTATATCGTCTGGCTCATATTCTTTATATGGAAAAGGTTCCGTATATTCCACGTATCATGACAGAATATGCTCATGGAAAAACCGGAATCGACATCAATCCCGGAGCAACTATTGGAGATTACTTTTTTATTGACCATGGTACCGGAGTTGTTATTGGCGAGACAACGGAAATCGGCAAAAATGTAAAACTGTATCAGGGAGTAACCCTGGGAGCTCTTTCTACCAGACAGGGACAGCAGCTTGCAGATGTGAAACGTCATCCTACTATCGGGGATAATGTGACGATTTATTCTAATTCTACTGTTCTTGGCGGAGAAACAGTGATCGGCGAGAATACGATCATAGGTGGAAATACATTTATTACTTCCTCTATTCCTGCCAATACTAAGGTAAGCGCTAAAAGCCCGGAGCTTGTGATCAAAAAGCCAAGGAACACAGTTTCCAAAGCGGATGTATGGGACTGGGAAAACTAATCTGATCCGGAAAGAAATCAACAGGAAACAGGAGCTGCTGTATCAGCCTGCAGAACAGCAGCTCCTGTAATTAAAAAATAAAGCCGGAATGTAAAAGTAACTTCCGGAAGTGTGAAGAAGAACCGGAAGTTACTTTTACATTTCTCACCAAAAAAATAAAAATAAATTTTTTTAAAAAAAGTGTTGACATTTAGATATATGTGTTATATACTAACGAAGTCGGTTGAGGGAAACACAAAAAACTCTCACAAGACAAACACTTGCGGGTGTAGTTCAATGGTAGAACACCAGCCTTCCAAGCTGGATACGTGGGTTCGATTCCCATCACCCGCTTTTTTGCTGTCTTAAATTGTTAAATTGGGGACGTAGTAAAATGCAATTTTACTACGTCCCCAATTTAATTTTGCCCTGTCCCTTTTTGAAAAAAATCTTTACAAACGAATTGTGTTCTGTTAAAATGAACCACATAATGCAAAAAACGTGGACGTTTGTGCAAATTATATACGTTTTGCATTTGGAAAGGAGTATGAATATGTGTGGAATAGTTGGATATATTGGAAATCAGCAGGCAGCGCCGATTCTTTTGGATGGGCTTTCAAAGTTGGAATATAGAGGATATGATTCTGCAGGAATCGCGGTTTATAATGGGGAAGAGATTATTATGGCAAAGTCCAAGGGGAGATTAAAGGTGTTGAGTGAACTGACCCATGGAGGAGATGCCATGCCAGGTACGTTAGGGATTGGACATACAAGATGGGCAACGCATGGAGAACCATCGGATGTAAACGCACACCCGCATATGAATAAAAATGAAAGTATTGTTGTTGTGCATAACGGAATCATTGAGAATTATCTGAAGTTGAAGAAAAAACTGGAGAGAAAAGGTTATGAATTTATCTCTGAGACAGATACGGAAGTAATTGCACATTTGCTTGATTATTATTATAAGGGAAATCCGTTAGAGGCTGTTACAAAGATTATGCATCGGATGGAAGGGTCTTATGCGCTTGGAATTATTTTTAAAGAACATCCGGATCAATTGTATGCTGTTCGTAAAGATAGTCCGCTGATTGTCGGGCATACTGATGGTGGAAATATCCTGGCATCGGATGTTCCGGCGGTTTTGAAGTACACGAGGGATGTATATTTTATAGAAAACGAGGAAATTGTCAGAATGACAGATGCAAAGATGGAGTTTTTTACTGTAGATGAGGAGCCGCTTGAGAAAGAGTCTGTCAGAATTGAGTGGGATGTGAATGCCGCAGAGAAAGGTGGCTATGATCATTTTATGTTGAAGGAAATGTATGAACAACCAAAGGCCATTATAGATACATTCTCACCAAGATTAAAAAATGATGGAATAGAGATTGAAGAACTGAATATGAGTGACGAAGAAATCAAAGCAATCCGAAAGCTAGTGATCGTAGCCTGCGGTTCTGCATACCATACGGGTGTGACAAGTAAATATATATTTGAAGGACTTGCCCGTGTTTCGGTGGAAGTAGATTTGGCGTCGGAATTTCGCTATCGGGATCCGATTTTTGAAGAAGGGACGCTTGTAGTAGTGATCAGTCAATCGGGAGAGACAGCAGATACGCTGGCGGCGCTGAGAGAATCGCAAAAACGTGGGGCTAGAGTGCTTGGAATTGTAAACGTGGTAGGAAGTTCGATTGCGAGAGAAGCAGATAATGTCATGTATACATGGGCGGGGCCGGAGATTGCGGTGGCTACAACGAAAGCGTACTCTAGTCAGTTGATTGCACTGTATTTGTTGGCTATGAAATTTGCTCATGTGCGTGGGAAGATTGATAAGAAAGAACTGATGCAGATGGTTTCAGATTTGAAAAAGCTTCCAGATCAGGTGGAACTTCTTTTGAATAATAAAAACAAAATTCAGAAATTTGCAAATCGGTATCTGGCGGCGAAAGATGTATTTTTTATTGGGCGTGGAATAGATTATGCGATTTCGCTGGAGGGATCGCTGAAGCTGAAAGAAATCTCTTATATACATTCTGAGGCCTATGCGGCGGGAGAGCTAAAACATGGAACAATTTCGCTGATTGAGGAAGGAACTCTTGTGGCTGCGGTTCTTACACAGGAGGATCTGTATAAGAAGATGATTAGTAACATGGTGGAGGTTCGCACAAGGGGCGCTTTTGTTCTTGCAGTTACAAATGAGGGAAATGCAGAGGTAGAAAAGGCAGCCGATTATACCGTTTATATACCGAATACAAATAAGTATTTTGCAAATACGTTGGCTATTATTCCGCTTCAGCTCTTTTCGTATTATGTTTCGATCGGAAGAGGATGCGATGTAGATAAACCAAGAAATCTTGCGAAATCCGTTACGGTGGAATAAAAGGCATTTATTTTCATATTCCTTTTGTTAATTGAAATTGGGGACGTAGTAAAATTGCATTTTACTACGTCCCCAATTTGATTTTGCCCTGTCCCTTATTTATAAAATTTTATTTTGATAATACCTCTGCACCGTCTTCGGTGATCAACACCATATATTCCACCTGGGCAGATAAACCATCATCTTCCGTATACACTGTCCACTCATTTTCCTCATCTACAAAGAAATCTGGACTTCCTTCATTTATCATAGGTTCGATTGTAAAAATCATTCCCGGGACAAGAACCATTTCTGTTCCCTTTGGAGTGACGTAACTTACGAAAGGTTCTTCGTGAAATTCCAACCCTATTCCGTGACCTCCGATATCTTCTACAACAGAATATCCATGAGCCTGTGCGTGGGAGTTGATTGCGTCAGCGATGTCGCCAAGGTGCCCCCAAGGTTTTGCCTGTGCAAGACCAAGTTCTACACACTCTTTCGTAACTCGGACGATTCGTTCAGCTCTGTCTGATAATTTACCGATAGTAAACATCCTGGATGCATCGGAGAAATATCCGTTTAAGATGGTAGAAACATCTACATTGATGATGTCTCCTTCCTGTAAAATAATATTTTGACTCGGGATCCCATGGCATACTTCGTTGTTAATAGAAGTGCACACGCTGCAAGGGAATCCTTCATAGCCAAGGGGAGCCGGAATGCCGCCATGTTCCGTTGTAAAATCGTATACAAGTTTATCAATCTCTGCTGTGCTCATTCCGGCGTGGATGTGGGCAGCCACATGATCAAGAACGGCTGTGTTAAGATCTGCACTTTTTCGAATTTCTTCAATTTGTGCAGGAGTTTTTAATAAATCCCTTGTCGGGACAATCTCTCCTTGCTCTTTCAGTAACATTAATTTTTCGTCAATTGCCATATGGCATTTTTTGTATTTTTTTCCGCTGCCGCACCAGCAAGCTTCGTTTCTTTCCATTTCTGCATAACCTCCATTGTTTTTAAGAGATGACTGATACTCTGTGCACATTATACCATATTTTCTGTTGTTAGGACTAAGAAAATGAGATATAATAAAGGTAATGTAAAAAGAAAGGAAAGGTATGTTATGTTACGAATCGGTATGCTCACAAGCGGTGGCGACTGTCAGGCGTTGAATGCGGCGATGCGCGGTGTTGTCAAAGGTCTTACGTCCAAAGTAGATGATATCGAAATCTATGGATTTATGAATGGGTACAAAGGATTAATTTATGCAGATTTCAGTATGCTCACGGCAAAAGATTTCTCGGGGATATTAACGCAGGGTGGAACAATACTCGGAACATCCAGACAACCGTTTAAGTTGATGAGAGAGCCGGATGAGAATGGATTGGATAAAGTGGAAGCCATGAAGCACACATATCACAAGCTGAATTTGAACTGTCTTGTGATACTTGGCGGAAACGGAACACATAAGACCGCCAATATGCTCAAAGAAGAAGGCTTGAATATTATTACACTTCCGAAGACGATAGATAATGACCTTTGGGGAACGGATATGACATTTGGTTTCCAAAGTGCGGTAGATATTGCGGCAAATACCATTGATAATATTCATACAACCGCAAGTTCCCACCGGAGAGTCTTTGTCGTGGAAATTATGGGGCATAAGGTCGGATGGGTGACACTTCATGCAGGAATGGCAGGGGGAGCGGATATTGTGCTTTTGCCGGAGATTCCGTATGACATTGACGTAGTTACAGAAGCCATTGACCGCAGAATTGCCACAGGAAAACATTTTACAATCATTGCGGTGGCTGAGGGAGCGATATCCAAAGAAGAAGCAAAACTTTCCAAAAAAGAACTGAAAGAAAGACAGGCGAAGAAAAAATACCCATCAGTTGCTTATAAGCTTGCGGAAGAGATCCGGCAAAGAACGGATCAGGAGGTGCGGGTGACAGTGCCCGGACATATGCAGCGGGGAGGATCTCCTTGTGCCTATGACCGTGTACTTGCAACGAGACTTGGAGCTTTTGCGGCAAGGTTGATCCTGAATCAGACATATGGCTATATGGTTGCCATCAAAAACGGAGAGACTACAAAAGTACCGCTGGAGGAAGTTGCCGGGAAACTTAAAATGGTAGATCCAAATGCGGGGATTATCAAAGAAGCGGAACTTATAGGAATCAGCTTCGGGAGAAGAACGAAAAAATAAACAATTACGATAGAAGCCGCCTTAAAAGACGGCTTTCTCTCAGCCGAAGACAGAACTTTGGCAGAGAAAAGATGGAGAGGGTACAGATACATGTCATATACAGCATTATACCGTAAATTCCGACCTGGAGAATTTGACGATGTCAAAGGACAGGATCATATTGTGACAACATTGAAAAATCAAATAAAGGCCGACCGTATCGGACATGCCTATCTTTTTTGTGGAACAAGAGGAACCGGTAAGACGACGGTGGCAAAAATATTTGCCAAAGCAGTAAACTGCCAACACCCAATAGACGGAAGTCCGTGTGGGGAATGCGAGATGTGCAAAGCGATTGCGTCCGGAGCTTCCATGAACGTAATTGAGATTGATGCAGCTTCCAACAATGGTGTAGATAACATTCGTGAGATCCGGGAAGAGGTAGCATACCGTCCGGCAGAGGGAAAGTATAAGGTGTATATCATTGATGAGGTGCATATGCTTTCCATAGGTGCGTTTAATGCACTGCTTAAGACGTTGGAGGAACCGCCGGAGTATGTCATTTTTATTCTGGCAACAACAGAAGCACATAAAATTCCGATCACAATTCTCTCCAGATGTCAAAGGTATGATTTTAAACGGATTTCTATTGAAACCATTGCTGACAGACTAAAAGAATTGATGGTAAAAGAGCAGGTTGAGGTGGAAGACCGGGCAATCCGTTATGTGGCGAAAGCGGCGGATGGTTCTATGCGTGATGCCTTGAGTCTCTTGGATCAATGCATTGCATTCTATCTTGGACAGAAGCTTACCTATGATCATGTTCTTGAGGTGCTTGGGGCAGTAGATACGGATGTGTTTAGTAAGTTGTTACGACAGATTTTGGAGAGAAATGTGGCGGCGGTTCTTGAAACAGTGGAGGAACTTGTAATGCAGGGGAGGGAACTGACCCAACTTACGAATGATTTTACATGGTATTTAAGAAATTTGCTTCTTATGAAGAGTTCTGATAATATGGAAGATGTGCTGGATGTTTCTACTGAGAATATGCGACAGTTAAAAGAAGAGGCGGAGATGGTAGAAGGGGAAACGCTTTTCAGATATATCCGCATTTTTTCGGAACTTTCAAATCAGATGAGATACGCGGTGCAGAAGAGAATTCTTTTGGAAGTAGCATTGATCAAATTGTGCAGACCGCAGATGGAGACAAATCAGGATTCTATTCTTGACAGAGTACGCACTTTGGAGGAAAGAGTGGAGTCGGGCGATTTTGGAGGATCGGTGCAGGGAAATATTGTCTATGCCAATGAAGAGAAACAGGCAGAGCCAAAAGAAAGACCCAAACTTGAAAAGGCCATTCCGGAAGACATCCGGGAAGTTGTGAAAAACTTCCGTTCCATTGTAAATGAAGCGGGAGGGCTTTTGAAAGGATATTTAAAGGGGGCAAGGTTAAGCCTGGGAGGAGAAGACCGGCTTCTTCTGGTACTGCCGGATGAATTGTCTGCAGATTTTGTGAATCAGGATATTCATAAGAGAGAATTGACGGATTTGATTGAAGAGCGAATCGGCAAAACGGTGACACTCGATATACGTTCCATGGAAGAGGGGAGACGTTTCGAGGAGAGTTTTGTGGATATAGAAAAAGTGGTCAAAATGGAGATCACGATTGAAGATTAAGTATATGTATTAAAGGAGGAATTACCATGGCAAAACGTGGAGGATTTCCAGGCGGAGGAATGCCTGGCAATATGGCTAATTTAATGAAGCAGGCGCAGAAGATGCAGCGCCAGATGGAAGAGCAGGCTAAGGAGCTGGAATCAAAAGAATTTACAGCAACTGCAGGAGGCGGAGCGGTTGAAGTTACGGTTTCAGGTACTCGCGAGATTCTGAAAGTAAAACTGCAGGAAGAAGTGGTGGATCCGGATGATATCGAGATGTTAGAGGATCTGATCGTGGCAGCGGCAAACGAGGCACTTCGCAAGGTAGAACAGGAGTCTTCGTCTGCGATGGCGAAACTTACAGGGGGACTTGGAGGCGGAATGCCGGGCATGCCATTTTAGTTGGGAGCGATTAGGAAATGGATTACTATAGCAGTCAGATAAGTAAATTGATCGAAGAGCTTTCGAGACTTCCGGGAATCGGAGCCAAAACGGCACAAAGACTGGCTTTTCATATTATTAATATGCCGAAGGAACAAGTAGAACAGATGGCGTCTGCTATGGTGGAGGCACGAAGTAATGTGCGTTATTGTAAGCAATGCTTTACTTTGACGGATCAGGAACTGTGTCCCATCTGTAGAAACAGTAATCGGGATGCCAGGACGATCATGGTGGTGGAAACAACGAGGGATCTGGCGGCATATGAAAAGACAGGAAAGTACAATGGGGTATATCATGTCCTTCACGGCGCGATTTCTCCCATGCTTGGAATTGGCCCTGGGGATATCAAATTAAAAGAATTAATGGAACGGCTTCAGGGAGACGTGGATGAAGTGATCATTGCCACGAATTCAAGTCTTGAGGGGGAGACAACGGCCATGTATATCAGCAAACTGATCAAACCTACGGGGATCAAGGTGAGCAGAATTGCCAGCGGGGTTCCTGTAGGTGGAGATTTGGAGTATATTGATGAAGTCACCCTTCTTCGTGCTTTGGAAGGAAGAACAGAACTTTAATTTACGGGACGTATGGGATTTAACATTGCACCGTACGGAAAAGTAAGATAGAATAGAAAAAAACAGGAGGAAGAGCAATGAACAAGTTAGAACTTATGAAAACCGCGAACGAAGTTCGTAAGGGAATTGTGACTGCGGTTTATAATGCGAAGTCCGGACACCCGGGTGGATCCTTATCAGCAGCGGATCTTTACACATATTTATTTTTTGAGGAGATGAATGTAGATCCGAAGGATCCGAAGAAAGCAGATAGAGACAGATTCGTATTATCCAAAGGGCACACAGCGCCGGGATACTACTCAGCTCTTGCGCACAGAGGATTTTTCCCGGTAGAAGATCTTGCAACGCTTCGTCATACAGGATCTTATCTGCAGGGACATCCGGATATGAAGCATATCCCTGGCGTTGACATGTCAAGCGGTTCTTTGGGTCAAGGGGTATCAGCAGCAGTAGGTATGGCAATCTCTGCGAAGATTTATGGAGACGATTACAGAGTATATACACTGGTAGGTGACGGTGAGATTCAGGAAGGCCAGGTTTGGGAGGCTGCAATGCTGGCAGGTTTCCAGAAACTGGATAACCTTGTATTTATCATTGATAACAATAATCTTCAGATTGATGGACCGATTGATGAGGTAAACTCTCCATATCCGATCGATAAGAAGTTTGAAGCATTTAATTTCCATGTGATCAATATTGACGGTC
>OFMJ01000639.1_pt1 | contig 34305 bp, 35 predicted proteins | sample 1541801 | NCBI WGS metagenome assembly OFMJ01 (sample SAMN04209234, study PRJEB22552) | human gut metagenome | biome: gut; material: feces | host: Homo sapiens | place: USA: Oklahoma
AACCAATTATTATGACAAAGTTTAATGTAGACGAATTGATGAGAAAACTTCAGGAAAAAATTGATGTTGGAGAGAAATTGACGAAAGAAGATTTAGTTCCATTGACTCTTTGTCCTTTGATGGGCGGTGACATGAGTCAAAAAGACAGAATCAAGAAAGCGTTAGAACTTTCAAGGAAAGCTGAGGAAGACATCCCGAAGAATGAAGTAGAGAAAATAGAATCGGTGGTATATGCAATGGCAGAGAAGTTTTTGGAAAATGTAGAGATGGATGAGATAAGGGAGATGATGAGAATGACAAGATTAGGGCAGATGTTGCGAGAAGAAGGCAGAGAAGAAGGAAGAGAAGAAGGCAGATATCAAAATTTGATTTCTAAGATTTTAAGAAAGATTCAGAAGAATTGTACAGTTTCGGAGATAGCGGATATGTTGGAGGAAGATGAGGAAATCGTACAGAAGATTTATGATATTGCAGTTTCTCAAAAATCGGAATGTGATGTGGAGCAGATTTACAGGGAACTTATGAAGAGTAAGGAAACGAAAAATTAGAAAATGAAGTGCGAAAGAATTAATAGCAAGAACAGAGATTTGGTCAATGAATTTATTAAAGAGCATTGGTATACTACAATGATGATCATTAGAGGGAAAAGAGAGAAAGCTGCAGAAGATTATTCTTGTTACAACCAATGATAATACAAATGCCATCCGGTTTTATCAAAAAAGAGGCTTTAATATGGCACATTTGTTTCGTAATGCTTTGGATATTTCGAGAAAATTAAAACCTGAGATCCCTTTAATTGGCGAAGATACTATACCCTTACGTCATGAAATAGAATTTGAATTATTATTATAGAATCATGCTTTTAAGCGCTTGTGTAGGAGGAAAATACTATGATTGAATTGTGGGATGCTTATGATAACAAATTCAATAGAATTCCCAATATTATTCTAGTAAGAGGAGAACCAATACCAGATGGAGCTTATCACTTGGTTTGCGAAATAATAGTAAAACATACAGATAATACATATTTGCTTATGAGAAGAGATCGGAAAAAGCACCGTGGCGGTATGTGGGAATTGACAGCGGGGGGGGGCAGCATTGAAAGGAGAGCCTCCTTTGATGGCAGCAAATCGAGAATTGAAGGAAGAAACCGGAATAGAAAGTCAAACTCTAAAAGAAATGAAAAGAATTGTGCATGAGAAACATCAATCACTCTATATTGAATACTTATGTGTTACTAATTGCAAAAAAGACGCAATTACTCTGCAAGAAGGTGAGACAATAGAGTATAAATGGGTGGATAGAAATTTTTTGCTGGAGATAGATGAACAGGAAATGGCGGCTGAAAGAACGTTGCAACTAATGAAGGAGTTAGGAATATAGTAATATAAAAAAGTTATGCATAATCTTCTGCAAGCTGTAAAGACTACTCATGGGGTGATTGGATGAATAAGAAAGAGGAACGGAAAGCTAGAACAAAAAGTGAGAACAAATTCAACGGCATTACTCAAAAGGTAAAGCCGGAGAATCAGAACCAACGTCACAATGTCCGCAAAGAGGCGGTAGATGTGAAAATAAGACAAGTGTAATGATAAGATGCAGAGTGTCGCTCCTATATAGGGCGGCATTTTGCAAGAATACCATTGTGTGAAATCAGTATTTTTGCTATCATAAAAACAAAAGGGGTGAGAGCATGAATGCGGTAGTGGATTTGACAAATGTGGTACTTGAGACGGAACGATTGATACTTAGAGCCTGGAAAGAAACGGATTTAGAAGATTTTTACGAATATGCGAAGGTGGACGGTGTCGGACAGATGGCGGGATGGGAATCGCACAAGTCACTTCAGGAATCGAAGACGATTTTGGAGATGTTTATCAGAGAGAAGAAGACATTTGCTTTGGAATTAAAAGAGAATCATAAGGTCATCGGTTCCTTAGGGCTGGAGAATATGAGTCTTTTACTAAGCGAAAAGTATGAGAATTGGATTGGAAGAGAGGTTGGTTATGTTCTAAGTAAAAAATACTGGGGAAAAGGATTGATGCCGGAAGCAGTAAAACGGGTGATAGAATTTTGCTTTGAGGATGAAAACTACGATTATCTGATATGTAGCCATTGGATTAGAAATCTTCAGTCTCAAAGAGTGATTGAAAAAAGCGGTTTCCAATTTATAAAAGAAGCTATGAGAAAGACATTACATGGGGAGGAAAGACTTTCGAAGTATTATGTGTTGGAGAATCCGAAAAGAGGCAGAGTAATTGCGAGGGTGTAAAAAGTGTGCTTAGCACACTTTTTTACGTTCTGCAAATGGTTCATATGGGGAACTTACAGATTTTTGGGAATTTTTATAAGTTTTAGAAGTCCCAGTAATAGTAAAACAGGGAATATAGTTCCGGCGAGGATTCCGAGTTTGAGATTGTCATCGAAAGAATCAGATACCATACCAACCAGTGCAGGGCCACCGGAACATCCTAAGTCTCCTCCGAGGGCGAGAAGAGCGAACATAGCGGTACCACCTTTTGGCATGGCAGCGGCCGCTTTGCTAAAGCTTCCCGGCCACATGATTCCGACAGAAAGTCCACAAAGGGCACAAGATATAAGGCTTAATTGTGGAAGTGGAAACAGCGCAATACCGAGGTAGGATAAGATACAGAGCAAGGTACTGTAAACCATGAATTTATCCAGTTTGATCTTGTCACCATATTTTCCGAAAAACAATCTTGAAGTTCCCATGAGGATGGCGAAGGACATAGGACCGGCCAGATCTCCCAACGTTTTAGAAATGCCAAGACCTTTTTCTGCGAAGGTGGAAGCCCACTGGCTGACGGCTTGTTCGCTTGCACCGGCACAAACCATCATAATCAATAACAGCCAGAAAATTTTATTTTTGAAGAATTCTTTTATGCTAAGTCCAGTATCATTTTCTTCAAACATAGATACAAGCGGCACTTTCGTGAAGGAAAATGTATTCAGGATTGGGAGAATAGACCAGATGAGCGTTAGTATTTTCCAGTTATTCGTACCGAAGAAGTGGAAGAACAAGGTGGAAAACAGTATCACACCTACATGTCCCCAACAGTAGAAGGAATGCAGCATACTCATCGCTTTTTCTTTATTTTTGGAAGGGCAGGATTCTACAATCGGACTGACTAATACTTCAAGAAGTCCTCCTCCAATGGCATAAATGATGACTGAAATCAGAATGCCGAGAAAAGTGGATGGGAAGATTTCCGGTAAAATTGTTAAGAATATCAATCCGGCAGCGGAACAGATATGCGCCAGTATCATAGAGAGACGATAGCCAATTTTATCCACAAAGCCGATTGCCAGCAAATCTACAAGAAGTTGAACCCCGAAGTTAAAGATCACAAGCATTGTAATTTGGGAAAGTGGGATATTGTAGCTTCTCTGAAAAGTCAAAAATAGTAAGGGTACGAAATTATTTATAATTGCCTGGACAATGTATCCGGCAAAGCAGGCATAAATAGTTTTATTGTATTTCTGATCCATAATATAATTCCTTTGTTTTATTTTAGTGTATTGTTTCATTTTGACTTGTATTATATCACTATAATTAGGGGATGTAATTGCATAAATTCACTTAAATATAGTATAATATCATCAGAAAAGGGTTGGACAAGAGATTTTGGAGTGAATTATGGAAGTGGAAAAAAACGGGTTGATAACAGTTACGGATGATACGTATCTGGAAGAACAGAAGCATGGGAGTAATGAATATCCGTTTGCTTATTATTTGGAAGATGTGTGGGAGTTTGATTTTCACTGTATCAATTGGCACTGGCACCCGGAGGTAGAATTCTTGTATGTGGAGAAGGGAATGGTGCATTGTTATGTCGGTTCCGATAAAATTCAATTGAGTCAAGGGCAAGGAATGTTTGTAAATAGCGGGGTTCTTCATCGGTATGAGGCACAGGAATCTGTGTTGGTGCCCAATATTGTGTTTCGTTTGGAACTATTGGGAAGCCCAGAGAGGAGAATTTACCAGAAATATGTGTTTCCAGTATTAAATTCCTCTCTTGCATATCAAGTGTTTGAGCCGGGAGTTATATGGCAGCAGGAAGTGTTAAAGATTCTAAAGAAAATATTTGAGATACAAAGCAAGACAGTAAATGTTGAAATAAGGACAGTGATGTTGTTGTATCAGTTGTGGGAACTTTTATGTCAAAATCTTGCATATGAAGATTTGCATCAAGGGAAACAACATAGAAAGAGTCAGCAATCGAAACTGCATATTATGATGCAGTATATACATGAACATTTTGGTGAGCAGATTTCTTTAGATGATATTGCGGCTTCTATAGCAATCAGCAAAAATAGTGCATTACAGATATTTCGGAAAACATTGCATATCTCTCCGGTTTCATATCTGATCGAGTACCGGCTTACGAAGGCGGCAAACTTACTTGTTGTGACTGAAAAGACAATTTCCGTAATCGCAGAGGAATGTGGTTTTATGAGCACAACATATTTTTGTCGGAAGTTTAAGGAATATTTTCAAATGACACCTAAGAAATATCGAGAGAAAAAATTAAACGAGAATTGCATATGAGATAGGATGGGAAAATGGAAGGGAATAAAAGAAAATTAAGAATTGGAATTGTGGCAGCGTCTTGTCCCGATACCCTTGCCATGAGTCTTTGATGAGACAGCAAAAATAGCTTCTTCCAGATAATGATAGTCGCTTTGAGAAATCAGTTCCTTGTCAATGTGATTGCGAAAGAAGAGGATTATATGACAAAGATTATGATAGGAGTAGAACCATGTATCTGATTTCTATATATTTTGATGATACGACGAATAAAAAAATACAACGTTATATCGATATTGTGGCAGAGCGAACAGGAAATCGGTTTATGACAGATGGGAAGGTACCTCCGCATATGACAATCTCGGCATTCGAGACGCGGGACGAGAAAAAAGTACAGGAACTTTTGCGAGGGAAATTTGCGGATCTTCCGCAAGGGGAAATTACATGGTGTTCGATTGGAACATTTCTGCCATATGTGATTTATCTCTCGCCGGTATTGAACGAATATCTTTCGAAGTTATCAAAAGAGATCTATGATACTCTTTCTGGCATGGACAGTGTGGAGATCAGTAAATTTTATCAGCCATTTCAATGGTTTCCCCATGCGACAATCGGGAAAAAGCTGACAAAAGAAGAAATGAAGATTGCATTTGACGTGTTGCAGGATAACTACGGAATGTTTGGAAGTAAGGTGACACATATAGGGCTTGCAAAACCGAACCCACATAGAGATTTGATATGTATGGAATTGAAAAACGAGAAGCAAGGAGGAAAGTAAACTATGATTTTGTTTTTTTCAGGAACGGGAAACAGTGCTTTTGTAGCAAGGAAACTTGCGAGAAAAATTCAGGATGAATATATGAATGTATTTGATCGAATAAAACACGAGGATTACGGGGAAATTCATTCGGAGAAACCATTTGTTATCGTGTGCCCAACCTACGGTTGGCAGATGCCGCATTTTCTGGAAGAATGGATGGAGAAGGTTACATTTACCGGAAGTAAAGAGATGTATTTTATGCTGACTTGCGGAAGTGATATCGGGAATGCGGGGAAATATGCAAAAGAATTCTGTGCGCGCAAAGAGATGATTTACCGTGGGTGTGCGGAAGTTGTGATGCCCGAAAATTATATTGCTATGTTTCCGGTTCCGAACAAAGAAGAATCTGAATTGATCGTGAAAAAAGCGGTTCCGGTCATTGAAAAACTTGCTTATTATATAGAGGTGGGGAGACCCTTCCCAAAATACAAGACCGGAGTTGTAAACTGGATAAAAAGCGCGCCTGTAAACAAAGTCTTTTACGGGATTTTTGTACATGCAAAGAAATTTACGGTGGATGATTCCTGTATTGGATGTGGGAAATGTGAAAGGGTTTGTCCGTTAAATAATGTGGAACTTGAAAATGGGAAACCAAAGTGGGGAGATCATTGCACTCATTGTATGGCGTGCATTTGCGATTGTCCGAGAGAGGCCATTGAGTATGGTAAGAGAAGCATAGGAAAGCCAAGATACCATTGCCCGTAAGAATTTGTAAAGTATTACAAAAAGATGACATTTTGATTACGAATTTTGTCTGTTTTGATTCTTGTTCTTCACAATTGGAAAGTGTAGAATGGTTAAGATTGAAAAAACGAAAGAGAAACAAGAATCAGGAGTAACAATGATGTCAACGAGACAAAAACAAAGAGATTATTTATTTGATAATTATAAAGCCTTGTTAGTTCTTTTGGTTGTAATCGGGCATTTTATAGAGCTTAGTTACAAAAATAATGAGCTGTTAGGCGATATGAAATGGGTGATTGTATCCTTTCATATGCCGGCATTTATCTTTATATCCGGGTATTTTTCAAAAAGGGAGCTTCCTTTTGGAAAATTAGTGCAGAAATTACTGGTACCATATCTTGTATATGAAGTGATATATTATCTGTTGTATGTTTATGTGATTGACAAACCGACAGAACTTTATCTGTTGCATCCGAAGTTTTCCTTATGGTACATTCAGGCGCTTTTCATTTGGAGGCTGATTACACCATATGTGAAAAAGATTCCATATCATATGATTTTTGCGGTGGCAGCCGGGCTTTTGATTGGTTGTTCGGGTATTTCCGATAATTTCTTAAGTATACCGCGCGTGCTTGTATTTTATCCGTTTTTCCTGGCGGGAATTCATTTTGAAAGAGAGAAACTTATAAGATTTCGTAACATGAAATGGCAATGGATTGCAGGAGCAGGCGTGGCGGTATGGATTGGCGGATTTGTTTTGAATATTTTTCCTACAAACTATTCACCGAAAATTTTCTATGGAAGATATAATTATGAGTATCTCGGACAAGGAATGGTGGAAGGGATGTTTGTCAGACTGATTTGCTATGCAATTGGATTTGGAATGACGTTTGGACTCATGTTGCTTATGAGTGAAAAGGAGGCGAAGGTCTCTTATATCGGAACGAGGACCATGGCGGTGTATTTGTTCCACGGACTCATATATTCTTTTATGAAGGGGACATCCGGTATATTAAGCGGAGTAAATACATTGGCAGAGTCTGCGATGTTACTCGCATTCTGCGTTGCCATCACATTGCTTTTTTCAGCAAGACAGTTTACTGTATTAACGGATGCGGTTGCATCTATTCCGTTGGAAAAGATTGGGGAAAGTTTCATCAAGGCGTTAGGAAACATCAAGGTGACGCAGCAGGATTTGATATTTGGAAAATAATTGTACCAATATTAAGGAAAACTTAAAGATTTCAACAAGGAATCCTAACTTTTTCAGATTATACTTTTAATCAAGTAAAAGATAAGTTTGATTGGAGGAAGTGCAATGAAAAAACAAAAGAAAGGATTTATTAATTTTATATGTTCTTTAATACCGGGGGCAGGAGAACTGAACATGGGATTTGAAAAGCAAGGGCTTAGTATTATGATCGTGTTCTGGGGAATTGTAGCAGTCACAGCTCTGACAGGATTTGAATGGATCGTCACCTTATTACCAATTGTCTGGTTCTATAGTTTTTTTCATACACATAATCTGAAGAATATGTCAGAAGAAGATTTTCAGGCAGAAGAGGATAGATACTTATTCAATTTAGACTATATGATGGAAAATCGCAAAGAACTTTTTGAAAAGTACCGCACACTGATTGCCGGATTTCTGATTTTTATAGGCGTATGTATAGTAGGCCGTGAAGTGATGTCGGTGTTCTGGAATGTTATTCCGAATTTCATGTATAATGCGGTTTACAACATAACAAATCTTGTGTCAGCGGGTATTATTGGAGTTGGAGTGATTGTTTTTGGTATTTTAATGCTGCATAAGAAAGAAGAAGAGGATCATTAAAATTGGAATTAACGACATTATGTTACATTGAAAAAGATGATAAATATCTGATGCTTCACAGAGTGAGTAAGAAAAATGATGTGAATAAAGATAAGTGGATTGGAGTAGGAGGGCATTTTGAATCCGGGGAAAGCCCGGAAGACTGTCTGCTCCGTGAAGTGAAAGAGGAAACAGGACTTACGTTGACATCATATCGGTTTCGAGGAATTCTGACATTTAACTTCAACGACAATGAGTCGGAATATATCTGTCTCTATACGGCAGATGGTTTTGAGGGAGAATTGCGTGAATGTGATGAAGGAACTTTGGAATGGGTTCCGAAAGATGAGATTGACAATCTGAATCTTTGGACGGGGGATAAGATATTCTTTGATTTACTTAGAAAAGATGCCCCGTTCTTTTCGCTCAAACTACAATATCAGGGTGATACTTTAATCGGTTGTGAACTGGATGGAAAGCAAATATGAATAGAAGAGGGCATTGCGAATTGATTTTTGCAATGCCCTCGTTTTGTCATGTTATAAGATTTTTGTGGTCCACTTCGTACAATCCCATACTTCGTTTACTACATCCTGGTAGAATTCCGGTTCGTGGCAAATGAGAAGGACGCTGCCCCGATATTCGCGAAGGGCTCGTTTCAATTCTTCTTTTGCATCCACATCCAGATGATTGGTCGGCTCGTCGAGAAGGAGAATATTCGTTTCTCGGTTGATCAGTTTACAGAGGCGGACTTTGGCCTGTTCTCCACCGCTTAACACACGAACCTGACTTTCAATATGCTTTGTAGTGAGTCCGCATTTTGCAAGTGCAGAACGGACTTCATACTGAGTATAAGAAGGAAATTCTTTCCAAATTTCTTCAATGCAAGTAGTGCGGTTGTCCGGGGCGGATTCTTGCTCAAAGTACCCGATCAGAAGATTTTCCCCTAGTTCTACAGAACCACTGAGTGATGGAATAAGACCGAGAATACTTTTTAAAAGTGTTGTTTTTCCAATACCATTAGCACCGACAAGGGCAATTTTATGTCCTCGTTCCATTGCAAGTGTAAGAGGTTTGGACAACGGTTCGTCATAACCGATGACAAGATCTTTTGTCTCGAAAATATAACGTCCCGGTGTGCGGCCGACTTTAAAGTTGAATTCCGGTTTCGGCTTTTCGGCGGCAAGTTCGATCACGTCCATTTTATCCAGCTTTTTCTGGCGGGACATGGCCATATTTCTTGTAGAAACACGGGCTTTGTTTCGTGCAACAAAGTCTTTCAGTTCGTTGATTTCTTGTTGCTGGCGTTTATAAGCTGCTTCAAGCTGTGCTTTTTTTACTTCGTATACTTCCAGAAAATGGTCATAGTCACCAACGTAGCGGTTCAATTCCTGATTTTCCATATGGTAAATGATATTGACAACTTCATTTAGGAATGGAATATCGTGGGAAATAAGAATAAACGCATTCTCGTAGTCTAGAAGATAACGTTTCAGCCACACAATGTGTTCTTCATCCAGATAGTTAGTTGGCTCATCGAGGAGCAGAATGTCCGGTTTTTCAAGCAGAAGTTTTGCGAGAAGAACTTTGGTTCTCTGTCCACCGCTTAAGTCAGTTACATCCCGGTCAAGTCCGATATCCAGAAGACCGAGAGCACGGGCAACTTCGTCTACTTTGGCATCAATAACATAGAAATCATGTAAAGTAAGTGTGTCCTGGATGACGGCAAGTTCATCCATTAATGTGATCATTTCTTCTTCGCTGGCAGTTCCAAGGGCATCACAAATCTCGTTCATTTTTGTTTCCATATCAAATAAATAGGCAAAGGCAGACTTTAGTACCTCTCGTATGGTCATACCCTTTTCAAGAACGGTGTGCTGGTCAAGATAACCGACACGGACATTTTTGGCCCATTCAATTTTCCCCTCATCCGGCTGAAGCTTTCCGGTTACAATATTCAAGAAAGTAGACTTTCCTTCCCCGTTGGCTCCAACAAGTCCGATATGTTCGCCTTTTAAGAGCCGAAAAGATACATCTCCAAAGATGGCACGGTCACCGAAACCATGTGATAAGTGTTCCACATTTAAAATGCTCATATATGTAAATCTCCTTATGAATAGTAGTTGAATAGTTTGCGTAATGTTTGCGTTTCTTCACTACTATAGCATAAGGAGAGTCGGGAAATCAACTGAATAGTTACCCTATTTCATTGTTCCCTGTGTGAGGATAGATTTTACATGCTGTTTTTCTTCTGCTGTTGCTTTTGCGGCAGGAACGTAGTAGCTTTTTTCCCGGGCAATCTGATAAAGTTTTTCCTGAGACATCTCACATTCGTTACGGATTTGCTTTAAACACTGTTTTAATTCTTTGTTTTCCGTCTGAGGGATCATATCCCCAAACATTTTCAACTCGCCGTTTACACCGACAAGTGCATCGGATACCATTGTTTTTTCGTCCATTTTCTCTTCCTCCTATAAAAACTTCATTAAATCCTGTTTGTTTTTCATCGCGCTTTGTGCCGCATCCTGGAATAGTTGCTTTACTTCAGGATCCTGTGCCTGTGATGCATAATCAGTCATTTTGCAGTGAGTTGTAGAATATCCACCGATTAAGTGACGAAGATTCTGTAAATCTAAGATAGAAATTTCTTCCATGGTAGCTTCCTCCTTAAAATATAATTGTAGTTTACTCAGTTAGTATGGGTAAAAAGAGGAGAAATTATGTTATAATATATATAATTTATTTTGAAAATTTATTTAATTTCAGGAGGGCAGATATGAAGATAGGGATTTTAGGAGCGGGTAATATTGCACGAAATATGGCGAACACTTTAAATGCTATGGAGGATGCAACGTTTTATGCAATCGGAGCAAGGGATCAAAAAAAGGCAGAGAAATTTGCAAAAGAGTACGGCGCTAAGAAAGCGTATGGTTCTTATGAACAACTGGCGAGTGATCCGGAAGTGGAACTGATCTATGTAGCAACTCCGCATTCCCATCATTTTGCGCACACAAAACTTTGTATTGAACAAGGAAAGCCGGTTCTCTGTGAAAAAGCATTTATGGTCAATGCAAAACAGGCAAAAGAAATTTGTGCACTAGCGGAAGAAAGAAAAGTGTTTCTTACAGAAGCTATTTGGACTCGATATCTTCCATCTAGAACGATGATCGATGAGATTATTCGAAGTGGAGAGATTGGAGATGTTACCTTTGTGACGGCAAATCTCGGATACGATATCAAAGATGTGGAACGGATGCAAAGACCGGAACTTGCGGGAGGCGCTCTTTTAGATGTGGGAATCTATCCGCTTACATTTATCAGTATGGTTCTTGGAAATGATGTGAAGGAAATTGTTTCTACATGCACAAAAACAGTAACCGGAGTGGATGAACAGAATGCGGTTATTCTGAAATATGACAACGGAGTTATGGCAGTCGCACACAGTGGAATGCTGGCAGGGACAGAGCAATACGGTATTGTATATGGAACAAAAGGATACTTGATCGCTGAGAATCTGAATAACGTAACGGCGATCAAAGTATACACAAAGGAGCGTAAACTTGTAAAAGAAGTAAAAGTGCCGGAACAGATTACGGGATTTGAATATCAGGTGCGCGCATCCATGAAAGCAATCCGGGAAGGAAAACTTGAATGCGAGGAAATTCCACATGCAGAAAGTATTGTGATGATGGAACTGATGGATCAGTTACGGGCAGATTGGGGAATTAGGTATCCTTTTGAATAATGAACGTAATGCTCTGTGAGGATTTATCGTGTATCTATACTGCTTTTATAAAACGGCAGAATAGTTCCCGCATTTCTTTTGAAGTTTGAAACATGGATTCCGGGTGCCATTGTATACCGATCACGAAAGGATGCGCAGGCATTTCTACTGCTTCTATGATGTGGTCGGAAGTATGGGCGGATACAACCAGACCGGTTCCCAGGCGGTCAAGCGCCTGATGATGGAAACTGTTGGTATACAGAATACTTCCAACGATCTGATGTAATTGTGTTCCTGATTTTACGGTAACCTTGTGACTGATATCTGTTCTGGAGGCAGAGTTTTGCATGTGGTTCAGTGTGTCTTCAGATTTTAAAGAAATATCTTGATAAATGGTACCTCCGCAGGCTACATTTAAAACTTGCATGCCTCGGCAGATGGCAAGGATTGGCTTTTGAGATTCCAACGCTTTTTTCATAAGCCGGATCTGAAAAATATCCAGCCGTATATTCGTTTCACCGAGTCCGTTTACCGGTTCCTGTCCAAAAAGAAGAGGGGTGATATCGGCGCCGCCACAGAACAAGAATCCATCACATAGTTTGACATATTCGTCAATCGCAGAATTGGATTTTACAAGCGGGATAAGAAGCGGCAATCCTCCGGCATAGCGAATCGATTGAATATAAGTATTTGTTACAAATTGCTTATTGTCATAAATTCCGCAGACAACGATTCCGATTTTTGATTTCATAGATTGTATTCTTCCTTTTTCTATTAGCATAGTCTATAATAATATAAAATATTCGAGGAAGGTGAAAATATGCATTTGATTGATATGCACTGTGATACTGCAGGCAAGATTTTGGAAAGTAAAAACGGAGAAGGTCTTTATGAAAATTCCTTTGATATTGATATAAAAGGAATGAAACAAGCCGGGACGATGGCGCAGTTTTTTGCGTGTTTTGTATATATGGAAAGATTTCAAGGCGAAGACCGGTTTGAGAAAGCATTTTCTTATGCAAAACAGATGGCGGGGAAAATGCGGGAAGAAGTGCAGAAAAACAGTCGGGATATTGCATTTGCGGTAAATGCAGATGATATTTTACGTAATCAGGAAAATGGGAAAATTTCGGCAATCCTTACCGTGGAAGAAGGCGGGATCTTGAATGGAGATATGGGGAAACTGGAAGAACTCTACAAAGAAGGAATCCGACTGATAACTTTGATGTGGAATTTTGAGAATTGTATGGGATTTCCAAACAGCAAAGATGCGGGGATCATGACAAAGGGGCTGAAATCTTTTGGATTTGAGACGGTGGAACGGATGAATGAACTTGGTATGATCGTGGACGTATCACATATGTCGGATGGTGGATTTTGGGATGTGGTAAGTCATAGTAAAGCACCTGTTGTTGCATCTCATTCCAGTTCCAGAAGTCTTTGTAATCACCCGAGAAACATGACAGATGAGATGCTGAAAGCTTTGGCAGAAAAGGGCGGCGTAGCCGCAGTGAACTTTTATCCTGCTTTTGTGAGAGAAAATGAGAGAGCCATGAGGGAAGATCTGGCAGCACATATTCAGCATATTGTAAATGTGGCAGGTATGGATGCAGTTGCAATTGGAACGGACTTTGACGGATTTACAGGAGGGAGTCTGGAAATTGATAAAGTAGAGAAAATGCCGATTCTTTATCAGGAATTGCAGCGGGCAGGTTTTACAGAAGGACAGATTGAAAAAATATGGTATCGGAATGCAATGAGGGTAATCAAAGATGTGATGCGATAAGAAAACAGTGTGTATCGTTTGGGGGATACACACTGTTTTCTTTATGATATAGGAAAGTTCTAAGTTATTATGTAAGTGTAAAAAGTGCTACGGAAGTGTAGAGGCTGGTTCGTTTTGAGATTTTGAGAAAAATTTTCATGAATTATATATTGACGTCCAGTGTGTCCTATACTATACTCTAAGTGTACTAATAATCGTAGTGCACTTAAAACGGTGGAAGGGAGATATTATGATTACAATTGATTATCAGAATCGGGCTCCGATTTATGAACAGATTGTAGATCGGTTTCAGACGTTAATCCTGAAGGGCGTTTTGCCACCGGGAAGTCAGATGCCGTCTGTTCGTTCGCTTGCCATAGAACTTTCCATTAATCCGAATACAATACAGAAAGCGTACACCGCTTTGGAACAACAGGGATATATTTATCCTGTAAAGGGACGAGGTAATTTTGTGACGGAAAATGATAATTTGCTGGAACAGAAGAAGGAAAACTTTCTGGAGAAAATGAGAGGACTTTTTAAAGAAGGAATAGAGTTGGGGATTACGAAAGAGGAATGCGAGAGAGTTTTGGAAAATTGTTGGAAGGGAGGAGGAAATATATGATAGAGATCAGGGAGCTTACAAAAACATTTGAAGGAATAAGAGCTGTCGATAATATAACAACTACGATACATGAGGGACAGATTTTTGGACTTGTAGGCAGCAATGGAGCAGGGAAAAGTACCTTTCTTCGTCTTTTGAGCGGAATTATGAAAGCGGATCAGGGAACCATTCTGATTGATGGGCAGAAAGTGTTTGAGAATTTGGAAATAAAAAATGAAATCTGCTTTCTTCCGGATACAGCATACTTTTTTCCAAATGCTACTGTTCGAGTTATGAAAAATTATTATAAGATGGTATACAAGAAATTCGATGAAAAGAAATTTGATGAGCTTGCAGAGAAATTTCATGTTGAAATGGATCGTAAAATCAGTACCTTCTCAAAGGGAATGAAAAAGCAGGTGTCCATGCTTCTCGGAATATGTGCCAGAACAAAATATTTATTCTGTGACGAGACCTTCGATGGTCTGGATTCCGTTATGCGTCAGGCCGTGAAGAGCCTTTTTGCACTGGAAGTCATTAACCGGGAGTTTACACCGATTATAGCGTCACATAATCTAAGGGAGATTGAAGATATTTGTGATACAGTAGGGTTATTACATAAGGGAGGAATTTTGTTTACAAAAGATATGGAAGAAATGAAATTCCATATGCATAAAGTACAATGTGTAATTGATAATCCTATAGCCGAAGAGCGGCTGCTTGCTGAATTGCAGGTGCTTCACCATGAGAAAAGAGGCTCGCTTTTGAGTTTTACAGCGAGAGGCACAAAAGAGGAGATTCTAGATCGGATCAAAGAGCGGGATCCGGTGTTTGTAGAAGCGTTGCCATTGACTTTGGAAGAAATTTTTATCAGCGAGATGGAGGTAAAGGGATATGACATCAAGCATTTCTTTTTATAAACTACTGAAAGAAGATATTAAAAAGCGAGTCTGGCTTTTGTGTATTTTTGCAGGAATCTTTCTTGTTGTACTTCCAATTGCGACGGCAATGCAGATCGATAGTATACTTTACTGGTCTTCAGATGATATGAATTATGCAAAGTCATGGTTCCTTGAGACGGAATTGGGGAATGAGTGGGTTGGATTTTTCATGATAGCCGGAGCCGTTTTAGGAGCGGTAACATCATTTACACATTTGCATTCCAGACGTCAGCTTGATTTTTATCACAGCCTTCCGGTGAAACGGGAGGAGTGGCTTGCAGTATCTTATATTAGTAGTTTCATCCAGATTATGATACCGTGCATTTTAAGTTATGTGATCAGATATCTCATTGGTGTTACGAAGGGGGTGACCGGGCCAAAATCAGCAGAAGCTCTTGCAACTATGATTGGGATTACGTTGCTTTCCTATCATCTTGTGTATATCGTATCGTCTATCGGAATGATTATTACCGGGAAAATGCTGACAGGTATTCTGATGATTGGTGTTTTACAGATATGGTACCCGTTTGCAGCGGCCTTGAAAAATATGGTGATGGGAACCGCATTTGAAACTTATTTTTCTACAGAAGCTGTCGTAGGGTATCAGTCGTTCATTTATAATCTGAATAGTGATATGTCGGAAAAATCACCGGTTTTTCTATACTACAAAATGATACAACTGTACTTTAGGGATGGCAATCTAGGAAAAATTACATTTTTTGCAATTGTAACAGGTATTGTTCTTACGCTCATTACATTTGTCCTGTATAAAAGGAGGCCATCGGAAGCGGCGGGAAAGGCAATTGCGTTTCCGATACTGGAATCCATCGTTAAAATTTTGCTTGCAATATCTGCAGGAACCTTTTTTGCGGTGATGGCATCTTCCCAGTATGAAGTCAAAGATCAGGTTCCTATCTGGACATTTGCGGTAGGAATTTTGTCAGCGGCATTCGTCTGTTGTCTGGTAGAATTTATTTATTCGGCAGATATGAAAATGTTGTTAAAGAAAAAGGCGTCTTTTGGGCTTGCTGTGTTGGGAACAGCACTTGTGTGTATGATTTTGCGGTTTGATCTGATCGGATATGATACATACCTTCCGCCTAAGGAGAAAGTGGTTGCCATGTCGGTGGATTTGCTTTATGACAATCCGGAAGTATTTTCCAATACGCTATCTTATACAGATGAAGATGTGAAAAACCGTTTGGATGGATTTAGAACGAAGGAATTTGCGAGACTTTATCAAGTAGCGCAAAATGGTGTCGAACACGTGGGAGATGATATTGACGAGTGGGGGAGCGAAAAATATATCCCGGTGAAAGTGGCATATTATTTGAAAAGTGGAAGCGTAACATATAGAAAATATTATGTAGATTATGAAAAAATGTATCAGTGTATGGATTCCTTGTTTGCAGACCGGGAATATCGAAGGAAATATTTTAACGTTGATAAGATAGGAAAGGATCAATACTATTTTGGAACGGTAGATATGTACTTTGGAACCCATCATACATTCACATCTGAGCAAAAAGACTTGGATAAGCTGCTTGACACATACTTAGAAGAGTTGGAAACAAAGCCGTTGTCAGTTTTTGAGAATGCAAATCTTGTTGCCCAACTGCAATTTACAAAAGGGGATGACTTCATGAATTTTCCTGTGTACAAGGAGTTTACAAAGACTTTGGAATTTTTACAGAAGGAATTTACAAACTGGAGAAATCTGACGGTGGATGATGTATCTTCTATGACGGTGGAGTACCATGCTTCAAATGAAGAAAATTCGGAAATTATAAGCAAGGTAATTCCGAAGGAAGATATGCAGCAGGTTTTGGATAGTATGTGTTATGTACAGACCGGTTTTTTGGGAAATATTGCAGAAAAGGATATGTATGTAACGATAGAAACGACAATGGGACAGTCTTATAATTATTACATCAGGAAAGGACATGTTCCGGAATGTCTAAAAACAAATAATCAATAAGGGAAAAATACATTAAAGTGAAAAGAGGCAGGAGATACTAATGAATAAGAGAAAAGGGAACAAAAGATACGAAAGAGCAAGAAGAAGGAGACAAAGACTTCTTTTTATGACCGTGATAGGGCTTTTACTTTGTGTGGGAGTCGGTGTGGCGGCCGTTAAGCTGGTTATGACAACATTTGCAAGGGAAAAGGCTGTGATTACGATTATGGCAGATCCGGTTACAATTCGGCAGGAGCAGGAAATCCCGAAGCTTACAGCTAACATTTTGGTAAGCGGAGATGAGGAGGCAGTTCTTGACAAGAAGTCCGGTTATACGGTGGGAGATCTGGTGAAAGAGATTCGTAAAGGGGAGCATTATCAGATTGAAAACAAGGCGGATAACACAACGGAAGGAACATTTTCACTAAAAGTCACACTTACGAAAGAAATGAAGAAGAAGCTGGATAATCAGTTTAAAAACAAAGTAGAGATAAAAACTCAGGATGGAACGCTTGTTGTCAAAAACAAATACGGAGACTGGGAAGGTAAAAAATTCAAAAAAGCAGATGGAAATTATGCGGTCAGCGAATTTGTTGCCATGGGAGACAAGAAGTATTATTTTGATGAAGAAGGCAATATGGTTACCGGTGAGATGAAACAGGGCAATAAGGAGTATGTATTCTCTGATACAGGAGTTTTGGAGTCCGAGAAGTTTATCGGTCTGGATCCTACAAAACCGATGGTGGCATTAACTTTTGATGATGGACCGGGAAAAGATACGGATCGTCTTCTGGAGGCACTCAAGAAATATAATGCAAGAGCTACATTTTTCATGCTCGGTAATAATGCAAAAAATTACGGCAGTGTCATTAAGAAAATGAAAGACATGAACTGTGAACTAGGAAACCATTCTACCACACATGCGCAGCTTACCAAGTTGAGTGCAGAGGCAATTAAAAAGGAGATACAGACAACTTCTGAATATATTAAAAATGCAGCGGGAGTAGGACCGACAGTTATGCGCCCACCGTATGGAGCGGTGAACGCTACAGTAAAACAGAATGTAGGGCTTCCGATGATTTTATGGTCTGTTGATACATTGGATTGGAAAACAAAAAGTACGCCGAAGACGGTAGAAAGTATCATGACTGCCAAGGATGGAGATATCATTTTGCTTCATGATATACATACGACATCTGTAGATGCGGCAATTGAAGCAATCCCGAAATTGATTGAAAAAGGCTTCCAGCTTGTGACTGTAAGTGAAATGGCGGAAGCGAAAGGACAAAAACTGGAATTAGGAGTAAAATATTTCTCATTTTAAAATAGGGACCGAAGGAGCAGGCTTTAAACTGCGATGCTCCTTCGGTCTCTTTTTCTTAGTATTTTCGTTTAATTATTGTTCTTCGCTTCCGCCATTTTCATTGCGCGAACTTTTAGTGGCAATCCAAACAGATTGATGAATCCTTCAGCGTCATGATGATCATAGAGGTCACCGGTTGTAAAACTTGCGAGAGATTCGCTATATAAAGAATACGGAGAAGTTGTTCCGGCCTTGATGATATTTCCTTTGTAAAGCTTGAATTTCACTTCACCGGTTACGTATTCCTGGGTTGACTCGATGAATGCCTGAACAGCCTCCCGAAGTGGTGTGAACCATTTGCCCTCATATACAATCTGTGCCAGTTTATTTCCCATGTCTTTTTTCATTTCGTAAGTTGCCCGGTCTAGTACAAGTTCTTCTAATTGCTGATGTGCTTCCATGAGAATTGTTCCACCTGGAGTTTCATATACACCACGGGATTTCATTCCGACAACACGGTTTTCAACAATATCTACAATGCCAACACCATGTTTTCCGCCTAGTTCGTTGAGCTTTGTAATAATTTCGGAGACTTTCATTTTTTCTCCGTTAACACTTACAGGAACACCTTTTTCAAAAGTCATAGTTACATATTCTCCTTCGTCCGGTGCATGTTCCGGTGTCACACCGAGTACGAGAAGATGCTCGTAGTTTGGCTCCAAAGCAGGATCTTCCAGTTCAAGCCCTTCATGGCTGATGTGCCATAAGTTACGGTCACGGCTGTAGCTTTGGCTTGCATCAAAGGGAAGATCGATTCCGTGTTGTTTACAGTATTCGATTTCTTCTTCACGGGACTGCATCGTCCAGATATCTGTCATTCTCCAAGGGGCAATAATTTTAATGTCCGGAGCAAGAGCTTTGATGCCAAGCTCAAAACGGATCTGGTCATTTCCTTTTCCGGTTGCACCGTGACAGATTGCAGTTGCTCCTTCCTTTCTTGCCACTTCTACAAGACGTTTGGCAATTCCCGGACGAGCCATGGAAGTTCCGAGTAAATATTTGTTTTCGTAAATGGCATTTGCCTGTACGCATGGAACGATATAATCATCACAGAACTCATCGATGATATTTTCGATATATAATTTAGAAGCACCGGATAATTTGGCTCTTTCTTCTAATCCATCTAATTCTTCGCCCTGTCCGCAATCGATGCAACAGCAGATGACTTCGTAATCAAAATTTTCTTTTAACCAAGGGATAATGGCAGTTGTATCAAGTCCGCCGGAATATGCTAAAACAACTTTTTCTTTCATTTGTATACCTCCTGTAACATGTTTTTGAAATTCGATAATGACAATATACAACAAAAGGAATAAATATGCAATAATAAAATGGAAATATGTAAAAATATCATTTGTAATGTGCATAATTATTATTTATGTGTGTATAAAATGCATAAAAATACGGCTTATACTTGACAAATCCATGGGAGGGTGTAAAATAAAGCGTGAGAGCATTTTGAAGAATGGAAAAAGAACGTGAGAGGTGGTAAGCAGGATGATTAAAGTAGGAATTATCGGCTCTACCGGATATGCCGGAGGAGAACTTGTAAGAATATTGATGGGACACAAAGATGTAGAAATCAAATGGTTTGGTTCTAGAAGTTATATAGATAAGAAATATGCAGAAGTGTATCAGAATATGTTTCAGATTGTAGATGCAGTCTGCATGGATGATAATATGGAAGAACTGGCAGAGAAGGTCGATGTGATCTTTACAGCAACGCCTCAAGGACTTTGCGCATCTCTTGTGAATGAAGAAATATTATCGAAAACGAAAGTCATTGACTTGAGTGCGGATTTCCGTATCAAAGATGTGGATACATATGAAGAATGGTATAAGATGAAACATCCGTCACCACAATTTATAGAAGAGGCAGTATATGGACTTTGTGAAGTGAATCGGCAAGCAGTGAAAAAGGCAAGACTAGTTGCAAATCCGGGATGCTATCCGACATGTTCTTTTCTATCTATATATCCGCTTGCCAAAGAAGGCCTGATTGATATGAGTACGATCATCATCGATGCAAAATCGGGAACCTCCGGAGCGGGACGTGGCGCGAAAGTGGATAACCTTTACTGTGAGGTAAATGAGAATATCAAAGCGTATGGGGTAGCATCACACAGACATACGCCTGAGATTGAGGAGCAGTTAGGCTATGCTTCGGGGGAAAAGGTAACGCTGAATTTCACACCGCATCTGGTACCGATGAACCGTGGAATTCTTGTGACGGCGTATGCCTCTTTAAAAAAGGCTGTGACATACGAAGAAATGAAGGAAATTTACGAACGTTATTATAATAAGGAAAGATTTGTCCGCGTACTTTCGAAAGATATCTGCCCACAGACAAAATGGGTGGAAGGAAGTAATTATGTGGATGTGAACTTCAAGATTGATCCGAGAACAAACCGCGTGATCATGATGGGAGCTATGGATAATCTTGTGAAAGGAGCAGCAGGACAGGCGGTACAAAATATGAACCTAATGTTCGGACTTCCGGAATCGGAAGGCTTGGAACTTGTACCGATGTTTCCGTAACAGAGAAAACGCATATGATACGTGTAATGACAATAGAAGATTATGATGAAATATTTGCCTTGTGGATGAAGATCAAGGGATTTGGAATCCGCAGTGTAGACGATTCCAGAGAAGGAATTGACCGTTTTTTGAGACGGAATCCAACAACGAGTATTGTGGCTGTAGAAGATGGGAAAATCGTAGGAAGCATTCTTTGCGGACATGACGGAAGAAGAGGATGTTTCTATCATGTATGTGTGGATCCGGACTATCGTATGAGAGGAATCGGACGCACCATGGTGGTAAAAGCAATGGAGGCTTTGAAAGAAGAAGAGATTAATAAAGTCTGTCTCATCGCATTTGCAGAGAATGATATTGGAAATGCATTTTGGAATGAGATCGGATGGACAAAACGTTTGGATCTGAACTATTATGACTTCACGCTCAACGAGGAGAATATTACAGCATTTAATAAGTAGAAAGCAGAAAAAGGAGAACAGGAACATGAAAGAAATTCAAGGAGGCGTAACTGCCGCAAAAGGATTTGAGGCTGCGGGAGTTGCCGCGGAGATTAAATACAAAGGACGTACCGATATGGCAATCGTGTATAGTCAGAAACCATGTGTGGCTGCAGGTACATTTACTACAAATGTGGCGAAAGCAGCACCGGTTACATGGGATCAGAAGCTTGTAAAAGAAAGTCCGTATGTACAGGCAGTCATTGTGAATTCCGGAATTGCAAATGCGTGTACAGGACAGGAAGGTTACAGTTATTGTAAAGAAACGGCAGAGGCTGCGGCAGAAGAACTATCCATTCCGGCAGACAGCATACTGCTAGGTTCTACCGGGGTCATTGGAAAACAGCTCCCAATGGATCGGATCAAAAAAGGGGTTGCCATGCTGGCGAAGGCAAAAAAAGACACATTAGAGGCGGGAAATGATGCGGCAAAAGCAATCATGACAACGGATACTTGTGAAAAGGAATTGGCGGTAGAGATTGAGATCAGCGGGAAAACTGTGACAATCGGCGGTATGGCCAAAGGTTCCGGGATGATCCATCCGAATATGTGTACGATGTTGAGCTTTATCACAACAGATGCGAAGATTGCGAAATCTGCTCTTGAGAAAGTATTGCGTGAAGATGTGAACGATACGTATAATATGATTTCCGTAGACGGAGATACCTCTACAAACGATACCGTACTCGTTCTTGCCAACGGAATGGCCGGAAATGAAGAAATCCAGGAAGGAACAGAAGCGTACGAGACATTTAAAAAAGCACTTCACACGATCAATGAATATCTTGCAAAGAAGATTGCAGGAGACGGAGAAGGTGCAACTGCATTGTTTGAAGTGCATGTTGTAGGGGCAGGGACAAAGGAAGATGCTGTGAAACTGTCCAAATCCGTTGCATGCTCCAACCTGACAAAGACAGCAATAGCAGGACATGATGCGAACTGGGGGCGTATCATCTGTGCCATGGGGTATTCCGGTGCGCAGTTTGATCCTGAGAAAGTAGACTTATTCTTTGAAAGTAAAGCCGGAAAAATCCAGATTGCGGAAAACGGGGTTGCCCTTGATTTCAGTGAAGAGAAGGCAACAGAGATTTTATCACAGTCCGTTGTTACGGCTACTGCCAATGTGAAGATGGGAGAAGAGGAAGCGACAGCATGGGGATGTGATCTGACACATGGTTATATTGAAATCAATGCAGATTATCGTTCCTAGTAAGGCAGACGGGGGGAAACGTGCATGAGATTGGAAAGAAGGAGCAATATGAAGGCGAATATGCAGAAATATCTGGATAAAGCAGAAGTGCTCATAGAAGCACTGCCTTATATCCAAAAGTTTAACCGGAAGATCATTGTTGTCAAGTATGGCGGAAGTGCGATGCTGGATGAAGAGCTGAAAAGAAATGTCATTGAAGATGTAACTCTTTTAAAACTGGTAGGATTCAAACCCATCATTGTACATGGCGGAGGAAAAGACATTAACAAATGGCTGGAAAAAGTAGGAAAAGAGCCGGAATTCAAGAATGGACTCCGCGTGACGGATGCAGAGACGATGGAGATTGCCGAGATGGTACTTGGAAGAGTAAACAAAAGTCTTGTACAACTTGTGGAATCCCTCGGTGTGCGTGCCATTGGGATCAGCGGGAAAGATGGGGGACTTCTGAAAGTAGAAAAGAAATATTCCTGTGGGGAAGATATTGGGTTTGTAGGTGATGTAAAAGAAGTCAATGCGTCGATCCTCTATGATCTTCTTGAGAAAGATTTTCTGCCTGTTGTGTGTTCTGTGGGACTGGATGAAGACTACCATACATATAATATCAATGCGGATGATGTAGCCAGCGCGATTGCAAAGGCGATGGGAGCAGAAAAGCTTGCTTTCTTAAGTGATATTGAAGGTGTGTATAAGGATGCGGAGGATCCGGATACGATCATTGCGGAAATTACAGTAGAGGAAGCGAGGGGATTGATCGACAATGGAAGTATCAATGGCGGTATGATTCCGAAGATTCAAAATTGTATCGAAGCGATTGAGAATGGTGTAGAAAGAGTCCACATTCTGGATGGACGGATTCCGCATTGTCTCCTATTAGAAATCTTTACACACAAGGGAATTGGTACGGCGATTTTGAAAAATGACGGAAGCAGGTTTTATTATGGAGAATAATCAAGGGAACAAAAACTATATAGAGAAAGCGGAACAGTTTCTTGTGCACACATACAATCGTTATCCGATTGTTTTAGATCACGGAGAGGGTGTGTATCTTTATGATAGAAACGGGGAAAAATATCTTGATTTTGCAGCGGGAATTGCTGTGTGTTCCCTCGGCTACAGCCATGAAGGATATAAAAATGCCTTGAAGGAACAAGCAGAGAAACTTCTTCATGTATCCAATTTATTCTATACGGCACCTACGGCGGATGCTGCGGAAAAATTAAAAAAAGCATCCGGGATGGATCGTGTGTTTTTCACAAACAGCGGAACCGAAGCAATTGAGGGAGCGTTAAAAGCGGCTAGAAAATATGCGTATACAAAACAATCCGGAAGATTTGAGTTTGTGGCAATGAATCATTCCTTCCACGGAAGAAGTATGGGAGCGGTATCAGTAACGGGAACAGAAAGTTACCGAACGCCGTTTGAACCTCTTGTGTCCGGTGTGCGATTTGCCCGGTACAATGATCTGGAAAGTGTGAAAGCGCAGATCACAGACAAGACGTGTGCCATTATTTTGGAAACATTGCAGGGAGAAGGCGGCATTTATCCGGCGGAACCGATATTTTTGGAAGGACTTAGGAAAATCTGTGATGAACAGGATATTCTGCTCATTTTTGATGAAATTCAATGCGGAATGGGAAGAACAGGATCCATGTTTGCATGGCAAGACTACGAGGTGAAACCGGATCTGATGTGTATGGCAAAAGCTATCGGAAATGGGGTGCCCGTGGGAGCCTTCGCCATGACAGAGAAAGTGGCAGAATATTCTTTAAAGCCGGGAGATCATGGAACAACTTACGGGGGAAACCCGTTTGTCTGTGCGGCAGTCAGCAAAGTGTTGGATATTTTCGAAGAAGAGAAGATTGTGGAACACGTGAAGGAAATCACACCATATCTAGAAGGAAAATTAGAGGAACTTGTGGAAGAATTTGAAACGGTAAAAGAAAGACGTGGAAAAGGTTTGATGCAAGGACTTGTGTTGGAAAGACCGGTGGGAGAAGTGATATCGAATGCACAGAAGGAAGGGCTGCTTGTGATTTCAGCAGGAGGAAATGTCTTGCGGATGGTCCCGCCTCTTATCATTGAAAAAGAGCATGTGGATGAGATGATCGAAAAACTGAAGAAAGCGCTTGCCGCTTAAACAATGCATAAAAATCCAATCATTGGATATTCTTATCTTAGAAGATGAATTCTGGGAGGGATACCGATGATTGGATTTATTATTGCCCTGATTTCCGGGGCGCTTATGAGTGTACAGGGAGTTTTTAATACACAGGTGACAAAGACAGCCGGAATGTGGGTGTCGAACGGTTGGGTTCAACTGACCGCATTTCTTGTATGTGTGACTGCATGGTTATTCACGGGAAGAGACAGTGTGATGGCTATTGCAAAGGTGGAGCCGAAATACGTACTTCTTGGAGGTGTGATCGGTGCCGGTATTACATGGACAGTGATCAAAAGCATGGAGATGCTCGGGCCGGCAAAAGCCGCACTTCTCATTGTGTTTTCGCAATTGATCATTGCTTATGTCATTGAACTGTTTGGACTTTTCGGAGTAGAAAAAGAAACTTTGGAGTGGAGAAAAGTGATTGGGATGGGGATAGCCCTTGTGGGCGTGGCAATCTTCCAGTGGAAGTAGTTGCATTTTAAAATGAAATTCGTTACAATATTAATGTCTAGCATAGAGGGGTATGTAATTTCAACCATGAAGTTACAAGGAGGAATTTATGCAAGGCACGATGAAAAAAATGTGTTGTTTGGGAATATGCCTGCTTTTTTGCTTTACTGCAGGCTGTAAAGAGAAAGAAACATTAACCTTGGAAGAAGTTACAAAAGTAAACACAGAAGAAAGCAGAAAAGAAAATACAAAAGAAAATGGAGAAAAAGAAGCCGTCAAAGAGAAAGGACAGACTGAAATCACGGAAGAGAAGCTGTATGTTTATGTATGTGGTGAAGTGAAGAGTCCGGGTGTCTATGAACTTGAGCCGGGAAGCCGCATTTATGAGGCGGTCCGGGCAGCGGGCGGTATGACAGAGGCGGCAGATGAGTATTATCTGAATCAGGCAGAAGTGTTAAATGACGGTCAGCAGATTTATGTTCCTTCCAAGGAAGAGATAGAAGCAGAAGAGAAGATACCGGGGAAGCCGGAAGAGATAAAGGAAGAGGGAAGCAAAAAAGTGAATTTGAATACGGCTTCAAAGGAAGAACTTATGACTCTTACCGGAATCGGAGAGGCAAAAGCAGATAGCATCATAAGGTACCGGGAAGAAAATGGGGGATTTCAAAATCCGGAGGATCTTATGAAAATTGAAGGAATAAAAAGCGGCGTATTCAATAAGATAAAAGAACAGATTACAGTATAATAAGGGAGAAAAAAATGGGAAAGAAGATATTGGTTGTTGATGATGAGAAGCTCATTGTAAAAGGAATCCGATTTAGTCTGGAACAGGACGGCATGGAAGTGGATTGCGCGTATGACGGTGAGGAAGCATTTAATATGGTGAAGGAACAGAAATATGATCTGATCCTTTTGGATGTGATGCTGCCGAAATATACAGGTTTTGAAATATGCCAGATGATACGCGAATTTTCAGATGTGCCGGTGATTATGCTGACTGCAAAAGGTGATGACATGGACAAAATTCTTGGACTTGAATACGGGGCAGATGATTACATAACAAAACCATTTAATATATTGGAAGTTAAGGCACGTATTAAGGCTATTTTAAGGCGTATCGGTAAACAAAAAACTGAGAAAGACAACGAAAATGTTATTTCAAAAAATGATATGAGAATTGATCGTCAGAGCCGAAGAGTGTATGTGAAGGAAAAAGAAATCAATCTGACGGCAAAAGAGTTCGATCTTTTGGAACTTCTTGCTATGAATCCGGACAAAGTGTATTCAAGAGAAGAACTTTTAAATATTGTGTGGGGATATGAGTATCCGGGAGATGCGAGAACTGTGGATGTTCACGTAAGAAGGCTTCGTGAAAAAATAGAACCAAATCCAAGTGATCCGATGTACGTATATACAAAGTGGGGAGTTGGTTACTATTTTAGAGGTTAAAAAGCGATTAAAAATCAAATTTATGAAGAGTCTGCGGGCGCGTATACTGCTTCTTCTTGTTGTGGTAGGAATTGTACCGTGCATCGTACTTGGGAGTACAATACTCCATAGTCATCAAGAGAAGAGCATTGAACGGTATATTTCCCAGATTCAGAATCAGTGTACGATCCTTTCGAATCAATTGGAAAGTTACAGTTATCTAAGCAGCAACGATTCTAAGGTAGTTGACGCAGAGCTTACACAGCTTTCGAATGTATATAACGGCCGGATTCTTGTGATCAATGATGAATTTCGTATTGTAAAGGATACATATGAATTAGATGAAAGTAAAACGGTGGTTTCTGAAGATGTGATTCGATGTTACCGTGGAAAAGGGACAGTCATCTATGATGAAAAAAATCGATTTTTTGAAGTGACAACACCGGTAAAAAGCAACAAACAAGTCATCGGTGTGGTACTCATGAGCGTTTCCACAGACAATATTATGGAAAGTGGGGGAGACCTGAAAAATATATGTGATCTGATCATTGGGACAATGGCGATTATTATTCTGATCATTGCAGTATTGTTGTCTACGCTTATGGTACGTCCGTTTGGAAGGATCACGAAAGCCATTGAAGCAGTAAATGAGGGATATGAGTCGGAAGATCTTTGTGAAAATACATATACGGAAACAGCGCTTATTTCCGATGCCTTTAACAAAATGCTAGGAAGAATGCGGGTGGTAGATAAGTCCAGAGAGGAATTTGTATCCAATGTGTCGCATGAGCTGAAGACACCGCTGACTTCTATGAAAGTATTAGCGGATTCACTTCTTGCCCAGGAAGATGTGCCGGTAGAATTGTATAAAGAATTTATGGGTGATATTACGGAAGAAATCGAACGCGAGAATAAGATCATCAATGACCTGCTTTCTCTTGTAAAGATGGACAAGACATCCGCGAATATCAATATACAGTCCGAGAACATCAATGAACTTTTGGAACGTATTTTAAAACGGCTCAGGCCGATTGCAAAGCAGCACAATATAGAGGTGGTATTTGAATCCTTCCGTCCGGTGATGGCTGAAGTGGACGAAGTAAAGATGAGTCTGGCTCTTTCGAATCTGGTGGAAAATGCTATCAAATACAATAAAGAAAACGGGTGGGTTCATGTTTCCCTAAACGCAGACCACAAATATTTCTATGTGAAAGTGGCGGATTCCGGAATCGGAATTCCAAAACAGGATACCGAAAATATTTTTGAACGTTTTTATCGGGTGGATAAGTCGCATTCCAGAGAAATCGGAGGTACGGGTCTGGGTCTTTCTATTACGCGTAATGCGATTATCATGCATCGTGGGGCAATCAAAGTATATAGTGAGGAAGGGGAAGGAACTACATTTACTGTTCGTGTTCCATTGACCTATGTAGTGTAAGGAGAGGATAAGATGAAGAGGCAGAAAGTGCTATGTCTGGCAGGATTGATACTTATCCTGTTTCTGGCCGGTTGTAAGACGAAGGAAGAGATTCCGAAGAAAGGTCCGTATTTGTATTATCAAAATACGGACGGTACAGGACTTACCATGGTGGAATATACCATAAAGGAAGAAAAGGCAGAAGATGCAATTGCGGCGATGCTGAAAAAGCTTGCGAAAAATCCAGGTTCTGTCGGGATGACGTCTGTGATTCCCAAAGATGTGAAAGTAGAAAACACGGCCTTGGAAAACGGGGTATTACATTTGTATATGAATCGATTTTATGCGCAGCTTGATGAAGTGCAAGAAGTACTTTTACGGGCGGCACTTGTACAATCCCTGATTCAGATTGATGGAGTGGATGCGGTTGATATTTATGTGGACAACAAGCCGTTAACTACAAAAAGTGGAAAAACAGTAGGGCTCATGAATGAAAATTCTTTTGTGAAAAATACAGGAACGGCTTTTAAATCATTTCAGAAGACAACACTGACATTATTTTTTGCAAACAAAAAGGGAGATAAACTTTCGCAGGAAAAGAGAGAGGTTCATTATTTCAGTAATGTTTCTACGGAAAAATTAGTTTTGGAGCAATTGATGAAAGGACCCGAGTCCGGAGAAATGAAGGGGATTCTTCCTTCAAACATTCGAGTATTGAACACATCCGTGAAAGATGGAATTTGTTATGTGAACTTCGGGAAGGAGTTTCTTACTTACGCATATGATGCGGGACCGGAAACGGTGATTTACGGGATTGTTAATTCCATCGTAAGTAATTGTGATGTGAGCAGGGTGCAATTTTCAGTAGAAGGCGATTCCACTGTGAAGTTTATGGAGAAAATTAGTTTTGAGGAGCCGTTTGAGCGGAACATCGAGTTGGTAGAGAACGAATAATATGAAACAAAGACCGCTTGGAACGATTTGTGTTCTTGTAGCGTTTATACAGGTCTTAATGGTAGTGGCAGGGATGTGGGGGCCTTCCCCCATTCCTGCTACATGGAAAGAGGGAGAAAATATTTCTATGCTTGGGCGTGTGTATCGAAGAGATATACGCCCGGATTATCAAATCTTATATCTGAAAGATACGGAAGTCTCGTATCAAAATAATGAAACAATAAAACGAAATACGATCATATATGACAAGGAGTTTGAAAAGGTTTGTGTAGGAAATCTTGTTCTGATAACCGGATCGTGTACCTTTTTTCAAGAACCACGTAATCCGGGAAATTACAACCAGAAGTTCTATTATGATAAGCAAAACATCGCAATGATGGCCTTTGCAGACAAAGTAAGAGTGGTACAAGATGATGTGTGGAGAATACGGGAAAGTTTATCCAAACTCCGGGAGCGATGGCACAAAGTATTGATTGAAACATTGGGGGAGAAAAATGGCGGTATGCTGAGTGCCATGATGACCGGAGAGAAAAGGGATCTTGACCGCGAATGGAAGGAAGTATATCAGGTGAATGGAATCGGACATCTTCTTGCTATCTCGGGCTTGCATCTTTCCTTCATTGGACTGACTTTTTACCAAGGGCTTCGGAAAATCGGATTGTCTTACAAAACTGCGGGAATGATTGGCGGTATTTTTCTTGTTTTATATGCTGTGATGACGGGGCTGAGTGTATCCACTATGCGGGCGATGCTTATGTTTCTGATCCGGATCGGAGCGGATATGTGCGGCAGAGTCTATGATATGATGACAGCGCTTCTTTTGTCTGGGGTGCTGATCCTTTGCCGGAACCCTCTATATATTCTGGATGCGGGATTTTTACTTTCCTTTGGAGCCATTTTGGGGATTCTTCTGTTACTTCCTGTTTTGCAAAGTTTACCGGAATGCCGGATACGGCTTTTGGAAGGGGTATATGCCAGTATGGCGGTTCAAATGTTTCTTTTTCCGGTTACTTTATATTTCTTCTTTGAGATCCCGAGCTATTCCGTCATTTTAAATCTTGTGGTGATTCCGCTGATGTCCTTGATTCTCGGGGTGGGACTGATTGGGTCGGTAGTATATTGTATGTCCCCGTGGTTTGGAGAAAACATTTTAAGAGGAACCGGAATTATTTTTAAATTGTATGATTTTTTGTGCGAGTGGTGTATGAGACTTCCATTTTCCAGACTTGTAATCGGAAAACCAAAGTGGCAGCAAGTGGTGATTTGCTATGGAGCTATGTTGATATTTCTTATTTGTATAGGAAAATGGAAGGAAAAGGAAGAAAACAGGAAGAACAATTGGAAAAGATGTGCAAGGGTGCTGGTTTTGACTATGATATTGGGGATTTCGATTCCCTGGAGGCAGAAACAGGAAAGTATGCAGATTACCATGCTGGATGTGGGGCAAGGAGATGGAATTTATATGCGAGGGCCATCGGGGATGGATTATTTTATCGACGGAGGAAGCAGTGATGTGAAAGAGGTGGGAAAGTATCGTGTGGAGTCTTTTCTAAAGTCCCAGGGAGTGGGGCGATTGGATTATGTGTTCCTTTCACATGGGGATGCAGACCATATCAGCGGGATTCAGGAAATGCTTGTGAGACAGAAGGTTGGAATTCGGATTCAAAATCTTGTACTTCCCGTAGAAAATGTGTGGGATGAAGGACTTATAAAACTTGCACAGACAGCATTAGAGAACGGGACGAAGGTTGTAACTATAGGAGCCGGGCAGGAACTTACAGAGGAAAATCTTAGAATAATCTGTCTGCAGCCCGGGACAAGTTTTGTGGAAGAATCCGGAAATGCAGCGTCCATGGTTCTGAAAGTACAGTATAAGGAATTTGATCTGCTTTCAACCGGAGACGTAGAAGGGAAGGGAGAAGAAATTCTTACCAAAAACAAAAGCGTGGGAAAAATCGATGTGCTGAAAGTTGCCCATCATGGATCGAAAAATTCCACGACAAAAGAATTTCTAGATCTTGCAAAGCCGAAGGTTGCTTTGATTTCAGCCGGACAGAAAAATTCTTATGGACATCCGCATAAGGAAACGTTAAAGAGGCTGCAGGAATATGGAGTCCGGATTTATAATACACAGGAAGCGGGGGCAGTAACGATTGAGACGGATGGAAAAAGAATGCGGATAGAGGAATATATTCCGTAAATCAAAAGAACGCGCCGGAAAGCATGTACTTTCCAGCGCGTATACAGTTATATACTCGTTTTTATTTATTTCAAATTTTCTACAATGGCCTTTACCGCTTTTTCCACATTTTCTTTGGATGTGGCAAGATTCATACGGATATGGGTACCAAAGCGTTCGCCGCCAAACCAATCTCCGTAATCGAAAGCGAGATGACATTTTTTTTGCATGAAGTCTTTCAGCGCATCCTTCGATAAGTAAGACTCAAAGTCAATCCAAAGAAGATAGGTACCCTCCAAAGGAGAAACCACAATATTTGGAAGTTCTTTTGCGAAAGTTTCCTTGACATATATATAATTATTGTGGACAATTTCGTTCACTTCATTCAGCCAAGGCCTTCCGTCTGTGTATGCGGCTCTTGCAGCAATGTATCCGAAAGGATTTCCGTCTGTGACGCGGATACTTGTGGTGAAGGCATCCCACTGGGCTCGTAGCGTTTCATCCGGGATGACGACAATGGAGTTTTGGCATCCTGCAAGGTTAAAGGTTTTGGATGGAGCGGTGATTGTGATCAACTTTTGATCATAATCTGCAATGGAAGCAATCGGTGTATGGACTTGTCCCGGAGCAAGAAGATCATGGTGAATTTCATCGGAGATGATGAATACATGATGTCTTTTACAAATAGAGACGAGTTTTTCTAATTCTTCTCTTTTCCATACACGTCCTACCGGATTGTGAGGAGAACAAAGAATGAAAAGTTTTACGTTGTTTTTCACAATCTTTTCCTCAAAGTCTGCAAAATCGATGGAATAGATCCCGTGTTCGTTGATCAGATCGGAAGTAATCAATGTACGGTCATTGTTCGTAACGGCATAAAGAAACGGATAGTATACCGGGGTGAGAACGATGATAGAGTCTTTTGGCTTTGTCATCATCTGCACGATCCAGTTAAAACCGGAAACAACTCCTGGTGAGAATCTCAGCCAGTCTTTCTTCACAACATAGCCATGTTCTTTTTCCCAGTTTATGAAAGACTCGTAATAACTGTCTGGTGCAACATAATATCCGAAAACACCTTTTCTTACATATTCGTCAAGGGCATCCGTTACGCAGGACGGAGCCTGAAAATCCATATCGGCAACCCACATTGCATGAAGTCCTTCCTCACCAAACATCGGGCTTTGTGCATCCCATTTGCAGCAGTCTGTATTTCTGCGGTCAACATAAGTTACAAGTGACATAATCATTTCCTCCTAGAGTATTGATACTATAAGTATTTATCAAAAGTATAAGAATGTCAACATTACGGAAGGTAAAAATGTTGCAGAAAAAATGAGATTTGTTTATACTTAGAGAAGATGAAATGCGAGGAGAACAGCATGAAAAGTTTGAATGAAGATTTGAAGACAGGGCAGTTTAAACAGATATATCTGCTTTACGGAGAAGAAAGTTATTTGAAAAAACAGTATAAGGATAAATTGACGAAAGCTATGATCCCGGAGGGGGATACCATGAATTACGCGTATTACGAAGGAAAAGGGATCAATGTGAAGGAAGTGATTGATCTTTCGGAAACCATGCCTTTTTTTGGAGAGCGGAGACTTATCGTAATTGAGAATTCCGGATTTTTCAAAAATGCATCTCCTGAACTGGCAGAATATATGAAAGACATTCCGGAGACAACGAATTTCATTTTTGTGGAATCCGAGATCGATAAGCGGGGGAAATTGTATAAAGCTGTAAAAGACCGGGGGAGAGTAGTGGAACTTTCAAAGCAGGACGAGCATACACTTCTTCGTTGGATTTTGGGGAATATTAAGAAAGAAGGGAAGAAGACGACCGAGTCTACAGTACGGTATCTGTTATCGAAATGCGGAACGGATATGGAAAATCTACAGAAAGAAATGGAAAAACTGTTTTGCTATACACTGGAAAAAGATGTCATTGAAATTGCGGATATTGAAGAAATCTGTACGACACAGATTACAAACCAGATTTTTGAGATGGTCAGCGCTGTGGCAGAAAAAAAGCAGAAAAAGGCGTTAGATCTCTACTATGATCTTTTGGCGCTAAAAGAGCCGCCTATGCGGATTCTCTATCTTCTTTCCAGACAATTTCGGTTGCTGATGGAAGTGAAAGGATTGGCTGAGAACGGATATGGAAAGAAGGATATTGCGGCTACAGCCGGTTTACACCCTTATGTTGCGGGGAAATATATCGAACAGGCGAAAGCATTTCGTATGAAGGAATTGCGGGGAATTCTAGAAGAAAGTGTGGAGATTGAGGAAAGAGTAAAGACAGGGCTTCTTGGAGATGTATTGGGTGTGGAACTTTTCATTGTCAAATACTCGGCGGATAGGTTATAATAGTACAGTTAAAGTAAAGATTTGGAGGAAGAAACGTGGCAGGAATAGATCAGAGTAAAATTAGAAATTTTTGTATTATTGCACATATAGATCATGGAAAGTCTACATTGGCTGACCGTATTATTGAGAAAACAGGATTGCTTACAAGCAGGGAGATGCAGTCTCAGGTTTTGGATAACATGGAACTTGAGCGTGAACGTGGAATCACGATCAAAGCCCAGACAGTCCGTACCGTCTATAAAGCGCAAGATGGGGAAGAATATATTTTTAACTTAATCGATACACCAGGACATGTGGATTTTAACTATGAGGTGTCGAGAAGCCTTGCAGCGTGTGATGGTGCAATTTTGGTTGTGGATGCAGCGCAGGGGGTAGAGGCCCAGACACTTGCCAATGTATATCTTGCTTTGGACCATGATTTGGATGTTATGCCGGTAATCAATAAGATTGACCTTCCAAGTGCGGAGCCGGACAGAGTTATTGAGGAAATTGAAGACGTCATTGGAATTGAAGCTCAGGATGCACCTCGGATTTCTGCGAAAACAGGACTGAATATTGATGAGGTGCTGGAACAGATCGTACAGAAAATTCCGGCGCCGGAAGGAGATGCTTCGGCGCCTTTGCAGGCATTGATTTTTGATTCGGTTTATGATTCTTATAAAGGAGTCATCGTGTTTTGCCGTATTAAAGAGGGAACCGTCAAAAAAGGAACGTCGATTCGGATGATGGCAACGGGAGCAAGTGCTGAAGTTGTAGAAGTTGGATATTTCGGAGCCGGACAGTTTATTCCATGTGATGAGTTAAGCGCAGGCATGGTAGGATATATAACGGCCAGCCTGAAAAACGTCAAAGATACCCGAGTGGGTGATACGATCACAG
>OFMJ01000640.1_pt1 | contig 34277 bp, 51 predicted proteins | sample 1541801 | NCBI WGS metagenome assembly OFMJ01 (sample SAMN04209234, study PRJEB22552) | human gut metagenome | biome: gut; material: feces | host: Homo sapiens | place: USA: Oklahoma
GAAGTCATCGAATAAGAGACGAGAGTGAGGGACTGCAAAGCAGTCCCTTTTTTCACAGGAAGAAGGAATATAACATGGGACAGGTATGTTTTGAAAAGGTAGTGGAAAAAAAGCAAATACAGATGGTGGCCGCCTTAGCAGAGGAAATATGGAACGAGCACTATGGCACGCTGCTGGGAGAAGAACAGATCGCCTATATGCTGGAAAAGTTTCAATCCGTCTCCGCCATTGAAGAGCAGCAAAAGCATGGTTATCAGTATTATTTGATTTCATACGAAGGGGATGTGCATGGCTATATCGGGCTGCAGCCGCAGGGAAATACCTTATTTCTGAGCAAGCTGTATGTACAAAAACAAGCAAGAGGCAAAGGGATTGCCCGAAAAGCACTGGAAATGATGCGACAAGTATGCATGGAAAAGAAACTAAATTCCATCTACTTGACAGTAAATAAGCATAACAGATCTAAACAAGTATACGAAGCGTTGGGATTTCAGACGGTACGGGAAGAGGTAACGGACATCGGGCATGGATTTGTGATGGATGATTATATTATGGAGATCCCGGCAAATATCTGAAAATATCCTAAAAAAATAACTTGCAATTCTTATGCTGTTACGCTATAATCTATAAGTCTCTGTGTGCACATGTATACAGAACAGGGAAGAAGCGGAAGGTTGCCGGCATCGGCAAAGCCGGGTAATTTCCGTGGACCAAGCCTGACAATCGGGCGGCGAGTCCCACTCGCCGCGTATGTCTATTAAAAATGGACACACGCGGGAACGTGTAAATGGGACATCGAAAAAAGGAGGAACAAAATGCCGAGCCAAAAAATTCGTATCAAGCTCAAAGCTTACGATCACAATTTGATCGACCAAAGCGCAGAGAGGATTGTAGAGACCGCAAAGCGGTCCGGTGCCAAGATCTCTGGCCCGATCCCCCTGCCGACGGACAAGGAAATCATCACCGTTTTGCGTGCAACGCACAAGTATAAGGACGCACGGGAACAATTTGAAATCAAAACGCACAAACGCATTATCGATATCCTGGATCCCACGTCCAAAACAGTCGATTCCCTGATGAGACTGGATCTTCCGGCTGGTGTGGATATCGAGATCAAGCTTTGATGCAGTGCTGGAGGTGACGGACGTGAAAAAAGCAATATTGGCAAAGAAACTGGGTATGACTCAGGTGTATGCACAAGATGGCACAGTCGTCCCTGTGACGGTGCTGCAGGCGGGCCCCTGCTACGTTGTGCAAAAGAAAACAGTGGACAAGGATGGCTATGAAGCAGTGCAAGTTGGCTTTGAGCCCATTCGTGAAAAGCTGGTAAATAAGCCTGCCAAGGGCCATTTGGACAAGGCTGGCGTTGGGCTGGTGCGCAATCTGCGCGAGTTCAAGCTGGAGGATGCCGCCTCTTATGAGGTAGGCCAGGAAATCAAGGCGGATGTGTTTGCAGAGGGCGACAAGGTAGACGTAAGTGCCATTTCCAAGGGAAAAGGATACGCTGGCGTCATCAAGCGCCACAACCAACACAGGGGCCGTATGACGCATGGTTCCGGGTTCCATAGGGCGCCGGGCTCCATGGGCGGAGCATCCAGCCCGTCCCGCGTATTCAAAAGCAAAAACCTGCCGGGCCACATGGGTGCGGTGAAGGTAACCACGCAGAATCTGACGATCGTATCGGTAAACGCCGAAAAGAACGTGATACTTGTCAAGGGCGCAGTGCCCGGACCGAACGGCGCGCTGGTAAGCGTGGTCGATTCGGTGAAGAACTGAGCCAAGGAGGGAATTCCAAATGCCGAAGGTTGATATCCTCAACATGGAAGGCAGCGTTGTGGATTCGTTGGAGCTGAACGATGCCGTATTCGGGATCGAGCCCAACCACAGCGCGCTGCACCAGGTTGTGAAAGCACAGCTGGCCAACAAACGCCAGGGAACACAGAGCGCGTTGACCAGATCAGAAGTAAGCGGCGGCGGCATCAAGCCGTGGCGTCAAAAAGGCACTGGCCGTGCCCGCCAAGGTTCTACCCGCAGCCCGCAGTGGCGTCATGGCGGCGTTGTATTTGCGCCAAAACCGCGCAGCTATCGCCAGGACGTAAACAAGAAGGTTCGCAAGCTGGCTATGTGCAGCGCATTGTCCAGCAAGGTGGCGGACGGTAACATGATTGTTTTGGATCAGGTTGGCTTTGAAAAGCCGTCCACCAAGGCAATGGTAAAGATGCTGAATGCTTTGAAGGTAGACGGGAAAGCGTTGGTTGTTCTGCCGGAAGGAAATGCAGAGGTAGAGCTGTCCAGCCGCAACATTCCCGGCATCAAAACGACAGTGACCGGTACGCTGAATGTATATGACATTATGAAATATGATCGCTTCATCATCACCAAGGATGCGGCCATCAAGGTGCAGGAGGTATATGCAAAATGAGCAATGCGCATGACATCGTCCTCCGCCCGGTGCTGACGGAAAAAACGTATCAGGATATGAGCGAAAAGCGCTACGCGTTTATCGTGCATCCCGATGCAAACCGTACAGCGGTAAAGCAGGCAATTGAAGAAATTTTCAACGTAGAAGTGGCGAAGGTCAACATCGTCAATACCCTCGGAAAAATCAAACGCCAGGGACTGACCAAGGGCCGCAGGGCTTCTCTGAAAAAGGCGTATGTGGTTTTGAAAGAGACCAGCGCGCCCATTGAATTCTTTGAAGGCATGGCGCAGTAAGCGCAAGCATTAACGGGAGGAAACGGAGTATGGCAATCAAAAAATACAAGCCGACATCGCCGGGCCGCCGTTTTATGACGGTCACTGATTACAGCGGCTTGAGCAAGACAGCGCCTGAACGCTCGCTGCTGGTGGATTTGAAAAAATCCGGCGGCCGTAACGCTCATGGCCGTATCACCGTTCGCCATAGAGGCGGCGGAAACAAGAGAAAATACCGCATTATTGATTTCAAGCGTACCAAAGACGGGGTTCCCGCCAAGGTGGCTACGATTGAATATGATCCGAACCGCACATGCTTTATCGCCCTGATCCACTATGCCGACGGTGAAAAGAGTTATATCTTGGCTCCGATCGGCCTGAAGGTCGGCGATACGGTAATGAGCGGGGAGAATGCGGACATCATGCCGGGCAACTGCCTGCCGATCCGCAGCATTCCGCTGGGTACTGTGATTCATAACATTGAATTGCGCGTAGGCGTCGGCGGCCAGATGTGCCGTACGGCTGGGTGCGCAGCGCAGTTGATGGCAAAGGAAGGCAAGTATGCGCAGGTACGCCTGCCCTCCGGCGAAGTGCGCATGGTTCCAATGGATGCGAGGGCCTCGATTGGCCAGGTTTCCAACGAGGATCATGAGAATGTAAACTTGGGGAAAGCGGGCCGTAAGCGTGCGCGCGGCATTCGCCCGACGGTACGCGGTTCTGTCATGAACCCGGTAGACCACCCACATGGCGGCGGCGAAGGCAAGGCGCCGGTAGGCCGTCCCGGACCAATGACCCCCTGGGGGAAACCGGCTTTGGGCCACAAGACTCGTAAGAAGAATGCTCCGACGGATAAGTACATTGTGCGTCGCAGAGGCAGCAAGTAAGGAAGGAGGATGGCAAAATGTCCCGTTCAGTAAAAAAAGGACCTTTCGTACAAGAGAGATTGCTGGCACGTGTGCAGCAAATGAATGAAAAGAACGAGAAGAAGGTGTTAAAGTCCTGGTCTCGTTCCTCCACCATCTTCCCTGACATGGTAGGCCATACGATCGCCGTACACGACGGCCGCAAACATGTGCCTGTCTACATCATTGAGGACATGGTCGGCCATAAGCTTGGCGAATTTGCACCGACCCGGACCTATCGCGGCCATGCGGGCAGCGAAAAGTCCTCCTCGTCTAGATAAGGGAAGGAGATTGACATGGCAACGCGTCAAAAAGAAAAAGCGGCTCGCAGAGCTGAAAATCGTGACAGACGGCCCAAAGCCGTGCTGCGTTATGCTAGGATTGCGCCGAGAAAAGCGCGCGCAGTGATTGATCAGATTCGTGGCAAGTCGCTGGCAGAGGCAGAGGGGATCCTGATGCTTTCTCCCAGAGGCGCCAGCGAGATCGTATATAAACTGGTAGAATCCGCCGCAGCCAATGCGGAAAACAACCTCGACATGGCACGCGATACGCTGTATGTCGCAGAGATCTATGCGGACGGCGGCCCGACGCTAAAACGCTATCGTCCCCGCGCCCAAGGGCGTGCGGCCAGCATTTTGAAGCGCACGAGCCACATCACCGTCATCTTGGATCAGGTTAAGTAGGAGGATATAGTATGGGCCAGAAAGTTAATCCGCACGGTTTCCGTGTCGGTGTCATCAAGGATTGGGATACGCGCTGGTTCGCTAATGGCAAAACCTTCGCAGACAACCTGATCTCGGATTACGAAATCCGGAAGTTTTTGAAAAAGAAACTGTATGCTGCCGGTATTGCAAAGATTGAGATCGAGCGTGCCGCCGGCAAGATCACAGTGAATATCCATACCGCGAAGCCCGGCGTGGTCATCGGCCGCGGCGGCGCAGGTGTGGAAGCGCTGAAAAAGGAACTGAATAAGGTTGCCGGCACTGCCTGCAACATCAACATCATCGAAGTGAAACGCGCTGAGACCAACGCACAGCTGGTTGCTGAGAACGTAGCGCAGCAGTTGGAGCGCCGCATTTCCTTCCGCCGCGCGATGAAGCAAAGCATCGGGCGCAGCATGAAGGCGGGTGCAAAGGGCATTAAGATCACCTGCGGCGGCCGTTTGGGCGGTGCGGAGATTGCCCGCAGCGAGAGCTACCACGAGGGGAGCATTCCGCTGCAGACGCTGCGTGCGGATATCGACTATGGGTTTGCGGAAGCACACACGACCTATGGCCGTATCGGCGTAAAGGTTTGGATTTACAAAGGCGAAGTGCTGAATGCGCGCAAAGCGCGTCCGGCTGCCGCTAAGGAAGGAGGCAGATAAGCCATGTTGATGCCTAAACGTGTGAAGCGTAGAAGGGTGCACCGTGGACGCCTGAAGGGCACGGAAACCCGCGGTACAAAAGTAACGTACGGTGAATATGGCTTACAGGCCCTGGATCCGTGCTGGATTACTTCCAATCAAATTGAAGCTGCCCGTATCGCCATGACGCGTTATATCAAGCGCGGCGGGCAGGTATGGATCAAGATTTTCCCCCATAAGCCCGTAACGGAAAAACCGGCGGAAACCCGCATGGGTTCTGGTAAGGGATCTCCGGAATACTGGGTCGCTGTGGTACGCCCCGGCCGTGTGATGTTTGAAATCGCAGGTGTGCCGGAAGAAACCGCCCGCGAAGCGCTGCGTCTGGCCATGCACAAGCTGCCCTGCCGCTGCAAATTCGTGAAGAAGGGCGAAGATACTGCCGTAGGTGGTGAAACGAAATGAAAGCGAAACAACTGCATGAAATGACGACCGAAGAGCTGACCGGTAAAGTGGCGGAACTCAAAGGGGAACTGTTTAACCTTCGTTTTCAACTCGCCACCGGACAGTTGCAGAACCCGATGAGCATCAAACAGACAAAACGCGACATTGCAAAAGCACAGACCATTTTGCGTGAGCGTGAAATCAAAGCCGCCGCCGGCGGCCAAGCGTAAGGAGGGCTGAAAAGTGGAAGAAAGAGGCCATCGCAAAACAAGAACCGGTATCGTCGTATCCGATAAGATGGATAAGACGGTCGTGGTAGCCATCGCAACCCACGAAAAGCACCGTCTTTACGGCAAAACCTATAAAAAGACCACGCGCTTGAAGGCACATGATGAAACCAATGCATGTGGCGTAGGCGACAAGGTTTCCGTTATGGAAACCCGTCATCTGTCCAAAGACAAGAACTGGCGCGTTGTGGAAATCATCGAAAAGGCCAAGTAAGAGCCAGAAAGGGAGGACAACGCCATGATTCAACCGCAAACCAGGTTGAAAGTTGCCGACAACAGCGGCGCTAAAGAAATCATGTGTATCAAAGTGCTGGGCGGTTCGTTCCGCAAGACCGGCAACATCGGCGACGTAATCATCGCCTCTGTGAAAAGTGCTGCGCCGGGCGGGGTCGTCAAGAAAAAGGATGTTGTACGCGCGGTCATCGTTCGCTCCTCAAAAGGGGTTAACAGACCTGACGGTTCCTACATCCGCTTTGACGATAATGCCGCGGTCATCATAAACGACCAGAAACAGCCTCGTGGAACCCGTATTTTCGGGCCAGTGGCCAGGGAACTCCGTGAAAGAGACTATATGAAGATCGTCTCTCTTGCGCCCGAAGTGCTTTAAGGAGGGTGGAAGATATGGTCAAAAAGCTGCATGTGCGGAAGGACGACATGGTGGTCGTCGTATCCGGCAAAGATAAAGGAAAACAGGGCAAGGTGCTCCGCGCACTGCCCAAAGAAGGAAAAGTCGTTGTAGAGGGCGTGAACATTGTAGCACGCCATACCAAACCGAAAGGGCAGGGGGACCCGGGCGGAATCGTTCGTTCCGAAGCGCCCGTTTATGCTTCTAAGGTGATGCTGGTATGCGATAAGTGCAACAAAGCCACCCGCATTTCCTACAAGGTTCTTCCGGACGGCAAGAAGGTTCGCGTATGCAAGAAATGCGCGGCTGAACTTGGCTGAGTGCCACAAGGAGGGTAAGTAAATGGCCGAACAGGCAATGCCTCGTTTGAGGCAGAAATACCAAGAGGAAATCGTTCCGGCGCTGATGGCTAAGTTCAAGTATACGAACATCAACCAGGTGCCGAAACTGGAAAAAATCGTTTTGAACATGGGCCTAGGCGATGTAAAGGACAACGCCAAAGGGCTGGAAGCGGCCGTCAATGATATGATGATGATCGCAGGCCAGCGGCCCGTAGTGACCAAGGCTCGTAAATCCGTTGCGAATTTCCGTCTTCGTGAAGGCATGAACGTCGGCGCAAAGGTGACGCTGCGCAGCAATCGCATGTATGAGTTTGCAGATCGTCTGCTCAACATTGCATTGCCCCGCGTACGCGACTTCCGCGGCGTTTCGGATAAGTCTTTTGACGGAAGAGGCAACTATGCGCTGGGCATCAAGGAACAGCTGATCTTTCCGGAAATCGAGTATGATAAGGTGGACAAAGTACGCGGTATGGATATCGTCTTTGTGACCACGGCAAAAACCGATGAGGAAGCGCGTGAGCTGATGGCACTCCTTGGAATGCCGTTTGCCCAGAACTAAAAGGAGGAACAACCTTGGCTAAAAAAAGCATGATCAATAAGCAACAGCGCGAGCCAAAGTTCTCTTCTAGGGCGTACACCCGCTGCCGCATCTGCGGCCGCCCGCACAGTGTGCTCCGCAAATATGGCGTCTGCCGTATCTGCTTTAGAGAACTGGCCTACAAAGGACAGATTCCAGGCGTGCGCAAGGCAAGCTGGTAATCGCGGAGAGGAGGATACAACATGATCGTAACGGATCCCATTGCCGATATGCTGACCCGCATCCGCAACGCGTTGGTCGCCCGGCACGAAAGCGTAGAAGTCCCCGCGTCCAATATGAAGAAAGCCATCGCGCAGATTCTGCTGGATGAAGGATATATCAAAACCGTAGAGGTCGATGAGGAAGGCCCGCAGGGCAAGATCAAGATCGGCCTGAAGTATGGTCCGAACAACGAAAGCGTCGTTACGGGATTGCGCCGTATCAGCAAGCCTGGCTTGCGCGTATACGCCCGCAAAGAAGAAGTTCCTAAGGTGTTGGGTGGCCTTGGTATTGCCATCATCTCCACCAGCAAAGGCGTAATGACCGATAAAAAGGCCCGCCAGAACAACATCGGCGGAGAGGTATTGGCGTACATCTGGTAAGATGGCGCCCACGGAGGTGTGGTTATGTCCAGAATTGGCAAAAAGCCGATCAGCCTGCCCAATGGGGTAAGCGTCACGGTGGAGCAGGGCAACACCGTACACGTGAAAGGTCCCAAGGGCGAGCTTTCGCAGAAAATCCACGATGATATGAAAGTATCCGTGGCAGACAATGTAGTGACGGTAGAACGTCCTACGGATGAAGCAAATCACCGTGCACTGCACGGTTTATCCCGTTCCCTGATTCAAAACATGGTAACAGGCGTATCCGAAGGCTACAAAAAAGAGCTGGAAATCGTCGGTGTTGGTTATCGTGCGCAAAAACAGGGGAAAAAGCTGGTGCTGAATATGGGCTTTTCCCATCCGGTAGAGATGGAAGAGCCGCAGGGGATTACCTTTGATGTGCCGAGCCCGACGCAGATCGTGGTCAATGGCATTGACAAGCAGCTGGTAGGCGAAACAGCGGCCAATGTGCGCAAGGTGCGCCCGCCGGAACCCTACAAAGGCAAAGGCATCAAGTATGTGGATGAGTACATTCGCCGCAAGGTCGGCAAAGCAGGTAAGTAAGGAGGGACGTGCAGCATGATTAATAAACCGGATAAAAACAAGATTCGCATTGCGCGTCACCGCCGTACTCGCAAGAATATCATGGGGACGGCTGAGTGCCCGCGGATGGATGTTTTCCGCAGCAACAGCCATATCTATGTGCAATTGATTGACGATGCAGCAGGCAGAACGCTGGTAGCCAGCTCTACGCTGGATCCTGCGATCCGCGACCAAGTCAAGGAAATGTCCAAGCTGGAGGCCGCCAAGTTGGTAGGCTCCCAGGCGGGCAAAAAAGCCTTGGAAGCTGGCATCAAGCAAGTCGTGTTCGATCGCGGAGGCTATCTCTACACTGGCCGTGTGGCCAATGTGGCAGAAGGGGCCCGCGAAGCCGGACTGGACTTCTAAAACGGAGGGATACAACAGTGCGCATTGACACAACAGGCTTAGAACTGAAAGAAAAACTTGTTGCCGTAAACCGCGTAGCTAAGGTAGTAAAGGGCGGACGCAATTTCCGCTTTACTGCCCTGATCGTTGTCGGTGATGAAAACGGTCTAGTCGGTATTGGCAGCGGCAAAGCAGCTGAGATCCCGGAGGCGATCCGCAAAGGCACAGAGGATGCAAAGCGCAACCTCGTTCGCGTGCCGATCGTAGGCACCAGCATTCCGCACGAGGTCAAGGGGAAATTTGGCAAAGGGTTGGTTCTCTTGCTTCCGGCCCCGGAAGGTACCGGCGTTATTGCGGGCGGTCCTGTCCGTGCGGTATTGGAGCTGGCCGGCATCAAGGACATTCGTACGAAGAGCTATGGTTCCAACAACCCGGCAAACTGTGCAAAAGCGACGCTGGAGGGGCTGAAAATGCTTCAGACGGCAGAGCAGGTTGCCAAACTGCGTGGCAAATCCGTAGCTGAAATTTTGGGTTGAGGGGGGCAATGATCAGATGAAACAGCTGAAAGTGACCCTGAAAAAGAGTACCATTGGCAGCAATCAATCCATGAAAGACACGGTTCGTTCGCTGGGCTTAAAGAAGATCAATTCTTCTGCGGTCCACGTCGATAATCCTTCCATTCGCGGGATGATTTTTAAGGTCAAACATCTGGTGAGTGTAGAAGAAGTGGAAGCATAAGGAGGAAACCCTATGAAGCTGCATGAAATTACGCCTGCACAGGGCGCAACCCGTGCGCAAAAACGCGTGGGCAGAGGCCCGGGTAGCGGCCGCGGAAAAACCTCCACAAGAGGCCATAAAGGGCAATGGGCCCGCAGCGGCGGCGGCGTACGCCCTGGATTTGAGGGCGGCCAGATGCCACTGACCCGGCGCTTGCCCAAACGTGGTTTTACCAACATCTTTGCCAAGGAGTATGCTACGGTGAATGTCCGTGACTTGAACTGCTTGGAGGATGGATTTGTAGTTACGGCCGAATCGCTGAAAGAGCGCGGCCTTATCAATCAGATTGGCGATGGCCTGAAGGTATTGGGCCATGGCGAATTGAACAAAAAGCTTACTGTGAAAGCAACCAAGCTTACGAAAACAGCCCAAGACAAGATCAGCGCTGCCGGCGGTAGCGTAGAGGTGATTGGATAATGCTTGAAACTTTCAAAAATGCATGGCGTATAGAGGATTTGCGAAAGAAAATCCTCTATACGTTACTCATGCTTTTGGTATACCGAATTGGCACGTCGTTCATTCCGATTGCCGGGATGGATGTTGCCGCCATCAAACAAACGGTAGAAGGTTCTGATATTTTAGGATTTTTGAACATGATTACCGGGGGTTCGCTGGCTGGCTTTACGATTTTTGCCGTCGGTATTTCGCCGTATATTACCGCAAGCATCGTGATGCAGTTGCTGACGTTTGCCATTCCTGCATTGGAACGCTTGAGCAAAGAGGGCGGCGAAGAAGGACGCGAAAAGCTCAAACGCATCACCCGCTACGTGGGAATTGGGTTGGCGTTGATTATGAGCATTGGTATGGTGATGAGCCTGCGCAGCTATATGCTTACAACGGATCTGCTTTCTAAGATTACGATGATCCTGACTTTAACGGCCGGCGCGTGTATTGTCATGTGGATGGGTGAAAAGATCACCGAAAAAGGCATCGGAAACGGCGTGTCCCTGCTGATCTTTATTGGCATCGTGGCTCGTTTGCCGGTTACGGTATGGAGCTTTATGCAAAATATTTTTGCCGGAGAAGTCAATGCCTGGGCTTTGCTGCCTATCGTTGTCATCTATGTGGCGATTGTAGCAGGCGTTGTGTTCATTGATTGCGGAGAGCGCCGCATCCCGGTGCAATATGCCAAGCGTGTAGTAGGCCGTAAAATGTATGGTGGACAAAGCACCAACATTCCGATGAAGGTGCACAGCGCAGGGGTTATGCCGATCATCTTTGCAGTGACCTTGCTGCAATTTCCCGGCATGATTGCGAGCTTTTGGCCACAGAGCGGATTTGCGCTTTGGTGGGGCCGTTGGATGAATTCGGCTACCATCCCATACAATCTCATTTTTGCAATTTTGATTGTTGCATTGGGATACTTTTACAATATGGTTACCTTTAATCCTGTGGAAGTGTCCAAAAATATTCAGCAATATGGCGGGTTCATTCCGGGCATCCGTCCTGGGAAACCGACCAGCGATTACTTAGGAAAGATCTCCAGCCGTTTGACCTTGTTTGGCGGGTTATTCCTAGCATTATTGGCAACACTGCCCGGCTTGATTGCTGGCCTGGTGGGTACTAATATTATGGCTTTGACGGCAACGGGGGTATTGATTTCGGTATCGGTAGCCTTGGAGACCTCTAAGCAACTGGAATCACAAATGCTCATGAGGCATTACAAAGGATTTCTGAAATAGGGGAGGCAGCAAGATGAACTTAGTATTTCTTGGCCCTCCCGGTGCAGGGAAAGGCACGCAGGCCGTAGGTGTCTGTGAAAAGTACGCGTTGCCGCATATCTCTACCGGGGACATCCTGAGAGGCGAAATCAAACAACAGACCAAGCTTGGCCTGGAAGCAAAAAAATATATGGATGCAGGCCAGTTGGTGCCGGATGAAGTGGTCATTGGTATCGTAGCCTCCAGACTGACGCAGCCGGACTGCAAAAACGGATTTTTGTTTGATGGCTTTCCGCGCACGCTAAAGCAAGCGGAAGCGCTGGCGGAAAAGGCTGATATCGAGTTGGCCATTGACATTGATGTGCCGGATGAAAGCATCATTCAACGTTTGAGCGGCCGTCGGGTATGCAAGGCCTGCGGGGCAACGTACCATGTAGACAACCATAAGGAATCCACTTGCGATACCTGTGGCGGTGAACTGATCCAGCGCACGGATGATGCGCCGGAAACAGTAGCAAACCGTTTACATGTGTATCATGAGCAGACCAGCCCGCTGATTGACTTCTATCAATCAAAAGGCGTTTTAAGATCGGTGGATGGTACACGCGGTATTGATGATGTGTTTGCAGACATCTGTGCGATCCTGGATAAGGAATTTGGCAAATGATTAAGCTGAAATCGGAACGGGAAATCCATCTTATGCGCCAGGCAGGCGCTGTGGCTGCCGAAGCAATGGAGTTGGTGGGGAAATCCATACGCCCAGGAATGACAACCCAGGAGGTAGATGATATTTTCTGGCATTTTGTCCGTTCCCGTGGCGGGAAGGCTTCTTTCTACCGCTATGGCGGATTTCCCGGGCATATCTGTATTTCTATCAATGACGAAATCGTGCATGGTATTCCGGGCGATCGTGTAATTCAGGAGGGAGACATCGTTTCGGTGGATCTTGGCGTGGAATTGCACGGGTATCAGTCGGATATGGCGAGAACCTTTTTTGCGGGAGACTGCTCCAAAGAAGCACGTCGGTTGGTAGAGGTCACGGAGCAAAGCTTTTTTGAAGCGCTGAAGTTCTGTTATCCGGGCAAACGCCTGGGCGACATCGGTCATGCCGTGCAGACGTTGGCAGAGGAAAATGGGTATTCCGTGGTCCGCGTGCTGACAGGGCATGGGATTGGCAAGCAGCTTCATGAAGATCCGGAAGTGCGCAACTATGGGAAACCCAATACGGGAGAAGTGCTCAAGGAGGGCATGGTCCTAGCCATCGAGCCGATGGTCAATGAGGGGACACACCGTGTCTATGAGTTGGATGACGACTGGACCTGTGTAACAGCGGACGGGAAGCTGTCTGCCCATTATGAAAACACGGTGGCGATTACCAAAGAAGGGCCTGTTATTTTAACCGCTTTGCCGGAGGAAGTCTGATGGAAGTGAAAATTTCTCTGGGAAGTGTTGTAAAAAGCAAACAAGGGCGAGACAAAGGCAAGTATTTTATGGTATACTCATACGATGGTTGCCAATATGTAGACCTTGTGGATGGCGTTTACCGAAAACAGCAGGCGCCAAAGAGAAAGAAGATCAAACATATCGATGTAACAGGGACCATTTTGGAAGGACTTGCAGAAAAGCTGCAGGAAGGCATCCATGTGTTTGATGCTGAGATCCAAAAGGCCTTGAAAGAGGCGGGCTTTTCCAACAAGGCCGCGGAGATGCAAAAGGAGGGCCAACTTGTCCAAGAGTGATGTAATTGAAGTGGAAGGCCGTGTAACGGACGCGTTTCCCAACGCCACGTTTGAAGTAGAGCTTCCCAACGGCCATAAGGTATTGGCGCATATTTCCGGGAAACTGAGGATGCATTACATCCGTATTTTACCGGGAGATAAGGTTACCATTGAACTATCGCCCTACGACCTTTCCCGCGGCAGGATCACCTGGCGCGGCAAGGGCCGCTAAGTTGTAAGGAGGAATCACCATGAAAGTACGTCCTTCGGTCAAACCGATGTGCGAAAAATGCAAGATCATCCGCCGGCACGGCAAGGTGATGGTCATCTGCACGAACCCGAAACATAAGCAAAAGCAAGGCTAAAATCTCTCGCGCGGGCGGCTGAAGTGGGTATATACCCCACCGCGCGTTTGTATACATGAATTTTTCTGGGAGGTGTTCATACACATATGGCACGTATTGCAGGCATCGACTTGCCGAAAGAAAAGCGAGTCGAAATAGGGCTGACATACATCTACGGGATCGGCCGTAAGACAGCTCAAAGGATCCTTGAAGCGACCGGCGTGGATCCGGACATCAGAGTCCGCGACCTGACGGAAGACCAAGAGGCTCTTTTGCGTGATTATATTGACAAAAACATTCAGGTCGAGGGCGATCTGCGCCGTGAGGTTCAGTTGAACATTAAGCGTCTGATCGAGATCGGCTGTTATAGAGGCATTCGCCATCGCCGTGGTTTGCCCGTACGCGGACAGAGCACAAAGCAGAATGCACGTACCCGCAAAGGTCCGAAAAAGACTGTAAGCGGAAGAAAGAAGTAAAGGAGGGAGTATCATGGCAGCAGCGAAGCAAAAGAAACGCACCACGACCCGCAAGCGTCGTGAACGCAAAAATGTGGAGCGAGGACAGGTCCATATCCACTCCTCCTTCAATAATACCATCGTTACCATCACAGACATGGGCGGCAATGCAATCTCCTGGGCCAGTTCCGGCGGCTTAGGGTTCCGCGGCAGCCGTAAGAGCACGCCGTTTGCTGCGCAGACCGCAGCAGAAACGGCCGCCAAGGCCGCCAAAGAGCATGGGCTCCGCACCGTGGAAGTGTACGTAAAAGGGCCGGGTTCCAGCCGTGAGGCTGCGATTCGTTCCCTTCAGGCAGTAGGCCTGGAGGTCACCCTGATCAAGGATACGACACCCATTCCGCACAATGGATGCCGCCCGCCGAAACGCCGCCGCGTCTAAGCAAAGGAGGAGAAAGCAAATATGGCAAGATATACAGATTCCGTTTGCCGGCAATGCCGCCGGGAAGGCGCAAAGCTCTTCCTTAAGGGGGATCGTTGTTTTGGAGCGAAATGTGCGATTGTGAAGCGCCCCACGCCTCCTGGACAACATGGCGTTAGCCGCAAAAAGCAAAGCCAGTATGGCATTCAGCTGCGTGAAAAACAAAAAGCGCGCCGTGCCTATGGCGTATTGGAAGGACAATTCCGCGGATATTTTCAGCAGGCAAGCCGCATGAAGGGCGTAACGGGCGAAAACCTGTTGACGCTGCTGGAACGCCGCTTGGATAATGTAGTGTACCGTTTGGGTATGGGCGATAGCCGTGCGCATGCACGTCAGCTGGTTACCCATGGACATATCCGTGTCAACGGCAAAAAAGTAAACATTCCGTCGTTCCGTGTAAAGCTGAATGACGAAATTACAGTCCGTTCCGGGTCCCAGAGCATGGAGAACCTGAAACAGCTTCGTGAAGAGGGAAACCGTATGGTTCCAAAATGGTTGTCCTTGGATCACGAAAATCTGGTGGGCAAGGTCATTGCGCTGCCGCAGCGTGACGATATCGACCTGACCATTGAGGAGCACCAGATTGTTGAGCTCTACTCCAGATAACACCCTTGACCCATAGGGGGGAAAAAGCAAAGGAGGAGCAACACGTATGATCGAAATCGAAAAGCCGAACCTTGAAAGCGTGATCTTAGAACCTACGTATGGCAAATTTGTCGTGGAACCGCTGGAACGCGGTTTTGGGACGACGCTGGGGAATTCCCTGCGCCGTATCCTGCTCTCTTCGCTTCCGGGCGTAGCGGCTACCAATGTACGTATTGACGGTGTGTTGCACGAATTCAGCACGATTCCGGGCGTAAAGGAAGACGTTACGGATATTGTGCTGAGCTTGAAGCGTATCTCGGTTCTCTTGCATTCAGAGGGCCCGAAAACCCTCCGGATCGAGAAAAAAGGGCCTTGCGAGGTAACAGCGGGAGACTTTGTGGCAGATGCTGAGGTAGAGATTTTGAACCCGGATCTGCACATCGCAACGCTGGGTGAAGATGGCGTGCTGAATATGGAAGTGAACATAGAGCATGGCCGCGGCTATGTATATGCCGACAAAAATAAAAAGCAGGGCCAGCCCATTGGGGTCATTGCCATTGACTCGATCTTCACGCCTGTGACCAAAGTGAACTTTACGGTGGAAAACACGCGTGTAGGGCAAGTCACGGACTATGATAAACTGACGCTGGAAGTTTGGACGGACGGCACGATCTCGCCGGAAGAAGCCGCTTCCTTGGCAGCCAAAATCATGAGTGAGCATCTGATGCTGTTTATCAACCTGACGGACCATGTAGGGGATGTGGAAATCATGGTGCAGAAGGAAGATGAGCGCAGAGACGGTGTTTATGAAAAATCCATCGATGATCTGGATCTTTCCGTACGCAGCTACAACTGCCTGAAACGGGCAGGGATCAGCTCAGTAGAGGAATTGGTCAAGATGACCGAGGAAGAAATGATGAAAGTGCGCAATTTGGGGCGTAAGTCGCTGGAAGAAGTCCAGCAGAAGCTGGAAGAACTCGGGCTTTCCCTCCGCGCAAGCGATGATTAAAGAGGAGGAACGTACACTATGGCATACCGTAAGCTTGGCCGCAGAAGCGACCAAAGGAAAGCCATTTTGCGCAACCTGACGACGGCGCTGCTCTGGAACGGCAAAATCGAGACCACCGAAGCCCGCGCCAAGGAAGTGCGCAGCATTGCAGAAAAGATGATTACTCTTGCAATCAAAGAGTATAACAATACGGAAATCGTAACCAAAAACGGCGAGCAATACACCAACGACGCTCCCAGCAAGCTGGCGGCGAGACGTCAAATGTTGGCGTATCTGTACAACGTACCGGAAGCAAAGGGAGAAAAGGAATCAAAGTCGGATTATAAAGCGCGTACCAGTGACGTAAAAAATCCGGTTGTTGAAAAGCTTTTCCGTGAAATCGCTCCGAAGTATGAGAAGCGTGCACAGGATTTGGGCCAGGGAGGCGGATATACCCGCATCATCAAAACCGGCCCGCGCCGCGGCGATGCGTCTAATATGGCCATCGTAGAATTGGTGTAAACAGACAAGCGAAAGGGAGCCGAGGGGCTCCCTTTGTTTGTATGGAAGGGGAAAGAGCCATGAAGGCAGTAGAGTGCGAGCACCTGCAATTTTATTATGGAGAGCAGCCTGCGCTGCGCGATTTGACCTTTGACATTGAGCAAGGCGAATACGTGGCCGTGGCAGGACGCAACGGATGCGGGAAATCCACACTGGCTCGGCATATCAACGCGCTGTTGCAGCCTACAGAAGGCGTGATGCGCGTATTTGGCATGGATACAAAGGACGAAAGCAAAACCCTGGAAATTCGTAAATGTGCAGGGATGATTTTCCAAAACCCGGACAACCAAATCGTAGCCTCGGTGGTAGAGGAGGATGTGGCATTTGGGCCAGAGAACCTGGGCGTGCCGACCGAAGAAATTCGGAAGCGTGTGGATCAGGCGTTGGCTCAAACGGGGATGACGGCCTTTGCTAAGCGTGCGCCGCATACGTTGTCCGGCGGGCAAAAGCAAAGAGTGGGCATTGCCGGCGTATTGGCCATGCAGCCGCAGCTTATCATTTTGGATGAGCCAACCTCTATGCTGGACCCGAGCGGCCGGGAAGCCGTTATGCAGACGCTGGATGAATTGCATGAAAGCGGCATTACGCTGATCCACATTACCCATTCTATGGATGAGGCGCTTAAGGCACAGCGCATGATCGTGATGGATACAGGCAGGATTGTACTGGACAGCACGCCGGAGGAAATCTTTACAAATCATGCAGACAAGCTGGTGTCTTGGGGCCTGGAGCTGCCGATGCTGATGGAGACAGCGTACGAATGCCGCCAACGGGGTATGGAAGTAGGGGCCGGACTTTCAATGGAAGAGATGGTGGAACAGATATGCCGATTGTGATAGAAAACCTCAGCCATGTTTACGGAAAGGGAACACCGTTTTTGGTAGAGGCATTAAGGGATGTTTCGCTTGAAATCGAGAAAGGACAGCTCACCGGAATCATTGGCCATACCGGAAGCGGAAAATCCACGCTGGCCCAGCATTTGAATGGATTGGAACAGGCGCAAACCGGCCGTGTTGTGGTAGACGGGGTGGAGCTTTTAGGAAAATATGATAAAAAGGCGATCCGTACGAAGGTAGGCATGGTGTTCCAGTACCCCGAACAGCAACTGTTTGAGGAAACGGTGGTCAAGGATATTTGTTTTGGGCCCAAAAATTTAGGACTGCCCGAAAAACAGCAGCTCGAACGAGCCAAATCGGCGATGGCGCTGATGCAAATAGATTATGAAGATTTTGCAGAGCGTTCCCCCTTTGATCTATCCGGCGGGCAAAAACGACGGGTGGCCATCGCGGGTGTTTTGGCAATGGAGCCGGATTACCTCGTGCTGGATGAGCCGACAGCAGGCCTGGACCCGGAAGCACGCAAAAACCTTTTGACAATGATCCGCAAGTTGCCGGAGCAAACCGGGATGGGCGTATTGATGGTGTCCCATTCCATGGAGGACATGGCCATGTATGCGGATAAGCTGGCTGTGATGCACCAGGGGAAATTGATGCGCTTTGGAACACCGGAAGAAATCTTTTCTCATGAGGAGGAGCTAAAGCAAGCCGGCTTGGCGGTTCCGACGCTGAGCAGGCTGACAAAGGCATTGCGGGCCAAGGGGCTGATCGTACCCTTTTCGCGCAATCCTGCGGAGTTTGCAGCTCACTTAAAAAAGACGCTGGAGGAGGGACGAGACCATGGCGATGAGTGATATGACCCTGGGCCAGTACTTCCCGGCAGAGTCTGTGATCCATAGGCTGGATGCACGCATCAAAATCGTGCTGGCGATTGCGTTTATGGTGCTGGCCTTTTTGGTAAATACCATTCAGGGATATGGGATGATACTGGGAATGCTATTGGGCACAATCCTTCTGTCCCGCGTGCCGTTTCGGTTTGTCCTGAAAGGGCTAAAGCCAATTCTTTTTATCTTAATTTTTACTTTTGTCCTGAATATCTTTTTGACGCCGGGACAAACGGTATGGGTGCATTGGTGGATCTTTACCATTACAAAAGAAAGCCTTTTGTTTGCCGTGCAGATGTCTGTGCGTTTGGCGCTGCTGGTGGCCGGTACTTCGATGCTCACACTGACAACGGCGCCTCTGCAGCTGACGGATGGATTAGAATCGCTGCTAAGGCCGCTGAAAGCCATTCGGTTTCCGGTACATGAGATGGCGATGATGATGTCGATCGCGCTGCGTTTTATCCCTACGCTGGCTGAGGAGGCGGACCGCATCCGCAAGGCACAGGCGGCCAGGGGTGCGGACTTTGATACAGGAGGGCTTTTCAAACGGGCCGCCAGCCTGGTCCCCTTGCTGGTACCGCTGTTTGTGGGGGCGTTCCGCCGGGCAGAGGAATTGGCCACAGCGATGGAAGCGCGCTGTTATCATGGAGGAGAAGGAAGAACGAAGCTTACCGTGCTGCACATGGGCGGGCGCGATTATATCGGCCTGCTCATCATGGTGGCGGCTTACCTGCTTGCTACGGTAGGAGGGTTTTGATGCGTATAAAGCTGATCGTTGAGTTTGACGGCACGGAGTATGCTGGCTGGCAGAGGCAGAACAACGCTGTTACCGTGCAGCAAAGGCTGGAAGAAGCGCTGCAGCGGCTTTTCGGCACGCCGATATGCGTACAAGGCGCCAGCCGGACGGATGCCGGCGTGCATGCAGCGGGGATGGTATGTCATTTTGACATAGAAACAAAAATCCCGCCGGAACGCATAGCGTATGCGCTGAATTTTACGCTGCCGAAGGATATACGCATTAAGGAATCAATACGAGTGGCAGAGACGTTTCATGCAAGGTTTGATGCTAAGGCAAAATGGTACCGCTATACCATTTACAATCACAAACATGCCAGCGCGCTCAACCGAAGGACGGTAGCGCACGTGCCGTATGCGCTGGAAGCTGCAAAAATGCAGGAGGCGTTGAATGTGCTTTTGGGAAGGCATGATTTTGCCGCGTTTGCTGCCTCAGGGAGCATTGTAAAGGATACCACGCGGGAGATCTATTTAGCACAGCTGCAAAAAAAAGGCGATCTATTGATTTTAGATGTCATAGGGAGCGGTTTTTTGTATAATATGGTGCGCATTATCGCTGGAACGCTCATTGATATAGGCCGCGGAAAGCTGCAAACAGACGCCTTTGCCAAGATGCTGCTCACAAAGGAGCGCATACAGGGAGGGATGACGGCGCCGCCGCAGGGATTGATCCTGCAGCGTGTATATTACGGCGCGCCGCCGAGCTATGAGCAGTATCTATGCGAAAAAAGTATGCTGGATGGGACTTTTTCCGCATAGAATCGGGCTTTTTTCAAAGTTTTGGTTGACAGAAAACCAGCATTTGGATAAAATATATAAGCGCTGTTTTGCACCATTAGCCCCGGAGTGAAACGCGAAACTAGAATCTTATCATATCCTCTGTGCACGGCCTTGCTCATCCGTGGACAGAGTACAGGAGGAAGCATCCTATGAAAACCTATATGCCTGGGGAAGATGCCCTGGTGCGCAAATGGTACGTAGTAGACGCGGAAGGCAAGACCTTCGGCCGTCTGGCGAGCCGTGTTGCTCACATTTTGAGAGGCAAACATAAACCTGAATTTACGCCGCATGCAGATATGGGCGATTATGTGATCGTCGTCAATGCAGACAAGCTGGTATTTACCGGCAACAAGCTGGATCAAAAAGTATATTACCGCCATACAGGGCATCCGGGTGGCCTCAAAGAAACCACCTATCGCACGCTGATGGAGACCCGTCCCGAATTTGCGCTGGAGCACGCCGTAAAGGGCATGATGCCGAAAAATTCTCTGGGACGCCAAATGATTAAAAAGCTGAAGGTCTATGCGGGCCCGAATCATAACCACGAAGCCCAGCAGCCTGAGACGCTGGAAGTGTAAGGAGGCATAACAGATGGCAGCTAAAGCGCAATACCTGGGAACCGGCAGACGGAAAAAGAGCGTAGCACGTGTACGCTTGGTGCCGGGCAAAGGTGCTTTCATTGTAAACAAACGCGATCTGGAAGAATATTTTGGCCTGGAAACGCTGAAAATGGCAGCGAAATCGCCCTTGGTCGTGACGGGTCTGGAGGATAAGTTCGATGTACACGTCAATGTATGTGGCGGAGGATTTACCGGCCAGGCGGGCGCGATTCGCCATGGTGTGTCCAGGGCATTGCTGCAGGCAGATGAAGATCTGCGCCCTGCGTTGAAGCAGGCAGGGTTCCTGACGCGTGACCCACGCATGAAAGAACGTAAGAAATACGGCTTGAAAGCAGCTCGCAGAGCACCGCAGTTCAGCAAGCGTTAAAAAACATTCTTACTCCGCCAAACTTTTGGCGGAGTTTTCTTTTTGCAGCGGGAAAGCAGAAAATGTTTTCCCTGGGCATTCTCCCTATATTTGGGGTATAATATAAAAAATATAAGAGAGATAAAACACCAATCGAAAGAAAAGGAGAAAGCGATGCAGGATCTATTGATTGTTGGCGCCGGGCCGGCAGGGCTTTCTGCTGCTATTTATGCAGCGCGCGCCGGTATGTCTTTTACCATATTGGAGCAGATGGCGCCGGGAGGCCAGGCTGCGACGACACACCATATTGAAAATTATCCGGGCTTTGCCGACGGGGTTGGCGGTGTGGACCTGGCGATGGCGATGCAGGCGCAGGCGCAGAATCTAGGCGCGGTATTTGCCTATGAGCCTGTGAAAAAGATGGAGTTAGTGGGTAAGGAAAAGAAAATTGTGACATCTCAGCATACATATATGGCCCGCGCGGTGATTCTGGCTATGGGAGCGCAGCCCAGGACGCTGGGCCTGCCGGGAGAGGAAGCGCTGCGCGGCAGGGGCGTAAGCTACTGTGCGACGTGCGACGGCTTCTTTTTCAAAGGCAAGCAGACGGTGATCATTGGAGGAGGAGATACTGCATTCCAGGATGCGCAGTATTTAGCCAATCTTTGCGAAAAGGTGACCATTGTCCACAGAAGGAATGAATTCAGGGCGGCAAAGAGGCTGCAGGAAAAGGCACGGGCACTTTCCAATGTAACGATGATGACCCCTTATGTGCCGGTGTCCATTGAACAAAGCGGAGATGTGGTTTCCGGCTTACTTGTAGAGCATGTGGAAACAAAAGAGAAAATGCGCATTGCTTGTGATGGGATTTTCATTGCTGCTGGCTATTTGCCGCAAAACGAGATGGTAAAAGGCCAAGTGACGCTGACGGAAGCTGGCTATATTCAGACAGATGCGGGAAAGAAAACCAATTTGCCCGGCGTATATGCTGTAGGGGATATCAGCACAACGCCGCTAAGACAAGTCGTTACAGCCTGCGCGGATGGCGCTGTTGCAGTAGCGAGTGCAGAGCAATACTTATCTGAATGATATAAGGTAGAGATAACAAAATATCGGGGGTTATCAAATGGCTAGATTGTTTGGGACAGACGGAGTAAGAGGCCTCGTGGGAGAAGAGCTAACAGAAAAGCTGGCATATCAGCTGGGCTATGCTGGGGCAAAGGTGCTGGCAAAGACACAGGAGCAGCCTCATATTTTAATTGGAATGGATACGCGTGAATCAGGGCCGGTGCTGCAAAATGCCTTGATGCAGGGGATTGCTGCAGCAGGGGGCGTGGCTGTTTCGGCCGGTGTTGTGCCCACGCCGGCAGTCGCTTATTTAGTGCAGAGCGGACATTTTAAGGCAGGAATAGTGATTTCTGCTTCGCATAACCCTGCAAAGTATAACGGGATCAAGTTCTTCGATGAGTTTGGGTATAAGCTGCCGGATGCGCTGGAGGACGAGATTGAGGCGATGTTAAAGGATATCGAGGTGCCCGGCGGCCTGAAAACGCTGACACCGCGCACGATGGAGGATGCGGAGCAGCGCTATATTGATTTTTTAACGGCGCAGACTGATGTGCGGTTATCGGGAAAGACCATTGTATTGGACTGTGCTAATGGAGCTGCCAGCAATTTGGCGCAGCGTATATTTGAAAAGCTGGGGGCAAGGACCATCATACTGCACAATCAGCCAGATGGGAAAAATATCAATGACGGCTGCGGCTCAACACATCCAGAAGCGATGTGCGAAACAGTGCGCCGGAGCGCTGCGGACTTTGGCTTTGCCTTTGACGGAGATGCGGATCGGCTGATTGCTTGCGATGAAACAGGCGCATTGATGGATGGAGATAAGATCATGGGCCTGCTTGCAATTGATATGAAAGAAAACGGGAGGTTGAACCAGGATACACTGGTAGCAACGGTGATGAGCAATATGGGACTGGCGCTTTCGATAAAGCCCTATGGTATAAAGATTGCAACCACGCAGGTAGGGGATCGGTACGTACTGGAAGAGATGAAAAGCAGCGGATACAATTTAGGAGGAGAACAGTCGGGGCATCTATTATTGACGGACCAATCTACCACAGGGGATGGTATGCAGTCTGCGATTCATTTGGCGAGTTTATTGATGCGCAGCGGAGAAAAGGCAAGCCAGTGCGCGAAGAAAATAAATATTTATCCGCAGGTATTGTTGAATGTACCCGTAGCGCCGCAGTATAAAACGGAATACATGAAAAATCCTATTGTTGCGCAGGAGATCAAGAGCTTGGAGGCAGCGTATCAAGGCAGAGGAAGGCTTCTGATCCGCCCAAGCGGTACAGAGCATTTGGTGCGCATCATGATCGAAGGAGAAGATCAGGCGGTGATCGAGGCGGATGCCAGGGCGCTGGCCGAGATTATGGAGAAAGAATTATCGTAAACGATATAAAAGCGAAGAAAAGGCGATAGAATGAAATTCATCGCCTTTTTTTCTTAAAAATGCTTGCATTTTTTGGAAACGATGCTATAATGAAAACATAAATAAGAACTATTACTATTAAGAATATAAGGAGGCACTTAAAATGAAAAAGTTCGTATGTTCCGTTTGTGGTTATGTGGCAGAGGGCAAGGTTCCGGAAGAATGTCCAGTATGCCATGCAAAGGCAGATAAGTTTGTACCGATGCAGGAGGGGGCACGCGAGTGGGCGGACCAGCATGTCATCGGTGTGGCGAAGGATGTAGATCCGGAAGTCGTACAGGGCTTACGTGACAACTTTAACGGCGAATGCAGCGAGGTGGGTATGTATCTTGCGATGAGCCGGCAGGCGGACCGCGAAGGGTTCCCGGAAGTGGCGGAAGCGTACAAACGCATTGCGTTTGAGGAAGCAGAGCATGCCGCAAAATTTGCTGAGCTGCTGGGCGAGGTCGTTGTGGCCGATACCAAGAAAAATCTGCAGATGCGTGTAGATGCGGAGCAGGGCGCTACCCAGGGTAAGAAAGATCTGGCTGTTTTGGCAAAGAAACTGGGATATGATGCCATTCATGATACAGTACATGAAATGTGCAAGGATGAAGCACGGCATGGCTGTGCGTTTGAAGGTTTGCTGAATCGCTATTTCGGCAAATAAGAGCATAGAAAAAGGGACCTCATGGGTCCCTTTTTTGCTTTAATCATAAGCTAAAAGGATTGGGCCTGCGCTCAGAATGATCTTTTTTAGGAAAAATGAGGGACAGCTCCAACGAGGAAAAGGCAAAGGCCTCAACAAAGTCCCTGGAGAAAAACGAAACCATGTGAAACTGCTCCATATCCCGTACATGCTTGCCCAATACGACCGGTACGGCAACATCAAAATACCGGCAGGCCTCAATAAGCCCGTCGGAGAGTGCCTGGTCAGGGGGGCAGGGGAATGCATAGTCGAGAACGATTCGATCCTTTTTCTTGAGCTTGGCCCATAAACGGATTTCCTGATTGTTTTGCAAGAAAATAAACTCCTTTATTGGAAAATCTATTATATTATATAGGGTAGCAAGAGAGAATGTAAAGAAAAGGGAAAGAGGAAGGGAATGGAAAGACAAAAGAAAAGCCTATGGCAGCTATTTATGCGCACATTCAAAATCGGAGCACTGACATGGGGCGGCGGCTATGTCATCATCCCGCTACTGAAAACGGAATTTGCGGATAAGTGCGGCTACATAGAGGAAAGCGAAATCATTGATATGGTAGCTGTGTCCCAGTCCTTACCCGGCGTTATCAGCGTAAATTGTTGTTTGATGGTAGGATACCGGGTACGCGGTGTGCAGGGGGCGTTGGTTTCCGCGGCAGGGGTGATTTTGCCATCCATGATCACGCTCAGCTTTGTGACGTATTTTTATGCTATGTTTCGGGATAACGCCTATGTAGCCGCAGCACTGAATGGTGTGCGGGCGTGCGTTGTGGGCCTGATGCTGGATGCGGTGCTGCGGATGCAAAAACAGTCGGTAAGCGGTATCGTCCCTTGGCTGGTGCTGGGGATCGCTTTTGTTTGCTCTTTTCAGTTTAATATCAATGGCATTCTTTTGATTCTGGTGGCCGGGCTCATCGGCGCGTTCTGGGGAGTGCGGATGATGAGAAAAAGGGAGGCGCAGGAAAATGGCTAAATTGTGGATACTGTTTTTGACATTTTTGAAAATAGGCGCCTTTACCTTCGGCGGAGGATATGCCATGATCCCGCTGATCACCGGCGCCGTAACACAATACCAGTGGCTGGGGGTGCAGGAGATTACGGACATTGTGGCGATCTCACAAATGACGCCGGGGCCGCTGGCCATCAACGCGGCCACATTCACGGGCATTAAGGTGAGCGGGCTGCTCGGCGGCGTGGTGGCTACGGTGGCTGTCTCCTTGCCGTGTATCTGCATTACGATGATGGTCAGCAAATACTTTTTCCAGTTTCAACACAATCAACGTGTGCGCGGCACGCTGTATATGATCCGCCCGGTTGTGGTCGGGATGATACTGGCAGCAACGATAACCATTGCGTTTACAGCCTTTTTTTCTCTGCAGGGCACCACAGGCATTATGGAGCTGGGGCAGATGACCAAGGTGTCATTATCTATCGGTAGGGATCGCGGTGCTGAGCTTCTGGTGGATACACTGTAAGGATAGGTCGCCCATTGTTATGATTGGGATGAGCGCGGTACTAGGCATTGTGGGCATGCTGGTTGGTTTAGAATGATGAACAAAAGGTCTTGTGTTCTGGCCTTGTAATGATATAATGGTTGTGAAAAAACTCTCAACTGAAAATGGAGGAGCTCTTTTGCCGGAAAAGTACGTTTCAGAAACAGTCGTTCGCAGGCTGCCGAAATATTACCGCAAGCTGCTGGAATTGGAAAAAAGGGGGGTAGAGCGCATCTCCTCGCAGGAGCTGAGTCAGGAGATGGGGCTGAATGCCTCCCAGATACGAAGGGATTTCAATTGCTTTGGCGGCTTTGGACAACAGGGGTATGGGTACCAGGTTAAAAAACTTAAGGATGAACTGATTAAGATTTTGGGATTGGATCAGACTTATCGTTGCGCGATCGTGGGCAGTGGGAATATCGGTCGTGCGTTGTTGTTATATAAAGGGTTTGAGATGTTTCAGATGCATGCTATTTTTGATGTAAACCCTGATATCATCGGGACAAAAATGGATGGTGTTGAGGTGCGGAGCATGTTTAATTTTGATGAGTATGTCAAAAATAACGATATCAATGTAGGTATCATCTGTACCCCGGCAAGCGTGGCACAGGAAACCTGCGACCATTTTGCCCAGCTTGGCATCAAAGCCGTGTGGAATTTTGCGCCCATTGAGCTTTCAGGGCCTTCTTGGATGAGCATTGAAAACGTACATTTATCCGACAGCCTATATACTTTATCGTATCGCGTAAAACAGGCAAAATAATACGTGCAAAGATAGGCTGTATGCGCTATAATTGGACCACTTAGAAGGCAAGGACCAAGCGGAGCCTAAAAGGAGTTAAGCATGAAAACATCCACATCACAGCATAAATCGAATAGAGCCTCCAAAGCCAGCAGGATCTTTGTGGCTGTTTTGGCGGTGCTGCTATGCCTTAGCTGCCTATGGCCGCTGCTGGGCGCGGCAGCCGATGCGCAGGCAGACCAGACCTTGATTTTGATCGATGATGGCAAAGTGGCACCTGGGGTTAAGATTGCGGGTGTAGAGGTAGGCGGGCAAACGCCGGACGAGGCGCAGGTAGCGATGGCCCCGACAGCGCAGGAGATGCTCAATGCTACGACGATGACCATTCAGTATCCAGATTATACCGATGTTGTACCAGTGGCTAATTTTGGTGTGCAGGCTGATGTGGATACAGCGCTGAAGAGCATGATGGGCGTAGGCCGCGGCGGCAATATCCAGGATCGGATAAATCAGCGGGCGGCTGCGGCCCAGGGCCAGGTTGATTTGCCGATGGGATATAGCTATGATGAAGCAGTGGTAAGGGAAAAAGCCAAGGCATACATTGACTCGATTTCACGGGAGCCGGTATCAGAGACAGCGAATTTCGACCCCTCTCTGCCTGAACGGTTTACTTTTACCGAAGGCCATATGGGCTTTGAGCCTGAAGAGCAGCCCTTTATTGAAAATATTGTATCTGCAGTACAGACAGGAGCGCTGGCAGGCGTGCAGGCGGTAGGCGCCTCGGTATCCGGCGATGTGCCGGTGGAAAAAGACGTGCGGGAGCACACAAAGCTTGTAGCGAAATATACGACAAAGGTGAAAAAAAATCCGTCGCGTACGCATAATATTGTATTGGCGACAGAACGAATCAACGGCAAGATCGTACAGCCGGGAGAAACCTTTTCCTGCAACGATGCCATCGGGCCGCGTACCGATCCGAATGTTTGGAAGGAAGCGCCTGCTATACAGAACAGAGTATCTGTCATGGAGCTGGGCGGCGGTGTATGCCAGGTATCCAGCACGCTGTTCAATGCGGTGATCCGTGCGGATGCGGAGATGGTGCAATGGGTGCACCACAGCATCCCGTCCGACTATGTGTCCATTGGCTGTGACGCGACGATCAGCACAGGCGGACCGGATTTTAAGTTCAAAAATAACTCGGATTGGCCCATGTATTTGGTAGGCTATTATGATGACGAAAAGCAGGAGCTTACCTTTGAGGTATGGGGTGATCCGTTGCCGGATGGCATGAGCATTGATATCGTAGGCGAGCAGATAGGCACAGTGCCGGCGCCGGCGGGCGTACAGTATGTAAGTGATCCCAAGCTTGTATCCAAGGCAAGAAATGGCAAAAAGTCTCAGACGACGAAGATTTGGTATGATGCAAGCGGAAAAGAGATTAAGCGGGAGATCATCAATAAGAATACGTATCCGGCCGTAGCTGCACGTGTGCTGGCAGGCTCTCAGCCGGCAAAGACGCAAAAACCGACAGCGCAGCCGACAGAAAAACCGACGCAGACGCCTACGCAAGCGCCGACACCAGCGCCTACCCAGGCACCGACGCAGGCACCTACCCAGCAACCGAGCGCTGAATAAAGAGGGGAAAGAGGCGGATGACAAAGAGCCGAACACAGCTACATAGGCCGGCCGGGCCCAGACGGCATGTAAATAAGCGCAAGATGATGATGGCAGCAGCTGTGGTTGTTTTGGCGGTATGCTTGGTGGTTGGCATTGGATTTGCCATGGATTGGCTGGGGACAGACCGATCTGACTATGAAGTGATCTTTGATGGCGGAACCATTACGGGCAACATTACAATCAATGGCATCAGCGTGGCCAATCTTACCCCTGAGCAAGCAAAACTGGCGCTGAGCCAGGAAGCACAGGACCAAGAAGGAGAATTTCTCATTACGCTGACATTTGCAGGCCGGGAAGAAAAAGTAAAGGCCAGTCTATTTGGGGTAAAACCCAATGTGGATGAGACGATTCGCCAGGCAATGCGGCTGACGCGCACAGGAAGCATCAACGACCGCAGAGAGGCGGCGGGCAATGCCGAAGCAACGGCCTTTAATTTAGAGGTATCCTACGATGATGCAACCTTGGAGGAGACCATCCGAAATTCCATTTCACAGATCAATTTTGCGCCCATTGAGCCGCATGTAGAGGTGAATACGGCCGTCAGCGGGTCGTTTGAATTTGTGGAGGGGCAGCCTGGCATTACGGTAAACGAGGATGAGTTTGTTAAGCTGGTAGCAGAGGCTGTGCGTTCCGGCAATTTTACAGGTACCATTGAGGTGCCTGGAGAGATCCTGCAGCCCACCTATACGATGGATCAGATTAAAGCCAATACGGTAAAGATTTCGTCGGCGACAACATCCTTTGCAAGCTCGTCTTCGGATTCCCGCGTATTTAACATCAAAAAGATGTGCGGGCTGCTGTCCGGCAGTACCATTAAGCCCGGAGAAACATATTCAGTGAATGATACGGCGGGGCCCCGCACCGTGGAAAATGGGTGGCAGAAGGCAAAGGGCATAGAAAACGGCGTGTACACGGATCAGGCGGGCGGCGGCATTTGCCAGGTATCCACGACATTATACAATGCTTTGCTGAAAGCAGATGTGGAGATCGTATCCCGCAGGCCCCACAGCATTCCGGCCAGCTATGTAAAGCATGCGTTGGATGCCATGATCACCACCGGCGGGTCCGATCTGAAGTTCAAAAATACGACGGATTGGCCGATGTTTTTGCTGCTGTATGTGGATGAAGAAAAGAAAACTGTAACAGCGGAGGTATACGGGACGCCGCTGGCGGACGGGATGACGATTAAGCTGGAAAGCGTAGACGTGGAAATAACGCCATACGATCCCACGCCTGTTGTGGTGACGGACCCGGACCTGGTACGAAAGGGACGTAACCGTATCGTGGCGGAGGCGTGGAAGGTATATTATGATAAGGATGGAAAGGAAATCAAACGGGTGAAGGCCAATACCAGCACCTATGCAGCGAGCAGGCCTCACGTTTTGCAGTCCTCCATCACGCCCAGCCCTACAAAAACGGCAGAAAGTGAGCCTACGCCAACGATAGAAAAAGAAGATACGGAAGAATAGAAAGAAGGCCTTTGTGCCTTCTTTTTTTATTGTGTTTTCCAAAAGCTTTCTGTTGGTTTCGTTGACGGTCCAGGGGTAGGAATGATATATTTGAAATAGATTTCTTTTGAAAGGTGAGGAGCCGGGTCAAATGAGTGAATTACGGATATCGATTTTGGAGATCTTGGAGAAGGATTCCAGGACGCCGCCCCAGGAAATGGCTATGCAGCTGGGCACAACGGAGAAATCTGTGTGCGATGAGATTGCGGCTATGGAGCAAGAGGGTATCATTCTAAAATACAATACCATCATCAACAGTGAAAAGGTGGATCATGATAAACGCGTATTGGCATTGATCGAGGTGCGCGTAACACCGCAGAGGGATCTGGGGTTTGAAGGGGTCGCGGAGAGGATTTATCGTTTCGAGGAGGTTCACTCTGTTTATTTGATGAGCGGCGGATATGACATCATGGTGCTGATGGAGGGCGAAAGCCTGCGGGAGGTCGCCTTATTTGTGGCGCAGAAGCTTTCCAGCATCGATGGGGTTATTAGCACAGCAACACACTTTGTATTGAAAAAATATAAGGATCAAGGGGTTGTCTTTGGCCAGGCCAAAGAGGATATGAGATTGAAGGTGACACCATGAATGTCGAAGAAAAGGTAGCGTCTCATATTCGTAATATGCCCCCAAGCGGTATCCGAAAGTTTTTTGATATTGTCAGTGAAATGAAGGATGCGATTTCGCTTTCCGTGGGCGAACCGGACTTTACGACCCCATGGCACATTTCAGAAAGCGCTATTTATGCCATTGAGCATGGATATACGCATTATTCCTCCAACGCAGGCGTATCGGAATTAAGAGAGCTGATCTGCCAATATTACCAGACAAGATATGGTGTTGAGTATGGACCGGGGGACTGCATCGTAACGGTGGGCGCCAGCGAAGCCATAGACCTGGCGCTGAGGGCAATTTTGGAGCCAGGCGATGAGGTGATCGTGCCGGCCCCTTCCTATGTGTCCTATTCCCCCGGGGTGTTGATGAGCGGCGGTATACCGATTGCGGCGCCGACAAAGGCGGAGCATGCCTGTAAAATCACGCCGGAGACGATTGAAAGCCTGATTACACCAAAGACTAAGGCCATCATTATTCCATACCCCAATAATCCTACGGGTGCGATTTTAACCAAATCTGAGCTGGAGCATATTGCCCAGGTCTTGGAAAAAACAGAGATTCTTGTCATTTCGGACGAAATATATTCGGAGCTGACGTATGGGCGCCGGCATGTCAGCATTGCCTCCATTCCGAGTATGAAGGAGCGAACCATTGTCATCAATGGCTTTAGCAAGGCGTTTGCGATGACAGGATGGCGGCTGGGCTATGTTTTGGCAGACCGGCGCCTGGTAAAGCAGATGCTAAAAATCCATCAGTATGTGATTATGTGCGCCTCATCCATGAGCCAATATGCAGGGATAGAAGCGCTTAAAAGAGGGCTGTCGGATCATTTTTCTGCGGTAGAAAAGATGGTAAGGGAATATGACCGTCGCAGAAAATATGTTTTATCGCGGCTACGGAGAATGGGGCTGCCGTGTTTTGAGCCGGAGGGCGCATTCTATGCCTTTCCGGAGATAAAGGGAACAGGGCTGACAAGCGAAGAGTTTTGCACCCGTCTATTACGGGAAAAGAGCGTGGCAATGGTGCCGGGGCCTGCATTCGGGGAATCAGGAGAGGGATATGTACGCCTATCCTATGCCACAGCTATGGACCAGATCAGGATTGCGCTGGACCGTATGGAAGAGTTTGTACATTCTATATCATTGTGAGGGGGGATTTGCATGGCACAGATCAAGCTGATTGCAACGGACCTGGATGGTACGTTCCTGAAGGGGGGCCATACGCCGCACCCGGAGAATATCAAGGCTGTGCGGGCCTGCCAGGAGGCAGGGATCAGAGTATGTGCCTGTACAGGACGAAACTGGGCAGAGTGCAGAAGGATTGTGAAAGAGGTTGGATTTGACGACTTCTGTGCTGTGAACAACGGCGCGGCCATCGTGGAGGTGAAAACGGGAGAGCTTCGCTACCGCAATCGGTTTGATCCCGAGGCCATTGCCGGGTTGGTGGATGTGATGCTGTCCTATCCGGATGTAAAATTCGGCCTTACCGGCCTGGAAAGCACGGGGGTGCTGAAAGGTCGTATGGAGGATTGGTTTGAAAGCGAGCCCAAAGAGCTTTTAGAGGAGCTGTACCATCTGACAGAGTACGATACCAAAGAGGAGCTGGTAGAGGCTTGCAAGGAGGATGTGGAGCGCATCAACTGCCGTCTGCCGTTTTTGGAGCATTTTGAACAGGTGCGCGACGCTATGCGCAATTATACGGATTTAGAAATTATGCAGTCCACAGACGGTTATTTGGAGATCGGTGCGAAGGATGGCACAAAGGCCGAGGCATTGACGGTTCTTACGGACATTTACAATGTAAAGCCGGAGAACGTGATGGCGCTAGGGGATAATTACAATGATTTGTATATGCTGGCCTGGGCCGGCACAGGGGTAGCGATGGGCAATGCAGACCAGCGATTAAAGGATCTTGCAGATTATGTCACGGATACCAATACAAACGCCGGCGTGGCAAAAGCCATTTATGAGATTGCGCTGCATCGGGCTTAAGGAAAGGCTATGAAAAAGGAAATCAAACTCATAGTAACGGATCTGGACGGAACGCTGCTTACAAAAAAGGATGAGGTGCATCCCGATAATATCCGAGCGATCAGATGCTGTCAGGAAAAGGGGATCAAGGTATGCCCGGTTACAGCGAGGAACTTTAAGGAGCTGGAGCCCGTCCTGGAGCAAGTGGCCTTTGATGAGGTTGCAGCGCTCAACAATGGGGCGTGTATGATAAACCTTCTGACAGGAAGGATAGAGCGGAGCCTGGCATTTGATAGAGAAAATGTACAGGGCATGGTGAAAACGATCACCAAACTGCCGTTTACGTTTTTGTCGCTGATGGGCTTTGATTATATGCATGTCTTGGAGGCGTCGGGGACAATCTCCTGGTTTAGCAGCTATGATGAGGAAGAACGGCGGAAGATGGGGATCCAGGCATTTTCTGATGCCGGCGCAATGATAAAAAGCAGCCAGGATGTGCAGCGTTTGACATGCGGTATCCAAAAGCAGGGCGAGGCGGAGGCAAAGCAGGTGCTGCGGAATATGCAGGCGCAATATGGATGCAGAACGATGTTTATGGAAGAAGCGGACGGCGATTATATCGAAATTTCTCCAATGCAGGCCGATAAGGCTGATGCGCTGGAGCAGCTTTGTCAGCATTTTGGTATCTGTGCAGAAAATGTGCTGGCATTTGGGGACAACGAAAATGACATAGAGATGCTTAGGCATGCGGGCGTATCCGTTGCCATGGGCAACGCAAGCAGGGAGGTACAGCAAGTGGCTACCATGGTAACGACAAGCAATAGGGAGGGCGGCGTAGCCGCAGCGATACAAGCTTTGATATTTTGAGGGAAGCACCACAATGCGCTTTGGCGTATTGTGGTGTTGTTGTAACAAAAGAAAGGGAACGGGGTGCTGAGCTTTGGCGGAAATTAAATTGATCGCAACAGATCTGGACGGGACTTTTTTGCAGGGCGGTGATAGCCCGCATCCTGAAAATATTCAGGCAGTCAAGGAATGTCAAAGGGCGGGAATCAAGGTATGCGCATGCACAGGCCGCAGCTTTAACCGTGCGAACAAGATCATTGAGCAGGCGGGCTTTGACCAGTTTTGCGTTGTCAACAATGGCGCGTCCATTGTGGATTGGCGTACCGGGAGGCACAGGTACCGCAATCGGTTCGAGCCGGAAAGCATTGGGAAAATCGTGGATGTGATGATGGGGTACCAGGCATCTTTCGGCCTTACGGGCTTTGAAACGCTGTATATGCTGGAGGGCTATGTGGGGGCATGGTATCAGGCATTGGATGAAGAGATGCGGCGGCAAATGAACGGGCATATCTACCACACAAAAGAAGAGCTGATAGAGGCCTGCGCAGAAGACGTGGAGCGTATGAATCTGAATCTGCCCTTTTTGGAGACGTATGAGGATCTGAGAGAAAAGCTGTCGGAGGTGGCGGATGTAGAGATCACGGCGTCCGGCCCGCATTCGCTGGAGATTACGCACATGGACGGGGATAAATCCCAGACATTGATGGTATTGGCGGATATTTATGATGTGAAGCCGGAAAATGTCATGGCGTTTGGCGACAGCTTTAACGATCTGTATATGCTGGCCTGGGCTGGTACGGGCGTAGCGATGGGCAATGCAGACGAGAGATTAAAGGCCGTGGCGGACTATGTGACGGATACCAACAAAAACGCCGGCGTAGCGCAGGCGATTTACAAGATTGCCTTGCATCGGGAACTCAACCAATAGGTTGGAAGGCCTGTCAGAAAGCAGGTAAACGCACGCAATGATAGGGGAGAAAAAAGATGGCAGATATAAAATTGATTGCAACGGATCTGGACGGGACCTTTTTGCAGGAGGGGGACACGCCTCATCCGGAAAGTATCCGGGCGGTGAAGCGGTGCCATGAGGCTGGCATCAAAGTTTGTGCGTTCACAGGCAGAAACTGGTCATGGACAAAGCGTATTTATCAGCAGGCAGGGTTTGACAGGTTTTGTGTACTATGCAACGGATCGGCCATCTATGATGCAGAGGAGCGGGAGATGAGGTACCGCAACCGGTTTGATCCCGCCTCTATTGAAAGGATCATACGTGTGATACAGAAATATCCAAAGGCAGATTATTGGCTTACAGGATTTGACCATATCAGCATGCTGAAAAGCCATGGCGCGCCATGGTATACCCATATGGATGAAGAGGAGCAGAAAAGGAAGGATGTTTATTTTTACCGGGATGCCGATGCGCTGATTGATGCGGTGAAAGAGGATGTTATGCGTATCAACTGGCGTTTGCCATACGATGAGTATGCTGAGCAGGTCCTTGCAGACATATCGGAATTTACCGATATAGAGATCGTGCCGGCAGAGGAGCACACGCTGGAAATCACCCATAAGGACAGCAATAAATCGGAGGGGCTGATGGTGCTGTCGGATATTTATGAGATCGCGCCGGAAAACATCATGGCCATCGGAGACAGCTGCAATGATGCGATGATGCTG
>OFMJ01000646.1_pt1 | contig 34076 bp, 28 predicted proteins | sample 1541801 | NCBI WGS metagenome assembly OFMJ01 (sample SAMN04209234, study PRJEB22552) | human gut metagenome | biome: gut; material: feces | host: Homo sapiens | place: USA: Oklahoma
CCAAAACGAAGTTTCCATCGAAGTCGGTGATAGTTCCGACAGTACTTTGCCCTTTTTTATGTGAATGGAATAAATTTATTTTTATGATTCAGCTAAAATGAATACAAAACGAAAGAAAATAAACTTTTGTTTTAATGTATTTTTATAATTAAGCTTGAGTACAGGGGCTTTTTGCATGCGTCATTTAAATAAATGAGATAAAATAAAAACTTGTTAACTAATATAACAGAATAAAAAGCATGAAAAAAAGTCCGAAACAAAATTGGGAAAGTTCTATCAGACGTACTCCCATTATTTTAGGGTTATCGGCGGCCTTATGTATGCCGTCTGCATTTTCGTATGCAAATGCAAGTGACCCCGTTGCCGGTGAATTAGTCCAGTCTATCCAGCAGGGACGTACTGTTACAGGTAAAATCATAGACGATACAGGGGAGCCGTTGATTGGTGTTTCCGTATTGGTGAAAGGTACAACAGTAGGTACGATTACCGATTTTGACGGTAATTATTCTTTGGAAGTTCCCTCAGGTAAGAATGTGCTGGTCGTATCTTATATAGGATATAAGACGCAGGATGTAACGGTGGGAAAAGGTAATCAACTGAACATTAAAATGGAGGCCGATACGCAGGCTTTGGATGAAGTGGTTGTGGTAGGTTATGGCGTGATGAAGAAACGTGACCTTACAGGTTCTATTGCTTCAGTGAAGGCGGCTGATATTGTGAAATCTCCGGCATCTAATGCCATGGAGGCATTGCAGGGGCAGGTTCCGGGTTTGGACATTGTACGTAATTCAGGTAAGGCTACTTCGGGGGTTACTATTAATATTCGTGGCCAGCGTTCACTGTCCGATGTGAAAGATGAGTTTGGTAACAATGTTGCCAATGCTCCGCTATTTATCATTGATGGTATGCAGGGAGGTGATTTCTCGGATATTGCTCCGGCCGATATTGAATCTATCGAAGTGTTGAAAGATGCTTCTTCTACGGCGATTTATGGTTCGCAAGGTGCTAATGGGGTAATCATTATCACCACCAAGAAAGGTGCGCAAGGCAAGACCAAATTCTCTTACAACGGTTATTTTGGTGTCAACGGTTGGGCGCAATATCCTGATATGCTGAGTGGGGAAGACTATATGCAGGTGCGTCGTGAAGCGGCCCGTACCGGCGGACAGTGGAGTTCTACCGCTGATGACCAGAAGCTTTTCACGGTAGAAGAGTGGCAGGCCATTCAGAACGGTGACTGGACCAATTGGGTGGACGAAGTGCTTCATACAGGTCTGGTCCAAAGCCATCAGGTTACAGCGTCGGGAGGTACGGAGAAAACAACCGCGATGTTGTCTGCCGGATATTATCAGGAAAAAGGTTCCTTCAAAAATGATAAGATGGATAAGTACAACTTGCGTATGAACATTGAGCACAAGTTGGGCAAGACCGTGAAAGTAGGAGCGACCACACAAATCACTCATTATGCACAGGATGAGCGTGCCGAGAATGTGTTATGGCGTGCCGCAACTAATGCACCTCTTGGTAAAGCGTATGATGAAGATGGCAAAGTGGTGGAATATCCATTGGGAAAGAATGGACAGGTAAGTCCGTTGGTGGACGAGGCTTCGGAAATAGTTGCAAGGCATCATGTGCTGAAAACCAATTTGATAGCCAATGGGTATTTGGATTTTACGCCCATTGAGGGATTGACTTTACGTTCTAATCTGGGTACTAACTATGCTTTCTATCGTAAACAGGATTTTGAAGGAGCAAGCTCTATAGACCGTTTGGGACAGAATTCATCTTCACAGTCCAGAATCAAGTCTTCCGAAAAGAGCTTTGTGAATTGGGATAATATCATCAGCTATAACAAAACCATCAAAGATCATACTTTGGGCGCCACTGCATTGACTTCGTGGACGCAATCCAAATATACATCAGTGAATGCACAAGGTGAAGGCCAGCTGGTTGATTCTTACTTATGGCATAATCTGGGGGCTAATGATAAAAGCTCTTATGTCATCGGATCGGATTATATACAGCATCAGACTTTCTCGTATGCTTTGCGTTTCAACTATAGTTATAAAGGTCGCTATATGCTGACGGTTTCCAATCGTTGGGATGGTGACTCACGTTTGTCAAAAGGCAACAAATGGGCAAGTTTCCCCTCAGTAGCTGCTGCATGGCGCATTAGTGATGAAGCGTTCATGAAGAATGTGGAAGCCCTTAGCAACTTGAAGCTGCGATTGAGTTGGGGTAAGACAGGTAACTCGGGTATCATGGCTTACGGAACGCAGTCGGGCTTGACTCCGAAAACAAACTCTGCTTTCCAGGACAATGGCTATACCTATTATATATACAATGAATATGTAGGTAATGAGAATGTAGGTTGGGAGATGTCAAACACCTGGGATTTAGGTTTTGATATCGGTTTGTTCAACAATCGTATTTCGGCGGTTGTCGATTTGTACCAGACAAAGACAACTGATATCCTGTTGCCCCGTACTTTGCCTACTTCTATGGGAGGTAGTAATGCAACTCCGTTCAAGATGTATCAAAATATCGGTGCAACCATGAACCGTGGTATTGAAGTATCGGTAAATACCGTCAATGTAGATAACAAAAACTTTAAGTGGAACTCCACCCTTACCTTTGCTGCCAATCATGAAGAAATTACCGATTTGATTGATGGTAAGGATATCATCGGTGCTGAGCGTATTACTGAAAGTTTGTTGATTGGTCGTCCTTTACGTTCTTATCGTTACTTTATTAATGAAGGTGTCTGGCAGGAGTCCGAAGCTGCGGAAGCTGCTAAATATTTTAAAGACTCAAAGAAAAGTCAGCCCTTCAAACCAGGCGATATCCGGTTGAGAGACTTAAATGGTGACTATATTATTGATGACAAGGATGAAACTTACATTGGCAGTAACTCACCGAAGTGGACCGGAGGGTTTAACAATAACTTCAGTTACAAGAATTTCGATTTGAACGTATATATTATCGCCCGTTGGGGACAGATGATTGATTATGAATTGGCAGGAGCGTACGATCCCCAAGGAAAAGGAAACTTCCCTTCTTATTTGAATTATTGGACACCGGAGAATCCGTCTAACGATTTCCCACGTCCGGCTCAAACCAATTTCTATAACTATCTGGGATATGAGTCGTTGAACTACATTGACGGTTCTTATTGGAAGATCAAGACTGTATCACTGGGTTATACGTTCCCCAAATCTTGGATCTCCAAATTGGGCGTGTCCAAACTTCGTGCGTATGTTACTGCCAATAACCTCTTCTCTTTTGCCAAGAATCATTTGATTCAGGATTACGATGCAGAACGCGGAGGATCAGCCAAGGCTCCATTGCAGCGTCAGTTCATATTTGGTTTGAATCTTGATTTCTAACAAATAAAAAAGAAATAACTATCATGAAATACGGTAAAAAATATATGTTTGCTGCATGTGCCGCGCTGTTATTGGGCGTGCAGTCATGTGATTTGGAGGAATACAATCCTGCCGGAAGTACTCCGGATAATGTGTACAAAGAACAAGCGGGCTTTGATGCTCTCGTCAACTCGGCTTATGCTTTTTGGGGTGGTCAGTTTTATGGACGTGAAGATTTTGTGTTGTTGCTGAACGGTGGTGGCGACCTTTGGATCAATATTGCCAATTGCGGTTACGGACGCCAGATGTCCAAATACGAAGAGCTGACGGCTTCGGTGGGTCAGATAAAGAACACCTGGAATCGTCTGTATGAAATTATAAATGACTGTAATGCCGGTTTGGAACGGATTGACCGGGTGAACTTCAAAGATAAAAAACTGAGAGACATCCGCTTTGGTGAATTAAGTTTCATGCGTGCATACGCTTATTGGCATTTGGTTGAAATTTACGGTAATGTGGATCTTAGAACCAAAGAAACTTCTGCCGAAAGCCTTTCAATGAGCTGTCATCGCAGCAGCTATGAAGATTTGTATGATTTAATGCTGACTGATGCGCAGAATGCGGTGGATAATCTGCCCGTCGATCCTTATCCTGTTAAAGACGTAGGGCGTGCCACCTCAAAAGCGGCTTACGGCTTGCTGGCGCGTATCGCACTGACGCGTGTCTCTTATTGTGACAGTCAGTCTGACAAAGACAAATATTATAAAATGGCCGAGGATGCGGCTCAATATGTGATTGATAATCAGAGCGCATTGAAAGTATCCTTGTATGATACTCCTGACGAAGTCTTTGACCCGAATAATAACAAGACGAATAAGGAGGCCATGTTTGTAGTGACTCACTCTACCGAGTCATCATTGAACATGCAGGCTAAAAATCCGAACCGTCTGCACATGTACTTCCATGCCAGTTATTCGGCAAGAGCAGGCATGGTGCAGGATTACGAATATGGAAATGACAAGAATGCCAAGTCGGGCAGTATGGCGATGATGCCTACCCGTTATTTGTTGGAATTGTATAATGAGAATATAGATGCCCGTTACAATGCCTGGTTCCGTGAAGAGTATAAACTGAATACCCCCAAAGCTTATGCCTGGACTAAGGATCAGTTGGACTATTTTGAAAAACCGTCCTCTATGGTTGGTCAGGTTATTCAGCCGGGAGAAACAGCGTTGCTTTTCACCAAGAAGAAGATGGCCGACAAACGTAACTTGCCATACGCAGTCGTCGATATCGATGATACCTATGCAGCCGATGGAAGTGTCAGCAAGAGTGCCAACTTTAACATTCACTTCCCGACCTTGCTGAAGTACGAAGATGCAAGTCTGGAATCCAGAGGCTTGCCCACCAATTCGCAGGTCGGTGCAAATGATGTGATTACCATGCGCTTGCCCGAAATGTATTTCATCGTTGCCGAATGTGAGATGATGAAGTCCGGCGGAAACAAGGAGATAGCCCGGGCACGTATCAATGACATACGCCGGCGTGCGGCAGTTCCGGGTAAGGAAGCTGAAATGGAAGTAGGAGCGGACAAGATGACGATCGACTTTATTTTGGAAGAAAGAGCACGCGAGTATTGTGGCGAGTTTATGCGCTGGTTTGATTTGAAGAGAACCGGAAAACTGGTGGAATATGTGAAAGCCCATAATCCGGACATTCCTTTGATCCAACCGCATCACGCATGGCGTCCTATTCCTCAGATGTTCCTGGACTCTATCTTGAATCCGGATGAATTCGGCCAGAATGAGGGATATAATTAATTTCCAGGTGTCATCTTTTGTATAAATTGCCATAAGTCTATCAAATGAAAAACGGTGTAAATCCCTGTAATATCATAACGGGATTTATACCGTTTTTTGAATAACAAAGAGCATTTTGCACAATGGATTCTCCAAGAAAAGATTTACCTTTGTAAGTATAGAACACATATAAAAAGACCATGAGTAAACTGAATATGAAAGAGTGGATAAACGAAATTATCCAAAAGAAAGAAGTGGTGGCGATGCCCATCATGACCCATCCGGGCATAGAGATGATAGGGAAAACGGTGCGCGATGCCGTCACTGACGGACAAGTGCATTACAACGCCATCCAGGCTTTGAGTGAGAAATATCCCACAGCCGCCGCAACCGTGATTATGGATCTGACGGTAGAAGCCGAGGCTTTTGGAGCAGAAATCGTTTTTCCCGAAAATGAAGTCCCCAGTGTGGTGGGGCGTCTTCTCAATGATGAGGAAGCTATTGACAAACTGGAAATCCCTGCCTTGAATAAAGGAAGAATCCCCCAGTATCTGAAAGCAAATATGCTGGCAGCCAAGGCCATTACGGACCGGCCCGTCTTTGCCGGCTGCATCGGTCCTTACTCATTGGCAGGACGTTTGTATGACATGTCTGAAATCATGATGCTTATTTATATCAATCCGGAAGCGGCCAATTCGCTGTTGAAGAAATGTTCGGATTTTATTCTCCGTTACTGCATGGCACTGAAGGCCACAGGAGTGAATGGGGTAGTGATGGCCGAGCCGGCTGCCGGACTATTGTCTGATGAGGACTGCACGCAATACTCGTCTGTTTTCATTAAGGAGATCGTAGAGAAAGTGCAGGACGATCACTTCACGGTCATTCTGCATAATTGTGGAAATACCGGACATTGTACCCGGGCGATGGTAGCCACAGGTGCCGCCGCTTATCATTTCGGGAACAAGATAAATATGGTGGAGGCGCTGAAAGAAGTCCCTGGCGATGCCCTTGCAATGGGAAATCTTGATCCGGTGAGTCTGTTCAAGGCGGCTGCTCCGGAGGAGATGAAGAAAGCCACACTCGATTTGTTGGAAGCTACCCGGTCCTATCCCAACTTCGTGCTTTCCAGCGGATGTGACACACCGCCTCATACGCCGGCTGAAAATATTGATGCATTCTTTGCCGCATTAAATGAATTCAATAATGCTTGAAAAAGAACTGTCTTTTGCTGATCTGCCTGTCCCATTGTCCGAACTCTATGAGGCGATGGGATATGCAGATGCTGTGCCCGACGAAGCGGTGGAAAAAGAAGTCCGTGGGGTACTGGAACGGGTGGAGGCAGTTACTTCTCCCCGTTTTTGTTTTTTCATATCCGGTGGAGAGTTGGATGAATCGAAAGACTCGCTTTCTGTCGGCGATACGTGTTTCAGTGTAGGCAAAATAATCACCCGGCAGCTGCGTGGTTCGGAATCCTTCGCTTTCTTTGCCGCGACTGCCGGAACCGGTTTTGAAAGGCTCCAGCACACGTTGCAGCAAGAAGGGGATATGGTAAAGATTTATATAGCGGATGCCATAGGAAGTATCATAGCCGAGAAGACTGCGGATTGTATGGAAGTCGCTTTGAATGAATGCATTCGTGACCGGGGATGGAAGCATACCAACCGTTTCAGTCCCGGATATTGCGGCTGGCATGTATCGGAACAAAAGAAATTATTTCCCTTATTCCCTTCGGCGGAACCTTGCGGCATCCGGTTGACAGATTCCAGTTTGATGCTTCCTATAAAATCGGTCAGTGGAGTAATAGGGCTGGGGGAGGATGTCCGTAAGCTGGAATATACTTGCGGTCTCTGTACGTATGATAAATGTTACAGGCGGAAGCAGCGGGGGGGAGGAAAAGGATAGTGCCCGTCTATGCTTTTCGGTGACGCGTAAATATCATCAGTCCGATCTATAGAAATAGGTGATACATCCTATAGAAATAGGCGATACGACTAGACAAGATGCTCTGCGAAGCTTCGTCTTCCCACCGTCCAACGGGCGCTGGACGCATGTCCGGCAAGTGCCGGATGTATTTCCAACATCTGCCGGACGCATATCCGGCAGGCGTTGGAAATCATTTTTTATATAGGCAGGGGGTGCTTGTTTTAATATCCATTGAAGAAGATATAAAGTCCGGTCATGACAATAATCAGCAACGTCCATCCAATGATAACGGATTTAGCCGGCTTCTCCATGACTTTCTTCATGTTTAATGTACATTCCTGCCGGTGTTTATCCAATAAGGATACCAAAATCATGCCTGCGCTGATGATAACGAACAGGTAGAAAGACAGCATCATGAAGTGAGGCCATGCCGTATATTCTTCCGCAGGGAATACCCATAAATAGAGGATACCCACTCCCATGCTGAACGCCGTTCCCACTGTAAGCGCGGCATTGGCTGCCCGGGTCGTAGTCCGTTTCCAGAAGATGCCGAACAGGAAAACAGCTGCCATAGGCGGTGCGATAAATCCCAGTACCGATTGGAATACATTGAACAGATTCAATCCTTTGATACTGTCTATGGCAATGGTGATGATCACCGAAATCAGTGCTCCCGCCACTGTAACCACGTGCCCCGTACGGATGATCTCTTTCTGGCTGGCAAGCGGTCTGAATTTCTTGACATAGATGTCCATCGTGAAGACGGTACTCAGCGCATTTAGGGCAGAGCCGACAGTGCTGATCAGTGCGGCGGTCAATACGGCCAGTACCAACCCTACCATGCCTACAGGAAATAAGTTAGTGACCATAGTCATGTAGGCTTCATCGGGGTTCTTCAAGCCCGGGTAGAGTGCCAGACAGATGATACCCGGAAGGATATAGAGAGGAACATCCAGTATCTTCAACCAGCCGGTGAAGTTGGCACCCATTTGTCCTTCTTTCAGATTCTTGGCAGCCAATACAGGCTGTACCATGGATTGGTCTGTGCACCAGAACCAGACTCCCATGATGGGATAACCCAGAATAATAGGCAGCCACGGGAAGGCGGGATCGTCATTCGGGCGGAACAGGTTCCAGTAATCAGCCGGAACCGCTTCGGCCAATGCGCTGACGCCACCTACTTTGTACAGCCCTGCTATAGTAAGCGTGGCCGATACGAAAATAAGCAGCAGCATTTGGAATACATTGGTATAGGCTACCGCTTTCAGCCCTCCGGCCATGGTGAAGAATGCGGAGATAACGAGCAGGATCAATGCCGACTGCCACATGGGAATATCGAAAACCTGCCGGATAAGGATACCTCCGGCAAACAGGGTCAGGGCAAGCCACGAGATAAGGATTGTCACAATGGTGTACCAGGCAAGAATGTTGCGGGTGGACTGTCCGAAACGCCGCCCCATGAACTCCGGCAAGGTGGTGATACGCGCTCCCAAATAACGGGGGGCAAAGACAAAAGCCAGCAAGCAGATGAAAACAAACGCATACCAGGCATAATTGCCCGAAACGATGCCGGTGGTGAACCCGGCACTGGCAGAGGCTATCAGCATGGAAGGGCCCACATTGGTTCCCCACATGGAGAAACCGATGTGATGCCACTTCAGGGAACGCTCGGCAAGAAAAAGGCTGCTGCCTTTTTTGCGTTTCAGGCTGGCCCATATACCGATGCCTATAAGAATCAGAAAGTAGGCAATAAGAATGCCCCAATCTAACGTATCTAAATAATTAGCGTGCATAATTCATGTATCAGATTAAGATGAATATTCCGTTTATTGATGAAGCCCCATCAGTTCCTTGGCTACCGCTACGGCTGTATTGGCATTGTCGCTATATCCGTCCGCACCTATTTCATCGGCAAATCCCTGGCTTACCGGAGCGCCGCCTATCATTACTTTTACCTGATGACGGATACCGGCTGCTTCCAAAGCGTTGATCACCTCTTGCATATAAGTCATGGTTGTTGTCAGCAAGGCACTCATGCACAGGATGTCTGCCTTGTTTTTCTTGACTTCTTCCACAAATTTGTCGCAAGATACATCTATGCCTATGTTGATTACCTCAAAGCCGCAACCTTCCAGCATGGAAGCCACCAGGTTCTTGCCGATATCATGCAAGTCGCCTTTCACGGTCCCGATGACTACCTTGCCTATGGTGGTCGAGGCACTCCCTTGCAATAAAGGCTTCAGCAGTTCCAGAGCTCCCTTCATGGCACGTCCTGCCATCAGCAGTTGGGGCACGAAGGCTTTTCCGTCCTGGAAGCGTTGTCCCACTTCGCCCATAGCCTTTATCATGTAGTTGTTGATAATTTCCTGGGGCTGTACTCCTTCGGCGATGGCTTTCTTGGTTACTTCTACGGCCGGTTCCAGCTTTCCGTCCACAATGGCATTGAACAAAGGTTTCAAGGCTTCATTCCCGGCTGCCACGGAGTCTTTGACGACGATTGTTTCTTGTTTGGTTGCAGCGGCTTCTTCTTTCGAAAGGTCTTCTTTGGATACGTCAGAGGAGGAAGAGGAGTATTCTTCGACCATGCGCATCGCTTGTTCCACTTCTCTCTCGTTATGGAAATCCATTTCCAGATGCACACCGTCCGTACCGATATTGTCCAGCAAAGGTTTCAGTTCGTCCAAGGTTACCCAACAAGCCATGATACTTTTGCCTCCGGCAAGGATCTTCTTGTAAAGGTCGTACCATTTGGGTGATCCCCCTTGTGGCTCACCTACGCCCGGAGTCCATTGAATGGCATTCAGTTCCTCAATTTCAAGAAGGGCAGGCAGATGATGCATAGCGCCCACACCGTCCAGATGATACAGGGTGTAGTCTATCTTTTGACATTGTTCGCGGATGAACGGTTGCACGAAGCGACGATAATCATCCTCACTGATCATGGTGGAGATATCGCTTTGCAGCTTGCTCATCTTTCCCGGTGCCCATGAAGAGAAATAGCAGAAGGCCATTTCGTCTCCTTCACGGATGATGTCGTAAAGTTCATCAAAGACTTTGAAATAGATATCATTGATTTGTTGCATTTGCTGTTCCAGCACTTCGGGTTGCATCACGGTATCCAGCAAAACTTTGTCTGTACCTTTCAAGGCGGCCAGTACGTCCAGTCCTTCCATCAAGTCGGGCATTCCTACGTAATAGTGACCGTTTGCTTTCGCTTTGCATGCCTTCAGCAATTCTTTATGCAATATCCAGTTGGGGTGTTCGGGATTGAAAACAATCTCATCGTTGAAATCGGGATCGGGATGAATCCAAATAGTATCTTCCCCTCCTTCGAACACGCCGCCCAAGATGGCTGCCAATGAACCGGGACCTAACTGGGTATTAGCTACCGGCAGGATATCTGCTTTCAGACTGCTGTGTGCCACGTACCAGTCCAGGTATTCTGCACGCCATTGCGGATCGAACCATTTCTGATTCAGGTCTTTTGCCGGGGAGGGTGCAGGGATATCCGCATGAGGTTTCACACCTTCCTGAAAGTGCTCCCACATGTTCAGTATGATTCCTTTATGGTTCCACCAATCTATATATCGTTTCTTTGTTTCGTCTAAATTCGTTTTCCAAGTTTCCATATTCGTCAGTTTTTAAATATTCCTTTAAAATGAGGGTCTATGTGCAGACCGATGCTTTTGCTTAAATCCATTTCGTCCGTACATTCCACTTCATCCGGATAAACGGGGATGGTTGCTCCTTGACGTACATATACGGGCATTTCGTCCAGAGGGACATCCAGATTCTTCAGCCAGCGTCCTCCTTCCAAGCATTCACCTGTGAAGAAATTCACCCATTTTCCTTCGGGCAGATAGACATCCCGGCGGTTCTCGCTGTTCATGACCGGGGCTACCAGGAAGTCGTCACCGAAATAGTATTCATCGTCTATGTGCCAGCACAGTTTGTCTTCGGGATGATGATAGATGAGAGCCTGTAAAAGAGGAGCTCCGCTTGCGATGGCCTTCCGGCTTTGTTCTACAATATAAGGTATAAGCGTATAGCGCAACTTCCACCACTTTTTTATCATGGGTGCGATAGCGGGATAATGCCACGGCTCGCGTTTGTTTGTCCCGTGATAACGGATGTGGGAGGAGAATACACCGAATTGTGTCCAGCGCATATATACATCATCGTCCACTATAGAGTTCATGAAGTTGGGCAATGTGTGGAATCCGGGGACATCATGACTCCAGAAGGCGAAGCCGGAAAGCCCGAAATGCAAACCGCCTTTCAGCGAGCCTGCCATCCCATCCCATGAACTGCATGAGTCACCTCCCCAATGCAGGGGATAGCGCTGGCATCCCGCCCATGCCGAGCGTGCCCATACGATGCCGTCACCGGTTACGTCTTTTGTGATTTCGTAGGCAGCTTTCTGATAAAGCAATGCATACAGGTTGTTCAGCAATTCGGGTTTCATGCCTTTATAGAGGGCATCCATGTGTATGTTTTCTCCAAAATCGGTTTTGATACAGGTCACGCCCATATCCAGCAGATTCTTCAGCAGTCCTTTATACCATTCGGTTGCTTGGGGATAAGTGAAGTCAATGGTTCCGGCATAGTCCAAAGCCGAGAAATTGGAACCTTCCGAATCTTGTTTCTTTGTCAGAGGAGCTATATAATCGTTTTGGCGTGCTTCGTCTATCTGTTCGGCGTTCTCTGCCACGTAGGGGAGTTGCCATAAGGACACGCGATATCCTTTTTTCTTCAGCCCTTGGATGAACCCTTTGGGATCGGGAAAGCGCTCTTCGTTGAATTTCCATTCGCAGAGCCAGTCGGTCTTGAACCAGCCGGTATCCAGGTGGATGACATCGCAGGGGTAATGCTCGGCACGCATCCGGTCGCATATCTCATTTACTTCATCAGCACTGAAATAAGTCATGCGGCTCATCCAGATGCCGAAACTCCAGAGGGGAGGCATGGAAGGATATCCGGTCAGATCCCGATAGCCCCGGAGGATTTCTTCCATGGTGTCGCCTGCTATGACGAAGACATCCAGCATGGCCTGGTCGCTCAGGAATTGTACCGAGCGGGTGGATTGTCCGGCCAGTGACAGTTTGCTGTGGGCACAGGTGTGATAGAATGTTCCATACATCCGGCTGGAGAGGTAGAAAGGAATATTCTTATAGGTACGGCGGTTGTTCACGCCTTGGCCATCCTGGTTCTTTAAGAAGAAAGTTTGTCCGCTTAAGTCCATTTTGGCAAAGCGTTCCCCTGTTCCGGCAAAACATTCATCGGGTTTTGATTCAAAGGAAAGGGTGGCACGTTCCTTCACTCCGTTTCGTTTGCAGAAAGCCAGTGGCAGCGCATCGTAACGGGGAGGGGAGAAGTGGTCGTAGGCAGCCAATCGGATTTCACGTTTGCCGTCGGGGTAAAGGCGAAGATCCAAGGTCTCTTGAGGATCGGGCAGGAGTTCGCTCCAACGGTCCAGTACCGGGGGCTTTACATGGATAAGTGCCCGTTGGATTCCGTCTTGGGTAGAGATCACCCATTCGCCTTCTGTTTGTGCCACTTGCAAAGGGAGTTTCTTTACCCGGTCACTGAATTGGAGCATTTCCGACTGATCCGTCATGCTTTCTTCACCGAATCCGATAAAGAGCCGGGTGATACCTGAGGTGTACTGACGGATAACCAGCGTATATTCTTCACGGGGCGATGCCGTATCGGGCGCCATATCGTTAGAGAGCACTTGCTTTTGAAAAGGGACGTTTATACAGATATCCCCGTCTTTTTCATAGACAGAGGTGGGTTTGTAGGCTTTCCATAATGATTCGTCTCTTGACAGATCGGGATCAAAGTCCAGAAAATCGAATAAGTGGTAATTGGTTGGTTTCATTCTCTTTTTGTTATTTTGTTTTTATAATGATTCTTGGTTGTGACACCCCACCTACAGCGACTCTGCCGGCCTTTTGCTTGATACTTTCATCTACTTGCGGCCCATTCGTTTTCCATACATTATGGGGTCCCGGACGGTTGGAGTCGAAACGTTCGGACGGACACCAGTTGTTTTCTACGGTATAGCCATCCGTCGCTTCATCAAAGTAGATGTAAAACGCACGGTCGTTGGTAGCGTAGGACGCATCAATCAGTTGTTCAATCCGGTTATTGCGCATCACGGAACCGGGTTGGTTGGAGAGGGTATAAAGTCCTCCTGCATCATACAGCCTCCGGGCAAAGTGGTGAACGTAATTGGCTTCAATCCGGTTGCCGCTCATTCCGCTTTCCAGCAGGGTCCATCCCCAGCCCACACAGATACCTGAATAATTGACGTGGCAGACTTCATTATGTACGATATGGATATTCTTTACATATCCGGCACCGATACCTACACATCCCCAATCTTCATTGGTCACTTCCTCAATCAGGTTGTTCCGTATGGTGATTCCCGTGCATAATTCCTGTTCATGAAAAGGTTTATAAGGCACATGGGTTTCAAATCCTCCATCGGGAAAGGTGCCGACCAGCAATCCCGTGCCGCCTATATCCGTGAAAAGACAGTTCTCGATCACTGAATTTGAAACGGCCCGTTCATAGTCTACTCCCGTAGCCGCCAAGTGCTGGAACGTGCAATGGTCGAAGTCGATGTGACTGCCGCATTTCACTTGTATCGCTGCCTCCGGTCGGCCTATCCATGCCTGGTTTTCCAGTTCGGCTTTTTCTGGCAACCCCGGTATTTGTAGTTTGTATGCATCCAGCAGATGGAAACCTCCTTGCAATGTAACATGTCCTTGATAGGAGGGGCGCATCCATGAAGTATGTTCGAAAGATATATTTTGAAAACGTATATTCCTTACCGGGCGTTCCAATGTTCCGCTTATAGTCAGTAAAGTCTCTAAAGCGGGAATAATGACTTGCGCCTTCGTCATGTCTTCGTGAGGACGCGGGTAATAATAGATGCGTCCGGAAGGATAATCCTGATACCATTCTCCGGGCTGGTCCAATAGTTCCAGAGCATTGACCAGACAAAAGGAGGAGTTTCCTTTTTCTCCGTCAATGACAGGTTGAGGCCAGGGATGGGCAAACTCCAACCGGCTTTCAGGTTCATGAAAACGGACGATTGTATTTGTCCCTTCCGCAATCATTTCCTTCACTCTCAGTATGGCGATGGCCCAACGTTGGTGAACGATTATCTCTACTTGTGAAGCGGCATTCAGCCCTGCTGTTTGTGGAGTGGGAATGGTGATCGTCTCCTCCTCAGGGTTAAAATCAATCATGCGTTCCATTACTCCGTCGGGAAACTGTGCGGCCCGCTGTGCTTTTGCTCCGTTGACCCACATTTGTCGGGTTTCCAATATCCTGTTTCCCATACGGGGCGCTTCGGCTACCCATATTTTATTTCTAAGAGTTTCTGGTATTCTGGTATCTTCGCATCCTTGTTTCCAACCTGTCACAGGTACGCCGCCGCTTAGGATTACGCGGGCGTCGGGAGCAGCTGTAATGATGGTGGGAGATTCCGATGTCCCACTGTCTTCGGGACGGATAAACAGGGGTTTGTTTGGTTGGTATATTCCTTCTTCCAGGATGATATTTATTCCTCCTGCTATTTCGGGTGATTGCAGCCTTCTCCATTCGCGCGCTTTTTTTATTGCTTGTTCCAGAGTCTGGAGGGGAGATTGGCGTGTACCGGCAGCTTTGTCGTTACCGTAAGGAGAAACATAAATATCTCCAGCGGTTAAATAAAAGGAATAACTGATAAATGCGATAAAGCAGATCATTTTTGTTTTCATGGGTTCTCCAGATTTAAAGGTCTTTCTAATCAGACGGAAGGAATCTGCTTTTGTACCCAAGTATTATTCTCTTACTATAAAAAACACAGGCCATACCTCGATGAAAAGGTACAGCCTGTCTCTTTTAGTAAAAATAGGATCTTTTTTATGAGTTCATGCTCATCAGGAACTCTTCGTTGTCTTTGGTATTCTCCAGACGGCTCTTTACGAAATCCATCGCTTCGATAGGATTCATATCTGCCAGATACTTGCGAAGGATCCACATACGGTCCAAAGTAGTCTTGTCGAGCAGCAAGTCGTCGCGGCGGGTGCTGGATGCCACGATGTTTACCGCCGGGAAGATACGTTTGTTGCTCAAGTTGCGGTCCAGCTGGAGCTCCATGTTACCGGTACCCTTGAATTCTTCGAAGATCACTTCATCCATCTTGGAACCGGTATCAATCAGTGCGGTTGCGATAATGGTCAGCGAGCCACCGTTTTCAATGTTACGGGCAGCACCGAAGAAACGTTTGGGTTTATGCAGGGCATTGGCATCCACACCACCGGATAATACCTTGCCGGAAGCGGGAGAGACGGTATTGTATGCACGTGCCAGTCGGGTGATAGAGTCGAGGAAGATTACCACATCGTGACCACATTCTACCATACGTTTCGCTTTTTCCAGTACGATACCTGCAATCTTTACGTGGCGTTCTGCCGGTTCGTCAAAAGTAGAGGCGATTACTTCGGCATTGACGCTGCGCGCCATGTCTGTCACTTCTTCGGGACGTTCGTCAATAAGCAGCATGATCATGTAAGTCTCCGGATGGTTGGCTGCGATGGCGTTGGCGATGTCTTTCATCAGGATTGTCTTACCGGTTTTGGGCTGCGCCACAATCAGAGCACGCTGTCCTTTACCGATAGGTGAGAACATATCTACCACACGGGCGGAAAGGTTATCACTATATCCCCCTTTGCAAAGTTTGAACTTTTCATCGGGGAACAGCGGGGTCAGGTGATCAAACGGAACGCGGTCACGTACCAGTCCGGGATCCAGACCGTTTATCTTTTCCACTTTGACCAACGGGAAATATTTCTCACCTTCTTTCGGCGGACGGATAGAACCTTCCACTACATCGCCGGTCTTCAAACCAAACAGTTTGATTTGTGACTGTGAAACGTAAATGTCATCGGGTGAGGAAAGATAGTTGTAATCGGAGGAACGGAGGAACCCATAACCGTCGGGCATGATTTCCAATACTCCGGTGCCGGTCAGGATGCCTTCAAATTCGTAAGGCTTTTCCACCTGTTTGCGTTCCGGTTGTTGAGGAATGTTGGCAGGTGCTTCTCCCTCAGCTGCCGTATTGTTATTATTGTTATTTGCCTGACGCGGGTTGTTATAATTATTGTTGCGCGGATTGTTATACTTCTGATTTTGATCGCGCTGCTGGCGTGGTTGGAATTTGGGGGCCGGTGTCTGTACCGGAGCCGGTGTTTCTACTTTGGTAGCCTCAAATTTGCCGAACAATTCAGTAGGCAGTTCTATTTTTTCTGAAGGAAGATCCTCGATGGGAATAAAATCCTCTGTTTCACCGCTGAATTCCAGCTCGGGAAGAATCACTTCTTTTTCTTTGGGAGTAGCCGGTGTTTCCTCTTTTTTTGCTTTTTGGGGTTTCGGTTTCGCAGGTGCTTCAGCTTTCACTTCCTCTTTTACGGTTTCTTTTGATTCCGTTGCAGGTTGTTCTTCTGTCTTGGCTGTTACTTTCTTGCTACCCGGCTTGCGTCCTCTTTTTTTAGGTGTTTTTTCTTCTGCGCTTGCCTCGGCCACGGCTTCCGTTGGAGATGTTACCGCTGCCGGAGCAGCTTCTTTTACCGTTTCGGCAGTTGCGGCGGCAGGTTGCGGGGTATTGGCCTCCAGCTTCTGTGCCTTGTCTTTGGTGGCAGTATATACTTTGTCACCCTCTTTTTTAACGTTGATACGTGATCTTTTGCGTGGCTGACCTTCATTGGCTTTTTCCGCCGCTACTTTTTTGGTTGCTCCGACTATGGCTTGCTCGTCCAGAATTCTATAAACCAGATCTTCTTTTTTTAGAGAGTCTGTTTTCTTGATACCCAACTCTTTGGCAATCGATTGTAATTCCGACAAGTCTTTGTCGTTTAATTGAATAATGTTATACATAGAGTATAGTTATTAGTAATATATTTCTTTATAATCTTTTTAATGGTATAATTAAGGAGCGCAATCTACACAAAAATGTGTTAGAAGAGGGAAATGCACTCATAATTACGATTATGGGATTGATGTTGTTTTGATTGTTATCAGGAAGTAAACAGACTTTCCCGGATAGGGGGCAGACGTATTTACCGAGGACAAAAGTAGATATTTTTTTTTAATCTCATGCATATTACAGAAGTTTTTTTGCCGAATTTAATGAAATTAATAAAAAAAACGACGCTTGGAAACATCCTTTCTGTCTGTGAAAACCCTGATGTTAAATGAACGTAAAAATAGATCAGATTGTTCAGCAGAGTCTGCATGAAATAGCGGAAAAAGTACTAATTTAGCCCGTCAAATTTGATTTTTACTTAACTATAAATAGAGAAAAGATGAAAAAAGTGATTTTTACAGAAAAGGCTCCTGCCGCTATAGGTCCTTACAGTCAGGCAGTTGAAGTGAATGGTATGGTATTCCTTTCAGGTCAGCTTCCTGTTGATCCTGCTACCGGTGAATTTGTTCCGGGCGGAGTGACTGAACAGACGACCCAGGTTTTTGAGAATATCAAGAATGTATTGGCAGAAGCCGGTCTGACTACCGCTAATATCGTAAAAACAACCGTGTTTTTGGCAGATATGTCTTTGTTTGCTGAAATGAACGCTGTTTATGCCAAGTATTTCGAAGGGGATTTCCCTGCCCGTTCTGCTGTAGCTGTTAAGGCTTTGCCGAAAGGAGCATTGGTGGAAATTGAGAGCATTGCAGTGAGATAATGAGTCTCTCACCACAGATTGCACGGATTGATACAGAACGTTTCTATTGAAGATCAATGTCTTTTATATGGAACCTGTGTCAATCAGTGTAGTCTGTAGCGAGTGATGGTGGAGGGGGAATCATAAAAACAACTGATTGACAGATAGCGTAGAAAAGTGGAATATGAAACAACTGGACAAGTGGCAATGGTCCACATTAATATTATCTGCTATACTGGTAATGGCATTTTCAGTCTTTATTTATCGGTATGAGCCTTTTAAATCCGGATTCGAGATTACCGACCAGCTGGGGGGTAATATTTTCCCTGCAACCATTCTTTCTACCGCAACCACAGATGCCAATTTAATCGTACCGGCCGATTCCGATTATATCGGAAATCCTAAATCCTGTATCGCCATTCGGCTGAAGAACAGTTATGCCAATAGCAAATTGCGTATAGAAGTGGCCGAGACTCCTTTTTTCTCTCAGTCCGTATCCGAGTTTATTTTACCCCGGGCGGGGAAAGAATATCTGGTTTTCCCGGATATTATATGGAACTATCAGGCTTTGCGTGATAATAATCAGGCAGTGCCCGTTAGCATCTCCGTCAAGGTGGAATTGAATAAGAAAGAGCTTCCACAGCGTTTGAAAACCATCTCGATGCGCAGTATTAACGAGTGCCCTTTGGGATACGTGGACGATAAAATGAAGTTTCACGATACGGGAGAGTTCTTTGCAGCCTATGTCAACGAGGAGCATCCGCAGATTGACAAATTATTGCGTGAGGCCTTGGATACACGTATCGTCAATCGCTTTCTTGGGTATCAAGGTAATGCCCGCCAGTCGGAGAATGTGGACAAACAGGTCTATGCATTGTGGCATGTGTTGCAGAAGCGGAATTTTAAGTATAGCTCCACCACCAATACCAGTCTTTCGTCCAATGTGGTTTATACACAGCGCGTCCGTACTTTGGACGATGCGCTGGAATCCTCGCAGATCAACTGTGTGGACGGCAGCGTGTTGCTGGCTTCACTGATGAAAGCCATCAATATCAATCCGATCCTGGTGCGTATTCCGGGACACATGTTTGTGGGTTATTACACAGACAAATCGCATAAGAATATGAACTTTCTGGAAACCACGATGATAGGCGATGTGAATCTGGATGATTTCTTTCCGTACGAGAAGCTCGATTCTACCATGGTAGGCAAATCCCAGAACCAGATGTCGAAACTGACCTACGAGAAATCAAAGGAATACGCTACGAGGAAATACCGGGAGAATGACTCCCTGATACATTCGGGTAAAGTGAATTATATGTTCCTGGAGATAGATAAAAAGACCCGTGCGCAGGTACAACCTATCGGTAAATAAATTTGTTGTATGGATATGGAACTTATTTATATATATCATAGTGGATTCGCCTTGTTGGGCGATGGCTTTACCGTAATCATGGATTATTACCGTGATTCGGAGGATGGACAGGCGCAGGCGGATTTGAACCGGCTGATGGATGGGACTTTCAGCCATCAAGAGGCCGGAATGCCGGAGGGAATCGTACACGGCGAATTATTGCGGCGTCCCGGAAAACTGTACGTGCTGGCCAGCCATTTTCATCCGGATCATTTTAATAAAGAGGTATTGCAATGGCGTGAACAGCGGCCGGATATCATCTTTATTTTCTCGAAAGACATCTTGCGTCATCGCAGGGCGCAGAAAGAAGATGCTATTTGGTTGAAAAAGGGAGAAGAGTATAAGGATGAAACATTACGTGTGCGTGCTTTCGGTTCCACGGATGTGGGAGTTTCGTTTTTGCTTCAAGCAGGTGGAAAGAAGATTTTTCATGCCGGTGATTTGAACAACTGGCATTGGATGGACGAGAGTACCGAGGCGGAGTGGAAGGGAGCCGAGAAGAATTTCCTGTATGAACTGGACGATCTTTACGCCTATACGCCCGAAGTGGATGTGGCCCTGTTTCCCGTTGATCCCCGTTTGGGAAAAGAATATATGCGGGGTGCCGGACAGTTTGTAACAAAGATAAAAACTCATATCTTTGTACCCATGCATTTCACACCGGAGTATGCCAGGGCAAATGCTTTCCGCGACTTTGCCGAAGCGCATGGAGTGCGTTTTGTGTCATTGACGCATCGCGGACAAAAAATAGAGATTGAATAACAAAAGAGTAACACAATATGAAAATAAAAGGAAGATTTGACCATTTCAATATCAATGTAACTGATCTGGACAAGAGTATCAAGTTTTATGAAACAGCATTAGGCCTGCATGAGTCTCATCGCAAGGAAGCTTCGGACGGTTCCTTCGTGCTGGTGTATATGGCCGATGACCACAGCAGCTTCTTGTTGGAACTGACCTGGCTGCGCGACCATACCCAGCCATACGAATTGGGTGAGAACGAAAGCCATCTGTGCCTGCGTGTGGAGGGTGATTATGACGAAGTTCGTAAATTCCATAAGGAAATGGGGTGCGTTTGCTTCGAGAACACCGCTATGGGCTTGTATTTCATCAATGATCCGGATGATTACTGGATTGAGATATTGCCGGTGAAGTAAAACAATCGTTTCCGTTAGTAATGAATTAAAAAGATAGAGACTATGAAATACATTTCTCCCGGTGGCTGGTTCTCATTGGAATACCCGATGGGCTGGCACGAGTTTGAAGATACTGAAGAGAGTTTTTTATTCTATAATCCCGACCGGTGGAGCGGTAATTTCCGCATATCGGCTTATAAGGATGAAGCGGCTGACTATGGTTCGCAGTGCATCGCATACGAATTGAAAGAAAACACCTCTTCCGCCCTGGTGAAAGTAGGCAAGTGGGACTGCGCCTATAGCGCGGAAACTTTTCAGGAAGAAGGCGCCTGGTACACCACTCATATCTGGGTGACAGGAGAGGGGGATCTCTCTTTCGAATGTTCTTTTACCGTGTCCAAAGGAGGAGACAAGCATCCGGCAGAAGAAATCATCCGGTCTTTGCAGGTCCGCAAAGAAGGTGTCAGCCACCCGCGTGAGATTATTCCGATCCGTGTTTTGGAAATAGGGGAGGTGAACACCGCTTTTGAGTGGGCTTCTGCCACGATTAAAAAGCAACTCACCAAGGATTTCACTGCATCGGAGAGCGATATTGACAGCATACAGCAGGTGATGGACAGCGGACGTTTCCAGACGCAGCAGCGTATGGCATGGGAGAACTTCGGTATTGCCTTCGGAACCATTCTGGTGAATGAGATGGAAGGTATGGAATGGGTGACCGTTGTAGAGGGCCGGAAAGAATATCCCGCCTTGCAGTTTATGCGTTCGGACATGGTGCTGGATCCTGCCGCATTGGTATGGGAGAAAGCTAAAAAGGGACTTCCCTGCACCTTGAAATCTGAATTCAGGAAAATTAAGCGTGAGGCGGAAGCAGTGTTGGATGATTTAAATAAATAGACAGATAATGACCCCATATATGCAAGTAGACGGGCTTACCAAATCATTCGGTGACTTGGTATTGTTCCGGAAGATTTCATTTGGAGTGGCCGAAGGACAGCGCATCGGCCTGATAGCAAAGAACGGTACAGGCAAGACTACCTTACTTAATATCATAGCCGGTAAGGAAGGATATGACGAAGGAAGCATCGTCTTCCGCCGTGATCTGCGTGTGGGCTATTTGGAGCAAGATCCCCATTATCCCGAAGAACTGACCGTGCTCGAAGCCTGTTTCTATCACGGAAACAGCACGGTGGAACTCATCAAAGAATATGAAAGCTGCATGGAAACCGAAGGCAATCCGGGACTGGAAGACCTGTTGGCACGGATGGAGCACGAAAAGGCATGGGATTATGAACGGAAGGCGAAACAAATCCTTTCGCAGTTAAAAATCCGTGACTTCAACCAGCAGATCAAGCATCTTTCCGGAGGCCAGTTGAAACGGGTCGCTCTGGCGAATGTGCTGATAACCGAGCCCGATTTCCTGATTCTGGACGAGCCTACCAACCATCTTGATCTGGATATGACCGAGTGGCTGGAGGGGTATCTCGGCCGGGGGAACATCAGTCTGCTCATGGTGACGCACGACCGTTATTTCCTGGACCGCGTCTGCTCTGAAATTATCGAGATAGATAATCAGCAGGTCTATTCATACAAAGGGAACTACAGCTATTACTTGGAAAAGAGGCAGGAGCGTATCGAGGCGACCAATGCCGAAATAGCCCGTGCCAATAACCTGTACCGCACCGAGCTGGAGTGGATGCGCCGTATGCCTCAGGCACGCGGACATAAAGCGCGTTATCGGGAAGAAGCTTTCTACGAACTGGAGAAAGTGGCGAAGCAGCGTTTCAACGACGGCAATGTGAAACTGGATATGAAAGCCTCCTACATCGGCTCCAAGATTTTTGAGGCGGATCATCTGTACAAGCGTTTCGATGATTTGAAGATTCTGGAAGATTTCTCGTATATCTTTGCCCGTTATGAGAAGATGGGCATCGTGGGAAACAATGGTACGGGAAAGTCCACGTTCATTAAAATACTGATGGGCGAACAGAAGCCGGACAGTGGAACACTGGATATCGGTGAGACAGTCCGTTTCGGTTACTATTCTCAGGACGGTCTGAAGTTTGACGAGCAAATGAAGGTCATTGATGTGGTGCAGGATATTGCCGAAGTCATCGAGTTGGGAAATGGCAAGAGACTGACCGCCTCCCAGTTCCTGCAACATTTTCTGTTCACCCCCGAGACGCAGCACAGTTATGTATATAAACTAAGTGGGGGGGAACGCCGCCGCCTGTACCTGTGTACGGTGCTGATGCGTAATCCCAACTTCCTGGTGCTGGATGAGCCTACCAACGATCTCGATATCATCACCCTCCAGGTATTGGAAGAATACTTGCAGAACTTCAAGGGCTGTGTCATCGTAGTAAGCCACGACCGCTATTTCATGGACAAGGTGGTAGACCACCTGCTGGTATTCAAGGGACAGGGAGACATTCGTGACTTTCCGGGTAACTACTCCGATTATCGTGACTGGCGTGAGGCGAAAGAGCAGCGCGACAAAGAGGCGGAAAAACCAAAAGAGGAAAAGACCTCCCGCGTGCGCCTGAATGACAAGCGGAAGATGTCCTTCAAGGAAAAGAAAGAGTTCGAGCAGCTGGAACAAGAAATAGCCGGGCTGGAGCAGGAGAAAGCCGATATAGAAGCCGCCCTTTGCAGCGGTACGCTGGGAGTGGAGGAGCTGACGGAGAAGTCCAAACGATTGCCGGAACTGAATGATTTGATTGATGAAAAGACCATGCGCTGGTTGGAATTGAGCGAGATAGAAGGATAGAATAACCGGAGGTGCAACAGTGTACCTGATGCCATATTGCTATATTCGTTTTGAATAACAAAACCATAATATTTTAAAGAAATATGGCATCCATTAAATTGAAATTCCGCCCATCGAGCGTAAAAGGAAAAAAGGGCGTATTAAGTTATCAAATTATTCATTACAGACTGACACGGCTCATCAAGACTTCTTATCAGATCATGCCCTCCGAGTGGGACGACTCCACCGGCAGTCTGCTTATTCCAACACAGTCTGAATGTAAAGCGCGTCTTCTGCTGATACGTGACCATACGAATTGGGAGATGACGCGGTTACAAGGTATTATCAATGACCTGGAGCGAACCGGCGTGGAATATACCATTGATGATATCGTGGCTTCTTTCCGGAAAATCCCCCCTATGGAGAGTGTGTTCAAATTCATGCAACGGTGTATCAATAAACTGGAGCGGCAGAAAAGGGGACGGACGGCAGAAGGCTATACCTCGACAATGAACAGTTTTATCCAATTCAGAAAGAATGAGGACTTGAGTTTTGAAGCCTTTGATTCGGAACTGATGGAGATGTATGAAGCCTATCTGAAAGAGAAGGGATTGGTAAAGAACAGTACTTCCTATTATATGAGAATCTGGCGGAGTGTGTATAACCTGGCTATAGAGCAAGGCTACACCACCGACAAGAAACCTTTCAAACATGTCTATACCGGCATAGACAAGACTGTAAAACGGGCCGTTCCCTTTAAAATCATCAAAATGATCAAGGAGCTTGATTTATCATTCGAACCCCAGCTGGAGCTGGCAAGGGATATATTCCTTTTCAGTTTCTATACCCGGGGCATGTCGTTTATTGATATGGCACACTTGAAGAAGAGCAATCTCCAGAATGGAATTCTGACATACAGCCGGAAAAAGACCGGTCAGCGGCTGACTATTCTGTGGGAGGAGCTGATGCAGGAGATTGTGGATAAATACAAGGATGACAGTTCCGAGTACCTGCTGCCTATTTTGCGGTATTGTGATATAAATGACCGCAAGCAATATAAACTGAGGGCCAAGCAGATAGGGCGGGGCTTGAATAAAATAGGCTTGCGGCTGGAATTAAAGGCGCCGTTGACTTTCTATGTGGCGCGCCATAGCTGGGCCAGCATAGCGCAGGACAGGAAGGTGTCTACAGACATCATCCGCGAAGGGCTGGGGCACGATAATGAAAAGACCACTCATATTTATCTGGCATCCATCTCCACTTCACAGATAGACAGAGCCAATCAGATCATTTTAAAAGGGTTGTAACTTTATTTGTATCTCAGGATATTTTGTTCAAGAAAAAATAATTCTACATTGCTGGCGAAACAGCGATGTAGAATATCATGCGGGCTGGCTGTACAATAGAGAAATACTGTGTGACTTCGTGTGATATCTAATTTAGGATAATTTATTTTTTATCATGAACAAGTGTGATAAATCTGAAAATCAGCTGTTTGATAGCATGATTCGTTTTATAAAAAATGGGGTTCTCTTAGTAAGAGATCCCCATTTGGCTGCAAAAGTAGCTATAATTCCCAATAAATGGAAATCTTTTGTTGTTTTAAAATGCTTTTAACAAGAAATGTATGAGAATTGTTCGTAAAATGTTATGAATTGCGATTTGTATGTTTCACATTATCAGCAAATTAAAGAAGAATGGGGATCTCTTACTAAGAGAACCCCAAAAATGAAGCTTCAACAAGCCTTCATTTTAGAAGTACAAATGATAAATAATTTATGTTTTGATGCAAATCTGTAATGATGCGGATTTGGGTACTGAATACTCCTTTCCGCAGAATCAAAACATAACGGGTAAAGCGCCTAGGTTACTGCCATGCAGTTCAATCGCTTCCTGCCCAGACCAGGGGTCAGATCTGATAACCACGTCACAGACGGGGGAAGAAAAAGAATATCCTGATCACAAGTGGTATTATATGTTCCTGCGCAACAGAGAGTTGAAACGCTATATCGAAATCTTTACCGGCAGGAGGGCTGTGATGATGAATACCCGGTCTGGCATAAAGGAAGAAAGATATTTCTGCTTCAAAGTGTTTTCATATACCTCTGCTGATCATAAAAGACGTTTTGAACGGTGTCCTTATAGCAAGGAAGAATATGCGGCCCGTCGGGAGTCCGCCTTTGCCGTAAAGGAGGCTTTCGCGACAGGCTCTGTGCAGAAGTTGAACGCTTTGACGGACGAAAAGGAAATCACGGGTGATGGTTATTTGTTTGTATGCGCCCCGTTGGATGAGTTGAATCTCGTCCTTGCCCATCTGTTCCCCCGGCAGTATCTTGCAAAAGACCGAAATTCCTATAGCGTGGCTGTTATTCCCCATAGGCAGATGGAAGAATTTATTTATCTGTATGAATCCATGCCTTATAATATTGAACTGATGGATAAGCCTCTTGAGGAGTATATTCAGAAAAAGCAGAAGATACGTATTACGGGTGGTGTCTTTCAAGGGAAGGAGGGATGCATTATGCGTCTGCATCGGAATACAAAACTGGTGTTTGCTTTTGGTAATATGACGGTGGCTATTAGTTATCTTCAGGCTTTTCCGTTTGAGAAGATTGATTAATGTAATCAATCTTCTGCTATAATTTTATCTTGATGCGAATTTGATAAGCCTTGTTACCTCATTACGATTCTGTAGATGAATAAAGATATAGAAGATGCGACAGAACAATAAATGGAGTAGAATCGTAACAATTGAACCTACATTTATTTATAGATCAAAATATTTATGAAGGTAGTATTATTAGCAGGCGGATTTGGCTCTCGCATCAGCGAAGAGAGTCAATTCAAGCCTAAACCAATGATTGAGATAGGCGGTATGCCTATCCTTTGGCATATCATGAAGGAATATGCTTATTAAGTGTCTATACAAAGGGGGATGCTCTAATTTGAGTATTAACGCAAAACAATTTCTACATTTAATCTTAGTAAAATAACAGAATATGTATTCTTCATTAAGAGTTCAAACATTTCGTGGTATAGTTTGGAGTAGTTTGGACCGTTTCTCAGCACAAGGGATTCAATTTATATTATCGTTTATTATAGCCCGTCGGCTAGAACCATCTGACTATGGTTTGATAGCCATGTTAGGAATATTTATGGCCTTGGCACAGACATTTATAGATTCAGGATTTTCCAATGCGCTGATTCAAAAGCAAGAACGAACTGAGGTAGATTATTCTACTGTATTCTATTTTAATATTGGGATAGGAGTTATTTTGTATGGGATCTTATATTTGTTAGCACCATTTATAGCAGACTTTTATAATCAGCCCTTGCTAGAGGATCTCATAGCATGGGTAGGGCTTAATTTTGTAATTTATGCTTTCTCCACTATACAAAGGACTAAATTAATTATTGAATTGGATTTTAAGCGTCAAGCTTTTATTTCTATTATTGCAGTTGTAGTCAGTGGAATTGTAGCTGTTTGGATGGCATACAATGGCTATGGAGTTTGGACGCTTGTTGTGCAGGGATTATTGAACAACGTAATAATTCTAATTCTACTATGGTTTTCTGCACATTGGTTACCTCTGTGGATTTTCTCGAAACAATCCTTTAAAGAATTATTTGGGTTTGGTTCTAAATTGTTAGGAGGGTCTATTCTGCATACTATTTATATTAATATTTATACACTTATTATTGGAAAGTTTTTTTCTTCTATTGAATTGGGATGTTACAATCGGAGTTACACCATTACGCAATATCCTTCTAGTAATATCACCACTATCTTGACTCGAGTGACTTATCCGATAGAATGTAGAATGCAGGATGATAATGAAAGATTACAAGAAAAGTATTTTTTATTCATTCGCTTAACAGCATTCTGTGTTTTCCCTATGATGATAGGGCTTGCTGCTGTGGCCGATCCACTTATACGTATTGTTTTGACAGACAAGTGGCTACTCTGTGTGCCATATCTTCGCATTATGTGTTTGGCTTATATGTGGGATCCTATTATGCGTATGACTTGGGATCTACTAAACGTGAAAAGTCGCAGTGATTATTCTTTAAAGTCAGAAATTATCAAAAAGGTCACGGCCTTTATTGTTCTTCTAATTACTATTCCTCTAGGAGTTGAGATGATGTGTGTTGGATTGGTGTGTTATACTTTTGCGGACCTTATTATCGTTTCTCAATATACAAAGAAGATTTTGCCTAGAGTCGTATTTTTAGAAATTGTGAAAGAATTATTTCCAGTATTGTGTCTTTCTTTAGCAATGGGTGGAATAGTATATTTTATCCAATTTCTTATAAATGTGTTATGGTTGCAATTGTTAAGCGGAATAATAATTGGTATTTTTTTTTATATTGGTATTGCCTGTGTAATGAAATTTAAAGAACAGAGAATAATAGGCGAACTGTTGATGAATCTTTGGCATTGATCTTTTATTAAATAATAATTAAAATTATGCGAATTCTATTTTATTTATCGCGTTACCCTGGATATGGTGGTATTGAGGGAGTTACAACTTGTTTGGCTAATTGGTTTGTTGGCTATGTAGAACATGTTTTTATTTATTCTTTTGATTCTCAAGATAAGTTAGGTCTATTGTCTAAACTTGACAAATATGTAAATTATTATGAGGCTTCTGAAAAAGGTAATTTCATTTCAAAGAGAAATATGCTCCAATTAAAGTCTATACTTATAGAGGAACGAGTAAACATCATTATATATCAAGATTCTTATGCCCCTATTGAAGATTTGCTTTTAGAGGCGATAGAAGGATTGGATATAAAACTTTGGGTAGTGGAACACAATACTCCAGATTATGCTCTCAAAGCTTTTCGTTTTGCAAGGGTAGACAACAAATGGCATAAAATAAGACGGAGACTGTTTTATCCACTATACTTATATAGAATAGAGTGTTTTATAAAAAATAGGCATTCTGTATTATATGACAAATCTGATAAATATATTTTATTATCAAAAAGGTTTATTCCCGTATTTAGACAGTTCGTACCTAATGCAGAGAAACCTAAACTATTTTATATTAATAATCCTATTACATTGCCGCGTGGAATAGATTGTCTTAAAAAAAAGAAAATATGTTTGTATAGTGGACGTCTGGAAACACAAAAAGGCATAAATTATTTATTGGAAATTTGGAAAGAAATTGAAAAACGAAAAAAAGACTGGATTTTGATGATAGTAGGTGATGGTACAGAGCGAGAATATGTGAAACAATATATAGATTTTTATAATCTTCATCAAATACAAATGGAAGGATATCAAACAGATGTGTTAAAATATTACAACGAGGCTAAGATTTTGTGTATGACTTCCATTTATGAAGGTTGGCCCCTTTCTTTAGGGGAAGCAATGACAAATGGATGTGTACCCATTCTTTTCAACTCTTATGCTGCGGCAGAGGAAATTGTAATAAATGGAGAGACTGGCTTTTTGATAAAACCATTTAATGTTGAAAGTTATGTGAAGCATCTTCTTTTTATGATGGATAACCCTAGCATATTGGAACAAATGAGAAAAGCAGTAATAAAATCTTCTGAAAAATTTACAATTAAAAGTATAGGAGAACAATGGCTTTCTTGTCTTAATATAAATACTATTTTTAATAGTGATGAAAATTATTCATATTAATTATAGTGATATAGAAGGTGGAGCAGCTATTGCAGCTAGTCGTCACAATGAGGCAATGAGGCGTGTTGGAATAGATTCCTCAATGTTGGTTGTGTCCCGTAAAGGGAAAGGAGGTTTCTATGTAAAGACTGTGTTAAAGAATAAATACGCTCTGTTTTTTTATTCTCATATTTATTTGTATCTGTCTTTAATATTCTCAAAGTTATACAATCCTTTTGCTAAATTTAGTTTTGCTTTTTGGGGGTTTAGACTTCACAAACTTCCATTAGTGAAGCAAGCGGATATTATTTACTTACATTGGATAAACGGATCAATGGCAAGTGTCAAGGAGATAGAATGCCTACTAAAGACGGGAAAAACAGTATTTTGGTATATGCATGATATGTATCCATTGACAGGTGGGTGTCACTATGCTTTCGATTGTCAAAAATATAAGATTGAATGTTGTAATTGTCCGATGGTGCGTCGAAAGTTCCCTTTTGATGCTGTGAAGTATCAATTCCGTAGTAAAATGAAGGCGTGGACTAAATATTCCAATCTTCAAGTGGTGGTACCCAGTCATTGGTTGGGCAATTGTTCTCGCGAAAGCACTATATTTAGGGGACACAAGATAACTATCTGTCCGAATGTGTTGGATACAGATTTGTTCAAGCCTGTTGATAAGTTCTTTGCCCGCAACCTGCTGAATATCCATTCAGATAAAAAACTGATACTTTTCGGTGCGGACAGTTTAAAAAGCGATTATAAGGGATGGGAGTATCTGCGTACAGCACTAAATTTGTTGGATAAAGACAAGTATGAATGTATGATTTTTGGTAGTAAGAATGAGAATATAGAAAATGATATCCGCATAAAAGCTTATTTCACAGGGTATCTGCGTGATGTCTATTCCTTAATATTGGCTTATAATGCTGCAGATGTATTTGTATCTCCTTCATTGGCTGATAATTTTCCAAATGTGATTTTAGAAGCAATGTCTTGTGGTACGCCTTGCGTGGGCTTCAATGTAGGAGGTATTCCGGACTTGATTTGTCATAAGAAGACTGGTTATTTATCTGAATATAAGAATGCTGATGATTTGGTAAATGGTATATGTTATGTGTTGGGTGAAGAAAATAGCCGTTTGTCTGTCGCTGCTCGCTGTTGGGTTGTGAATAATTGTGCTTACAATAAAGTATTGGAAGTACATCAAGAGTTAAATCGATTTATGCGACATGATGAAAATGGATAATCAAAGAATGAAAACATATACTTGGGAAGAGTACTTTATGATGATGTTATTTTTGTCTACATCAGGAACAATGTATTACTTTTACTATTTTTCGCCAGGAGTCGCTTATATGGTGTTTTTCTTATTTGTATTGTTGAGATTTATCTATTATAAAAATCGAATGAAATATGTAGGCTCTTACCCTATTGTATTTGCAGTAATTGTTTTTTTAAATATAACTATTTTTAATACAGATACAATAGATCGGAATGGCATCGGAACAATATTAGCTGCTATCGCATCATATTTTTTTTTCCTTTCTTTTGATTTTTACCGTTTTCGTGCTTTGTATCTTAAAGTATTGAGCATAATTACTGCTTGCAGTATTATTGTTTATTTTTTAAGTGAAGTAGGCTGGATACATTTTCAAACTATCATTATCGGTGGGCGGAGTGAAATGATGTGGTATATATTTCATTTAGGGTGGAATTATCCCTTTCATCGCATGGCAAGTCTTTGGCATGAACCAGGAGCATGTATGATATTTCTTAATATCGCTTTTTTACTTTATCTGTCTGATATTCGCCAACATACACTCCATAAATCAGATGCTATTCGATTGGGAATTATCGCCTTAGGTATTCTTTGCACTCAGTCTACCACTGGCTATATTGCTTTTGTTCTTATTCTTGTTTACTGTTTTCTACGTCGGAAAGATTTCTTTTCATGTAAAGGAATTGTGTTGCTTGCTTTGCTTGTTTTATTCTTTGCTATTATATATAATTCAGATGTAATTCAAAGTAAATTCGCACAAGATGAAGAAGGCGTAACTTCAAAAGGCATCCGTTTACGAGATAACTTAGCTTGTTTACAAATGGCTATAGAACATCCTTTTACTGGTTGTGGATTTGGTACAAAAACTTTTGCAAGATATTCTAATATGTTAGACAATGCTACATCTAGTAATGGTATCTTGAGAACGGCTGCTTGCGTTGGCATTTACTTTATACCTCTCTATTTGCTTTTTGCATTTTATTCTATCAGAAGATGGAATAAGAGTTTTATACAATCTCTGGTTATTCTGGTGATTTTCACCATATTAGAGAGTAATGAAGCTTATATGGAACTTCCTATATCATACATTTTTTTGGCTAGGTATAGGAATATGATTTAATCTCGTAGTTTAATTTTAAAGATTTTGAATATTTATATATGTAAAAATTATGGAACATGTTTTTTTATCAATTGTTATAGCAACATATAATGCGAAAGCTACTTTAGCAAGGTGCTTGGATAGTATTATTTTGCAAAAGAACAAAGAGATTGAACTTGTGATAATTGATGGAGGCTCCCAAGATGGCACCATAGAGATAATTAAACGGTATGAAAAATATGTTACATATTGGAAAAGTGAACCTGACAATGGAATTTATGATGCTTGGAATAAAGCTATTATATACACGAAAGGGAAGTGGATAGAATTTATAGGTTCTGATGATATTGTTTTACCAAATTCATTGAACGAATATATGGAATATGTGAAAAAACATAATATAGAGGATGTGGATATTGTAACAGCGAAAATTAGAATTGTAAATGAGAAAGGAAAGTTTTTGCAGAGTAAAGGAGAACCATTTGTTTGGAATAAGTGTCGAAAATTTATGGTCTCCCCTCATCCGTCTATATGGCATGCAAGAAAATTATTTGAGGAAGTTGGATTATACGATATTTCATATAGGAGTGCAGGTGATACAGAATTATTGTATAGAAAAGGAGCGAAAATAAAATCTCTTTTTTTTGATAAGGAAATTGTTCAATTTCAGATTGGTGGAACTAGTTCTTCTAGTTTAGGGCTAAAAGAAGCTTTCAGGTGTCGTAAACAACATAAAACAGTGGATTTATATACTAATATATTTTTTTATTTGCGAGGTGTCTTAAGCTTGTTCATGAAAAAAATATTATGGAAATAATAAATGAAAAACGCGAGTCAATATGAAACTAGTTAAAGAAAGAATGTATGTGGCATTGCTTTTATCGCCACTTTTGTTAATTCATTTATTATTCTATTTTTTTTCTTGTAACAGGAAACTAATACAGTCTGATTTAGAAGGGAAAGTAAAAATTTTTATATATAAACTACTTTATGACAAGCCTTATAGAAATGTATTTTATCATAGAATTGGAAAGATACATTTTATTTTTTCTTGGATACTACCTCGATGTCCTTATACCAAAATAAGTCAAGACATGGTGATTGGACAAAATATTATGATAGAGCATGCATTTAATACATTCTTAAACGGAAAATCTATTGGTGATAATTTTAAATGTTTTCATAATGTAACAATTGGTAAGAAGAAAGATGAAGGGCTTCCAATTATAGGAAACAATGTGATAGTTAGCTGTGGGGCTTCGATATTAGGAAATGTGCACATTGGAAGCAATGTAATAATTGGTGCAGGATGTGTAGTGACAAAAGATGTACCTGATAATTGTACTGTAGTAGGAAATCCTGCGTATATTGTACGAATAAATAAACAGAAAATTTATCAGAAGTTGTGATATGAAAATATAAAAATAATGCGCATTTTATTTATCTCAAATTATAGCCAGTTATATGGCGCGAATCGTTCTATGTTATTAGTGATTGAATATCTTAAGAAAGTAGGACATGATGTAATTCTTATTCTACCTTCTAAGGGTGAAATCTGCATAGAACTAAATGAGAAAGGAATAGTTTATCATGTTGAAACAATGTTTACTCAACTCTTCTACTATAAACCACTTCTAAAATATCTTGCACTTCCATTATTGGATTTACAAACTTTGATGAAGATCCCACGTCTGGTGAAGTTCGCTAAAGAATTTACTCCCGATCTTATATACTCTAATACTTCAGCAGAAATGGTTGGCATAAAAATAGCAAAGCAATTAGGAGTCACACACATTTCTCATATTCGTGAATTTATGGATTTAGATCATGGAGCAAAGTATTTATTTGGAGCTAAAGCAAAAAAAAGATATATCAATCAAAGTGATGGTGTTATATATGTTTCAAATGCTGTTGCAAATCATGTGAATCAAGGTGAGTCATTGCAGCCTTGGCAAAAAGTAATATATAATGGTGTACGGTGTTGTGATATTCAATTTACAGAACATAAACTCTCTGATACAATCAATTTAGGTGTGGTTGGCATTTTTGATCCAGAAAAAGGTCAAGATATGGCGATAAATTATTTTAGGAGCATTATAGAAGCATATCCCTTTGCAAAGTTACATTTTTGGGGGGATAAAGATGGGCCTTATAAGAAAAAGCTTTTCAATATGGTTGCCAGTCTTGGTCTAGAGAATAAGGTTATATTTCATGGATTTGAAAAGCGTGTTGACATAATATATAGTGAAATGGATGTCTTATTAATGTGTTCGCATTGTGAAGGATTTGGTAGGGTAACTATAGAAGCAATGCAGCGAGGTATCCCTGTCTTAGGATTTAACAGTGGTGGTACTACAGAACTTATTGAAGATGGATTTAATGGATATCTTTTTTCTGATGAAGATGAGTTTAAAAGAAAAATACAAATTCTTTTACAGTCGGAAGACCATTTTAACAAAATACGCAGAAATGCATATGAGGATTCCAGAAAGAAATATTCGGCAGAAACATATTGTAGAAATGTCGAAGAATTTATAAATTCAATAATGAGAAGATGATATGGAAAAAATCTTAATAACAGGCGGCAGCGGTTTTATAGGCACTAATTTAGTGACAGAACTTTTACAACGGAATGTTTGCCAGCTATTGAATATAGATAAGGAAAAACCTAAAATATCGGAGCATGAGTCTGTTTGGAAACAAATAGATTTGTGTGATAAAGAGGCTTTGAGTATAACAATAAAGAATTTCAGCCCCGATTATGTAATTCATCTAGCTGCTCGTACAGATTTGAATGGAAAAGAATTAATGGATTATGATGCTAATATGGCGGGAGTATCCAATCTGCTGGATGTCTTGGAAAGTGTTCCCAATTTGAAGCGTGCTATCTTTGCCTCTTCCATGTATGTCTGTGAGCCTGGCTATATACCGAAAAACTTTGAAGATTACGCTC
>OFMJ01000648.1_pt1 | contig 33833 bp, 29 predicted proteins | sample 1541801 | NCBI WGS metagenome assembly OFMJ01 (sample SAMN04209234, study PRJEB22552) | human gut metagenome | biome: gut; material: feces | host: Homo sapiens | place: USA: Oklahoma
GAGAGCATCTGCCTTACAAGCAGAGGGTCATAGGTTCGAGCCCTATAGGCCCCATTGATAACTGTATGACGGTTATCGCGTTTGCCGGTGTGGCGGAATAGGCAGACGCAAGGGACTTAAAATCCCTCGGGGGCAACCCCGTACCGGTTCAAGTCCGGTCACCGGCATAGAAGAGAGTTTGTGTAATGCAGACTCTCTTTTTTTGTTTTTACAAGTCCAGAAAAAGAGAATTTATTGAATTTCCTGTATAAAAATAGAAAATAGAATCGAATAAAAGAATATAATGATGAAATCCATATAGAGAAAAACAATTTCTCATTCAGTCGGACGGATGATATAATGAGGACGCGTTTGTGTTGGAAACCCGGATTCTTAGGGCGGCGAAGACGGCCAGAATCAGGGGAAAAGATGCTGTGCAGAATATGACAACTTTTGGGAGGAAATGACAATGAAACTGAAAAATGTACTGCTGGGGACGTTTGCGGCGGCTGCGCTTTTTGCAGTCGCCGGATGCCAGAAGGCGGAAACACCCGCTCCGGCGCAGACGGAAGCGGAGACAACAAAGGAAACAGAGGCGGTAAAGGCAGAGGTGGAAACGGCTGCCACAGAAGCTGCTGACAAGGAGCAGGAGGAGACGACTCTGACCATTCCCATGTCTTCCTGTGTTACGACCCTGAACCGCCAGTTTGAGATCACAGAGGCTGGCTGGATCATGATGGGGCCCATTTACGACGAGCTGTTTTATATGGATGTGGATGAAACCAGATATTATCTGGCAGAGTCCTACGAGGTATCTGAGGATGGCTTAAATGTAACGGTCAAGCTGAAGGACGGTCTTACCTGGCACGATGGACAGCCGATCACGGCCGATGACTTTATCTTTACTCTGGAGTGCAATCTGGATACCAACAATGGCGCAGGGTTTGCCAATGTGGCCTTTGTCAACGACCAGCCGGTGGGCTATGAAAAGATAGACGATCTGACTGTAAAGCTGACGCTGCCCCAGGCTTCCGCCTCCTATGCAGAGGCTCTCGGACATTTTACACTGATGCCAAAGCATGTATTTAATGGAGATACCCATATCGTGGGCGCTGAGGAGAATTTAAAAGGGATCGGATCCGGCCCGTACAAAGTGGCCGAATTCAGGCAGGATGAGTATTTAAAGCTGGATAAATATGAAAATTATTACGGTGGGGAGCCGTCCATCGATCACGTGATCTTTAAGATCGTTCCGGATGAGAACGCCCAGGAGGTTGCTTTTGTCAACGGAGAGGTGGATTTCCTGGAGATCTCCACCTACGATGCACTGCAAAAATATGAGGCTGATGATACGGTTACAGTGATCAAATATCCGGAAGGCCGTGTCAACAACCTGGCGATCAATGCCTTCAGTCCCAAATTTGAGGACAGACGGCTGGTGGAAGCCGTTTTCCTGGCCATGGACCAGAAGGCTATTATCGAGGGCGCATATGGAAAAGGAATCGCAGAGCCGGGCAACTCCCCGCTCAGCAATGTGAACCTTTTCTATAATGCCGGCAACCCGTACTATGAGCAGGATGTGGAGAAGGCAAAGGAGATCGTAAAGGAGCTGCAGGCGGAGGGAACGACCTTAAAACTGGTGACCAATACGAACGAAGGACTGAAAAATATGGCTCTGGTGATCCAGCAGCAGCTTAAGGAGGTCGGCCTGAACCTGGAGATCACACCGCTGGAATCCTCCGGCTATATGGAAAAGATCTTCAGCGACGACACAGATTTTGATATGTACATGATGGGCTACGCAGCCGCAGGGGATCCGGACAATGTGGTGGCAGGAATGTTTGACGGCACCTGGACTCAGAACCTGTACAGCAGCGAGAGAGCAGCCCAGTTATGGAAAGACGGGCGCGGCACATCCAATATGGAAGAAAGAGCGGAGATCTATAAAGAGCTGCAGAAGCAGGTTTACGAAGACCGGTCCATCTATCCGCTGGCATTCCCCAACTACGTGTTTGCAGTACGCAGTTACGTAAAGGGTGCCGATACCATCCGGACAGCTCCGATCTTCGAGGATTTCAGCAAACTTTCCATCGAAAAGTAGCAGGAGGAGGAGAAAAATGGATATGATGACCATGGTTCAGAGGCTGACGGCTGTATATGGGATATCCGGCCGGGAGGCCGCAGTGGCGGAGGAGATCCGCAGAATGGCGGAGCCCTATGCAGATGAGATCTGGACGGACCGCCTGGGAAATCTGATCTGCCGTAAAAAGGGAGAGGGGCCCAAGGTGATGTTCGCGGCCCATCTGGACTCCATCGGCCTGATCGTGACCCATATCGAAAGCACAGGCTTTCTCCGGGTCGCAAAGATCGGGGGTGTCCGGCCGGAAAAGATCCTTCACTCCCTGGTCCGGTTTGAAAACGGGACCATAGGCACCATCGCCTCCAGCGGGACGGATCTTGGGAAGCTGTCCATCGAGGATCTTTATGTGGATATCGGCGCGGAGAGCCGGGAAGAGGCTGAGAAAAAGGTGTCTGTGGGAGATGCTGCCGTTTATATGGGGCAGCCGATACAGACAGGCACCACACTGTTTTCTCCCTATCTGGATGACCGTCTGGGGTGCGTGATCCTTTTAAAGACTATGGAGCTGGCGGCGGACAGCCCCAATGATCTGTACTTTGTCTTTACGGTCCAGGAGGAAGTGGGACTGTGCGGCGCTCATACGGCGGCCCATGGGATCGCCCCGGATTACGGGATCGCGGTGGACGTTACATGTACGGACGATGTTCCCGGGAGCAGGCATACGGTTTCCGCAGCTCTGGGAAAGGGCGCTGGGATCAAGGTGATGGACGGCTCCCTGATGTGCCATGGAGCTGTGGTAGAGCGGCTTAAGGAGCTGGCTGCCGGGCATGGGATCCCGGCCCAGCCGGATCTCATGTCCGCTGGCGGAACGGACGCAGGCCCCATGCATATTTCCCATGACGGAGTACTGGCGGGAGGAATCTCGATCCCGTGCCGGGGGATCCATTCTCCAGTGGAGATGGCAGATCTTCGGGATGTGGAGGCATGCATCCGCCTGGCTGCTGCCTTCGCGTCCAGCAGGCTGGAATAGCCCGCAGCAAATTTGTATATGTTTTTGCAATAATTCAAAAAGAATCCATAGAAAAAATGAATTTGACTATACCATTTTATCCATGTATAATCAGTTCGGTTTTCCGGGTACTCCCGGAAGGAAAATATGGAATCACCCAGGAGGAATATAAGTGAGAAAGAAAACATTAAGCGCGCTCTTGTGTACAGTAGCTGCCATGGCGGTACTGACAGGATGCGGCGGAGACAAAAAGGAAACGGCGGCTGCACCGGCAGAGGCGAACACCACTGCTGCAGTGACAGAGGCTGCCAAGACAGAAGCAGAAACCACAGCCGCAGTTCAGACAGAGGCAGGCGGAGAAAAGAACCTGGTTATGCCCAGTGCCAGCTGTGTAGCAAATCTGAATCCTCTTCTGGAGGGATATAAGGAAGCAGCAATGCTGAATCCGATCTACGATCCGCTTTATGTCATCGACGTAAATGAGACCAGATACTATCTGGCAGATTCCTATGAGGTTTCTGAAGACGGAATGCAGATCACTGTAAAATTAAAAGAGGGTCTGAAGTGGCATGACGGCGAGGCCATCACAGCCGACGATATGATCTTTACCATGGACGTATGCTCCGATACCAACAACGGTGCAGGCGGGACCAATATCGTGATCCTCAACGACCAGCCGGTAAAGTATGAGAAGGTGGACGATCTGACAGTCAAGGTTACACTTCCCATGGCATCTGCATCTTACGCAGACCTTCTGGGCGGTCTGACCCTGATCCCGGAGCACGTATTTGAGGGCAACCCCAGCGTAGTATCCGCAGGGGAAGCAAATATGAAGGGGATCGGCTCCGGTCCATATAAGGTGACTGAGTTCAAGCAGGATGAGTATCTGCTTCTTGAGAAGTATGAAGATTACTACATGGGCGTTCCGTCCATCGATAAAGTGACCTTCCGCATCATCTCCGACCTTTCTGCCCAGGAAGTGGCTCTGATGAACGGGGAAGTAAACTTCATGGAGCTGGCAAACGCACCGGCAGTGGCTAAGTACGAGGCAGATCCCAACTTTACAGTTGTGAAGTATCCGGAGGGCCGCGTAAACTATCTGGCCGTAAACAAATTCTGTGAAACGGTTCAGGATCCCAAGGTAGTGGAGGCTGTGTTTGCAGCTTTAAACCGCGATGAGATCATTGCAGGCGCATATGGCGACGGAATGGCAGAGTCCGCCAATTCCATCTTCAGTAATGTAAACACCTTCTATGATTCTTCCGTAGAGGGCTATACCCAGGATGTGGAAAAGGCAAAGCAGCTGGTGAAGGAGACTGGCCTGGACAGCAAGACTTTGACTCTGTACTTCAACTCCGAGCGTGTTTACATGAAGGAGTCCGCACAGATCATCCAGCAGCAGTTAAAGAACGTGGGGATCAATCTGGAAGTGATCCCGCTGGAATCTGCCGGATTCTTTGAGAAGGTATTCGGAACCGATGGCGATTATGAGTTCTATCTGAACGGCTATGGCGCTGTGGGCGACCCGGACCAGGTGGTTGCTGGTATGTATGACGGCACATGGGGCGTAAACCTGGCTGTCAGCGACGAGGTATCCCAGTTATGGAAAGACGCGCGTACCGTTTATACACCGGAGGAGCGGGCTGCCATCTATAAGCAGATCCAGATCCAGACAAGGGATGAACTGACCTGCTATCCCATCGCTTACCCCAACTATGTGTTCGTTACGACCTCCAATATCAAGGGAGCTGACACCATCAAGAGAACTCCCGTATTTGAGGATTACACGAAATTAACAATGGAATAATTTCCGGGTCAAAACGTTATGCCGCCTTCACACTATCTGAGGGCGGCATTTTTTACCGCAGACCCTACGAAAGGAGTACATCGTGAAGAAGTTCGTTTTAAGACGTTTTGCGCAAATGATCTTTGTATGGATCCTGGTTTCCATATTTTCTTTCTCCATCGTTTACTTTGCGCCGGGCGATCCCCTTTACATCTATATGACGCCGGGCGCCACAGGTCATAAGATGACGGATGAAGAGCTGGACCGGATGAGAGAGTCCCTGGGCCTCAACGGAAACGTGGTGGAGCAGTATATGAGCTGGGCCGGAAAGGCCGCCAGGGGAAACCTGGGGATCTCCATTAATAATAAACGGCCCGTACTGGACCAGATCTTGGAAAAGCTGCCCTGCACCGCCGGGCTCATGGGCGCTTCCCTGGTCCTCTCCCTGGTCATCGCCATTCCATTGGGCCTGATCGCCGGGACCCACAAAAATAAGCTGGCAGATAATATCATAAGCGGGCTGACGTATCTGGGCATATCGGTGCCGGCCTTCTGGCTGGGGATCATGATGATCATTGTTTTCTCCATGACCTTCAAGCTCCTGCCAGGCTCCGGTATGCGGACCATCGGTGTGAATTCTGCCTGGGATGTGATCCAGCACGGGATCATGCCGGCGCTGGTGCTGAGCCTCAATAATATGGCGGTGTTCGTCCGCTATATCCGTTCCAACACCATTGTTCAGTTAGAAGAGGAATACGTCCTTACAGCCGTATCCAAGGGAGCGGGAAAAAAGAGGATCATGTACGGCCATGTGCTGAAAAACTGTATGCTTCCCGTTATCACCTCGGTGGGCTCTCGTCTGGGGACCCTGGTGACCGGTTCCTTTATCATTGAATCTGTATTTGCATGGCCGGGACTTGGCACCCTGGGAATGTCTGCCATCAACAACCGTGACTATCCGATGATTATGGGCATCACCATGTTTTCCTGCACCATGCTGCTGCTGGGCAACTTCCTGGCAGATATCCTGTACGGCTTTGCAGATCCCAGGATCAAACAGGGAAAGGAGTAAAGTATGGCGAAATTACTGACACCACTCAATCAGGCCGCTCTGAAGGCGGAGGATTTTTCAAAGATCGAACGGGAGAATAAAGAAATTTCAGTGAGCTATGACAGAGGCTTCTTCCATCATGTGAAAAAGGCCCTGGGAGAAAACAAGATCGCGGCGGTCTGCCTGGTGGTCCTCTGCGTGATCATCACTGCGGCACTCATGGCTCCTCTTTCTTCTGTTGACCCGGACTATATGGATGTTATGAATAAAATGGCCGGTCCCAGCAAGGAGCACTGGTTTGGAACCGACGAGCTGGGTCGGGATTCCTTTACACGCGCCTTATACGGAAGCCGTGTGTCTCTCCTGGTGGGCTTTGCCACCATGGTGGTCTCGGTGACTGCCGGGACCTGCGTGGGCGCGATCAGCGGATATGCCGGTGGAAAAATCGATATAATCCTGATGCGGATCGTGGATATGTTCCAGTCGGTGCCCAGCCTTCTGATGATCATTGTCATCTTCTCCTTTGTCCCCAATAACATGGTGACGCTGGTGCTGATGCTGGCCCTGTTCTCCTGGACCGGCGTGGCCAGGATCGTCCGCGCCCAGACGCTGACCTTAAAGGAGAGGGATTTTGTCATTGCGGCGAAAACCCTGGGCGTCAGTCATGTGAAGATCATTTTAAAGCATATCATTCCGAACATGACGACCCAGATCATTGTGGCGGCGTCCTTAAGCATTGCAGGAGCGATTCTGGACGAGTCGGCCTTAAGCTATCTGGGATACGGAGTGGCCCTTCCCAAGGCGTCCTGGGGAAGCATGCTCCAGAATGCCCAGCAGTATATCCTTTACGATCCCCTGCTGGCCCTGATCCCCGGAATGTTCATTCTGCTGACGGTACTTTGTTTTAATATCCTGGGAGACGCACTCCAGTATGCGCTGGATCCCCGGCTTCATAAATAGGAGGTAGAAATGGAGAAATTTCTGGAAGTAAAGAATCTGAGGGTTTCCTACCACAGCTACGCCGGAGAGGTGCAGTCTGTACGGGGCGTTTCCTTTTCCATCGACGCCGGACAGTCTGTGGCCATTGTGGGCGAATCCGGCTGCGGAAAATCCGTTACAGCCAAGACCATCATGGGTCTGATCCAGACGCCTCCCGGAGAGATCAAGGAGGGAAGCCAGATCCTGTTCGAGGGAAGGGACATCCTTTCCCAGACGCCGGAGCAGTGGCAGGAATACAGGGGAAAGGACTGCGCCATCATCTTCCAGGATGCGCTGGCGGCCTTAAACCCCACCATGACCATCGGAAACCAGGTGGCTGAAAAGCTTCTGATCCATACCAGCATGTCCAGGGCAGAGGCCTGGGAGGAGGCAGGACGCCTTTTAAAGCTGGTGGGGATCCCCAACCCGGAAAAGCGGATGAAGCAGTATCCCCATGAATTTTCCGGCGGCCAGCGTCAGAGGATCATGATCGCCATCGCCCTGGCCTGTCAGCCCAAGCTCTTGATCGCAGACGAGCCCACCACGGCCCTGGACGTGACGATCCAGGCGGATATCATCGATCTTTTAAAGGAGATCCAGAAGGAATTCGGCATGGCGGTGATCATGATCACCCATGACCTGGGGATCGTGGCCAATATCGCAAAAAAGATCATCGTCATGTATGCAGGCAAGGTGGTGGAGACCGGCAGCAGCCAGGATATCTTTTACCGTCCCAGGCACCCATATACAAAGGCGCTCTTACGGGCCGTGCCCAGACTGGACACCGAGGAGGAGCAGTCCCTGGAATCCATTGAGGGGACTCCGCCCAACATGATCGATCCTCCGGCGGGCTGTGCATTCAGCACCAGGTGCTCCCAGTGCATGCGGATCTGCCAGAAGTCAGAGCCTCCGATGTTTGAGTTTGAGGACGGCCATACGGCCCAGTGCTGGCTGTACCATCCCATGGCAGCGCAGGGAAACGAAGAGTAAAGGAGGGGAACCATGGAAGAAAAAGAAAAGATCCTGGAAGTCAGTCATCTGAAAAAATATTTTAAGACAGGCAGGGGGACCTTAAAGGCCGTTGACGACGTTTCGTTTTTTATCCGCAAGGGAGAGACTTTGGGGATCGTGGGCGAGTCGGGCTGCGGAAAGACCACCTGCGGCCGTACCTGCATCGGCATTCTGGGCAGGACCGACGGACATGTCCTTTATAAGGGAAAGGACGTCCACAGCCTCCGGGGAAAGGAACGGAAGGAGTTTACGAAGGAGGTCCAGATCATTTTCCAGGACCCCTATTCCTCCCTTGACCCCAAGATGAAGGTGGGAGACATCATTGCCGAGGGACTGAAGGCCCATCACATGTGCAGAAGCCGGGAGGAGGAGCAGGCCCGGGTAAAGGAGCTTTTGGAGACCGTGGGACTCAATGCAGAGCACGCCACCAGGTACGTCCATGAATTTTCCGGCGGCCAGCGCCAGAGGATCGGGATCGCCAGGGCCTTGGCAGTGGAGCCGGAGTTCATCGTCTGCGACGAGCCCATCTCGGCTCTGGACGTGTCCATCCAGGCACAGATCGTCAATCTTCTGATCCGTCTCCAGAAGGAGAAGGGACTGACGTACCTGTTTATTGCCCATGATCTGGCCATGGTCAAGCACATCTCAGACCGGGTGGCTGTGATGTATCTGGGAAATATCGTGGAGATCACCCAGGCGTCGGCCTTATACGCCAATCCCATGCACCCCTATACCCAGGCGCTGCTTTCTGCGATCCCCATTCCGGATCCAGAGGTGGAGGAAAAGAAGCAGAGGATCCGTCTGGAAGGAGAACTCCCCAGCCCGGTGGACCCGCCGGATGGCTGCCGGTTCATCAACCGCTGCCGGTTTGCCAGTGAACGCTGCCGGAAGGAGCGGCCGGAGCTGCTGGAAATGGAGCCGGGCCATCTGGTGGCATGTCATTATTGTGAAGAGATGAAAAAGGGGACGGTATAGCCAGGACGGGATCTTCCGTCTTGTGAGAAATCAGAAAATATGATATGATTGCTGTCAGATAACTGTTGTTCTAAATGGAAGAAAGAAAACAGGGAGGGCAGCATGAGAAGAAGCGACAGAGAAATTACGGACATGGACAGGATCATGGAGATCGTCAGAAGGCAGAGCGTCTGCTGCGTGGCGTTCCAGGATACGCCATGTCCGTATTTAATTCCAATGAATTATGGGGCAGCCCTGGAAAACGGGCGGCTGATACTGTATTTCCATGGAGCGGCTGTGGGGACCAAGCTGGACCGGCTCAAATCGGATCCCCATGTTTCGTTCACCATCGTGGGAGGAAGCCAGGTCTCGCTGAATTTTGGGGAGGCATGCAGGTCCACAGCCGGGTTTGACAGCGTCTGCGGGACTGGGACGGCAGAGCTCGTTCCGGCAGAGGAGAAAAGAAAAGGCCTGGCGGTGATCATGAACCATGCGGCAGAGTGCGAGGGACTGGCTGCGGGAGACGGCAGAGAGGACCAGAAAGCACTGCCGTTTTCAGAGAATTCATTTTCTGACCAGGCGGTGAATGCGGTGACGGTGTGGAGGATCACGGCAAGGGCCGTGACGGGGAAGCATCACGACTAAAAATACAGAAAAGGAGAAAACTTATGGGAACAGAATTCAAGGATGAGATCGAGGGACTCATCGACAAGAGAAGCCAGGCGTACACAGATATCAGCGACGCCATCTGGGGCTTTGCGGAGCCCAGATTCCAGGAGCGGGAGTCCTCGAGGATCCAGCAGGAGTATTTAAGCTCCAGAGGCTTTTCCGTTCGGGCAAATCTGGCTGGAGAGGAAACTGCGTTCATCGCAGAATACGGCAGCGGGAAGCCGGTGATCGCATTTTTAGGAGAATTTGACGCTCTTTCCAGTCTCCAGCAGGAGCCGGATCAGACGGAGCACTGCCCCATCGCCGGAAAAGAAAACGGCCACGGCTGCGGTCATCATCTTCTGGGAACGGCCTCGGCAGCAGCGGCCGACGCCTTAAAAACGTATATGGAGGAGAATAAGCTGGCCGGGACCATCCGGTATTACGGCTGTCCGGCAGAGGAGAATGCCGGAGGCAAGGCGTATCTGGTACGGGACGGATATTTTGACGACTGCGATATTGCCATCACCTGGCATCCCTACACCATGAGCAAGGTCATGAAGGGCGGCTTCCATCTGGCCAATTTCCGCGCCTTCTTTACGTTCCACGGGATCTCCTCCCATGCGGCGGGAGCTCCGGAGTTAGGCCGGTCGGCCCTGGATGCGGTGGAGATTATGGACATCGGCGTCAACTATATGAGAGAGCACATGATCGATGCGGCCAGGGTCCATGGAGCCATTACAAATTCCGGCGGCATCGCCCCCAACGTGATCCCGTCGGAGGCCCAGATCCTTTATGCCATCCGCGCGCCCAAGGTGACCCAGGTGCAGAAGCTGTTTGAACGCATGTGCGACATTGCCAGGGGAGCGGCTCTGATCACCGGCACCACGGTGGATATCAAACAGGTGGCCGCTTATTCGGACCTGATCAACAACGAGACTCTCAATGATCTGATCCAGGAAAATCTGGAGCGTGTGATCCCCATCGGATACACGGAGGAGGAGCTGGACTATGCGAGGAAATTCCAGTCTGTGATCACCGAGCTGGACAAGGAGGGGCTTAAGGCCATCGCCGCAGATATCGGCGGCCGCGACCGGAAAAAGGAGCTTCTGGAAACGCCTCTTTGGGATTTCATCGTAGACCGGAACAGCCGGTATGGCGGAGGCGGCTCCACCGATGTGGGAGACGTGAGCTGGAAGGTGCCCACGGCCCATGTGTACGTCAACTGCTATGCAGCCGGAACAGCGCTCCACTCCTGGCAGGCCACAGCCCAGGGAAAATCCTCCATTGCCCATAAGGGCATGATCGCAGCGGCCAAGGTCATGGCCAACATTGGTGCAGAGCTTCTTTTAAAGCCGGAGCTGGTGGAAAAGGCGAAGGAGGACTGGAAGGAAGAGCTCAATGGGGAGGAATATCCTAATCCCCTTCCAAAGGACCTGAAGCCGGAGATCTGGTAAGAGGAGTCATATCATATGGAAAAAGATTTTCGCGCGGAGATCGGAGCGCTTGTACAGGACAGAAAACAGGCTTATACGGACATGAGCGACCGGATCTGGGGGAATGGAAGCCGGAACCAGAACTTCAGGATGACCTGCGGCAACATCTGAAGGATGAAATGAAAATCTGGAGGATTCAGTCCCTGTTTGTGATCACACCGCAGGAAGCCAGAAAAAAACACTTTATCATTTGAGTAGAAGGCCGATTTTTTGTGCTTAATTCTTTACCTTGACAGAATCTGCGTTGGGTCTTATAATGAACAATGTTCATATTGAGGTGGCTGGATGAATACTGTTGTAACTTCAAAAGACGAGATCTTAAAAACAAACCGGGAGCTGCTCCAGAAACAGGGCTGGTCCGCCGTCAGCATCCGTTCCGTCGCGGCGGCCTGCGGAGTATCCGTGGGCTCCATCTACAATTATTTTAAGTCCAAGGAAGCACTCATGAGTGCCACGGTGGAGAGCGTTTGGTGCGAGATCTTCCATGAGCCGGAGAACGGAAGCGTGTTTGAGGATACGCTGTCCTGTATTTCCTGGATGTACGGGCGGATGGAATATGGCCAGAGGAAATATCCTGGGTTTTTTACCCTGCATTCCCTGGGCTTTCTGGGAAATGAGAAGTTAGAGGGAAGACAGCGCATGCAGGAGACATGGAAGCATATTTCGGACGGCCTCGTTTTTGTCCTAAAGCGGGACCCCAGGGTCCGGCCGGACGCTTTTACAGAGCAGTTTCCAGCAGAAAAATTTGCAGACGTCCTGTTTTCCCTGATGCTGTCGGCGCTGCTGCGTCAGGATTATGATCCCCAGGCAGTGCTGGAGATCACCCGCAGGACCCTTTACTAAGATTTCCGAGAATGGAGAATCCTGTAGATCAGGATTCTTTTTTGGACAAGAAAATGAACAATGTTCACTATGAGAAGGAGGAAAAAGAATGCAGGCAGTTGCAGAAACTTTATTTGATGTGGTCTACCTGGTCTCCGTCATTGCCATCGGGATCCGGATGATCCGGGGCAGCAGAGGAGACCGGCAGTTCCTTTTGTTCGGCTGGATGGCCGTGGTGCTGGGGGTAGGAGATTCGTTCCATCTGGTCCCCCGGGCGCTGGCTTTATGCACCACAGGGCTGGAAAACTATACTGTCCCCCTGGGATTGGGAAAGTGGATCACCTCTGTGACCATGACGGTTTTTTATGTTCTGCTTTATTATGTGTGGCGGCTGCGCTATAAGGTCGTGGGGAGGAACGGCCTTACGGCGGCTGTGTATGGGCTGGCAGGAGTCCGGATCCTTTTGTGCATGATGCCGCAGAACCAGTGGCTCAGTGCAGACGCGCCCCTTTCCTGGGGCATCTTCCGCAATATCCCCTTTGCCCTTCTGGGACTTCTGGTGATCGTGCTGTTCTTTGACAGCGCCAGAAAGCACGGGGATAAGGCGTTCCGCTGGATGTGGCTGACCATTGTGCTGAGCTTTGGCTTTTACATTCCCGTGGTGCTGTGGTCTGGGACGTATCCCATGGTCGGGATGCTGATGATCCCCAAGACCTGTGCCTATGTGTGGACCGTGCTCATTGGATATTCTGCCATGAAGAAGGAATGCAGATAAGGGAAACAGAAAAAAATAAAAATAATAGTTGACAAAACGGGAATAATGTAGTAAACTCTATTCCGTTGAGTGAGTGAAGGAAACGGAGCCACCCAATGGGCGTCAGTAGCTCAGCTGGATAGAGCATACGGCTACGGACCGTAGTGTCGGGAGTTCGAATCTTCTCTGGCGCACGAAAGACAGGTTGTGTAAGCAGCCTGTCTTTTTTTGTTCAAAAATATAACTGTCTGCTTGCGTGAATCCATCAATGATGATAGAATATATAGTGTGACTTAAGTGAATATTGCAAAAATTTCGGGGGATCCGATGGAAAAGATCCAGAAGAGAAAAACAGAACACATTTCCTACGGGCTGATCCGGGCAAAGAGAAAGACCATGGCCCTTAAGGTGTCCGAAGACGGGATGGTGACGGTCCGGATCCCCTATGGAGTCCGACCGGAGGAAGCAGACCGCTTTGTGGAGGCTCATGTGGATTGGATCCGGAAGCGGATCGCAGAATGCAGGGAAAGAGCCGCGGCGCGGCCTGCGTATACGGACCGGGAACGGGAAGCCGGGAAGCGGCTGGCAAAGGAGCTGCTTTTGAAGAAATGCCGGTATTTTGCAGAGCGCATGGGCGTTTCCTACGGGATGGTCACCGTGCGGGAGCAGAAGACCCGGTGGGGCAGCTGCAGCACCAAGGGAAACTTGAATTTTAACTGGAAGCTGGCACTGATGCCGGAAGAAATACTGGACTATCTGGTGGTCCACGAGCTGGCCCACCGGGTGGAGATGAACCACAGCCCGGCGTTCTGGGCCGTGGTGGCAGAGGAGATACCGGATTATAAGACAAGAAGGGAATGGCTCAGACAAAACGGTGCAAAATTTTAAACAGACAGAAAAACAGGAGATCTGGATGGTCCAGACAAAACGGGCGGATTTTAACGGACTGGCAAAGGAGCTGGGCGTCAGCCCCGTATCCGTGCGGATCATGAGGAACCGGGGAATGGAGACGAAGGAAGCCATGGAGCGGTACCTTTACGGCACCCTGGACGGGCTTTACGACGGAGGCCGCATGAAAAATATGGGAGAGGCTGTGGCCGTTCTCATAAAAAAGCTCCGGGAGGAAAAGCGGATCCGGATCATCGGGGATTACGATATCGACGGCGTCTGCGCCTCTTACCTTCTTTTAACAGGCCTAAGACGGGCAGAGAGGGAATTGGGAAAAAGAACCGGGCCGGCCGGAAGCACCCGTATCGATTATGAGATCCCGGACCGGGTCCGGGACGGATATGGGATCAACGAGGCCATCATCCGTCAGGCGGCTGCCGACGGGGTGGATACTCTGGTGACCTGCGACAACGGCATTGCCGCAGCAAAGGAGATCTCTCTGGCAAAGGAGCTTGGAATGACCGTGGTGGTCACAGATCATCATGAGGTCCCGGTGGAGGAGGAAAGACAGGTCCTTCCTCCGGCGGATGTGGTGGTGGATCCCAAGCAGGAGGGAGAAACGTATCCCTTCCGGGATATCTGCGGAGCGGTCGTGGCCTACAAGCTGGTGGAAAAGCTCTATGAGGCGTCGAGAGTCCCCCGGGAGGAATGGAGGGAGCTCCTGGAATTTGCGGCCATTGCCACTGTGGGCGATGTGATGCGGTTACAGGATGAAAACAGGATCCTGGTAAAATACGGGCTGAAGCAGATGGCCTGCACCAGGAACCTGGGACTCAGAAAGCTGGTGGAGAAGACGGGGCTTGATATTACAGACTTAAGCGCCTACCATATCGGCTTTGTCATCGGCCCGTGCTTAAATGCCGGCGGACGGCTCCAGACGGCCAAGGCGGCCCTCAGGCTTTTTCTATCGGAGGACGAGGCAGAGGCAGAGCGGCTGGCAGAGGAATTAAAGGAATTAAATGATATCCGGAAGGATATGACAAAAAAAGGAGAGGACGAGGCCATCGCCCAGGTGGAGACACAGTATATGGAGGATAAGGTACTGGTGGTGTTTCTGCCGGACTGCCACGAATCCCTGGCGGGGATCATTGCAGGCCGGGTGCGGGAGCATTTCCATAAGCCCTCCATTGTGCTCACAAGGAGCGGGGATATGGTGAAGGGCTCCGGAAGGTCCATTGAGCCGTACCATATGTTCCGGGAGCTGACAAAGGTCCGGGAGCTGCTGCCGAAGTTCGGCGGCCATCCCATGGCGGCGGGGCTTTCCATAAAAGAAGAGGACGTTCCGGAATTTCGCAGGCGGCTCAATGAAAATGCGGTCCTCACCGAAGAGGACTTTATCCCGCGGGTATGGATCGACGTTCCCATGCCTCTGGAATATGTGACCGAGGGACTGGTGGAGGAGCTTAAGCGGCTGGAGCCCTTTGGCCAGGGGAATGAAAAGCCCCTGTTTGCCCAGAAGGGACTGATGATCCGCAGTCTCCGGGTCCTGGGGAAAAACCGGAATGTGGTGAAGCTGGGGCTGGTGACAGATACGGGGCTTTCCATGGACGGCCTCTTATTCGGGGACGGGGACGCGGTCCAGAGGGAGCTGGCCGGAAAGGACCGGATCGACATTGTATATTATCCCGATGTAAACGAATACAATGGAAACCGGACGCTCCAGGCGGTGATCAGGAATTATAAGGCGGCCGGTTAAGGGCCGGACGCATTTATAATAGGGAACGGGCGGGCCGGAAAATGGAAAAGGCGGTCTCTGCCTGGCAGATTTATAATGTATAAGGAGGATTCAGGATGGTAAATGAACTGATGAGACTCATTGCGGAGCATGATAGCGAAGTGGGTGCGGCAGTCAATGCCGAGTTTGCGAGACAGAGACGGAATCTGGAGCTGATCGCGTCAGAGAATATCGTTTCTGAGGCCGTGATGGCGGCCGTGGGAACCGTCCTCACCAATAAGTACGCAGAGGGCTATCCGGCAAAGCGGTACTACGGCGGCTGCGAGTGTGTGGACGTGGTGGAAAACCTGGCCATCGAGCGGGCAAAGAAGCTGTTTGGCTGTGATTATGCCAACGTACAGCCCCATTCCGGCGCACAGGCCAATATGGCTGTGTTCATCGCCATGTTAAAGCCCGGCGATACCGTAATGGGCATGAACTTAGACCACGGCGGCCATCTGACCCACGGAAGCCCGGTGAACTTCTCCGGTATGTACTTTAATATCGTTCCCTACGGCGTCAACGACGAGGGATATATCGACTATGACGAGCTGGAAAAGAAGGCCATGGAGGCAAAGCCGAAGCTGATCGTAGCCGGGGCCAGCGCCTACTGCCGGACCATCGACTTTAAGCGGTTCCGTGAGATCGCCGACCGGTGCGGCGCATATCTGATGGTGGATATGGCACACATCGCCGGTCTGGTGGCAGCCGGTCTCCATCCCAGCCCCATCCCCTATGCAGACGTAGTGACCACCACCACCCATAAGACCCTGCGCGGGCCCAGAGGCGGTATGATCTTAGCCAACGAAGAGGCCAATAAGAAGTTCAATTTCAACAAGGCCATCTTCCCGGGAAGCCAGGGCGGCCCCTTAGAGCATGTGATCGCGGCCAAGGCCATCTGCTTCGGCGAGGCTTTAAAGCCGGAGTTTAAGACCTACCAGGAGCAGGTATTAAAGAATGCGAAGGCCCTGGCAGAGGCCCTTAAGAAGCAGGGCTTTAAGATCCTGACCGGCGGTACAGACAACCATCTGATGCTGGTGGACCTGCGCGGCATGGATGTTTCCGGCAAGGAGCTTCAGAACCGCTGCGACGAGGTTTATATCACCCTCAATAAGAACACGGTCCCCAACGATCCCAGAAGCCCGTTCGTTACCTCCGGCGTCCGCATCGGAACTCCGGCCATCACCTCCAGAGGCCTGGTGGAGAGCGACATGGACGAGATCGCCCGCTGTGTCTGGCTGGCAGCTACGGATTTCGAGAATAAGGCAGATGAGATCCGGGCATCTGTGACAGAGATCTGCGGCAGATACCCCATCTACCAGTAAGGCACATATTTCCCCTCCCGTTTTCATACACTGCAAAAGCAGAGATGAGGACGGGAGGGGATTTTTTATGGCAGAGGCCTTTGAAACAAAGACCACAGAGGAGACCGGGCGGCTCCTTCATTCCACGGATCCGGGAGGGCTTTCGGCAGAGGAAGCCAGAAAGCGGCTGGAGCAGTATGGACCCAACCGGCTGCAGGAGCCGGAGCAGTCCGGCTTTTTTTCCCGTCTCCTGTCCCAGTTCATGGATCCTCTGATCTATGTGCTGGCGGCGGCCGGAGTCATTTCCGTGTTCCTGGGAGAGATCGGGGACGCCTGTATCATTGCGGCGGTGGCGGCCTTAAACGGGGCTGTGGGGATGATCCAGGAGGGGAAGGCCAAAAAAGCTTTGGACGCCCTGAAAAAAATGACCCGTCTGAAGGCAGTGGTGCGCCGGGACCAGACAGACCAGGAGATCGACGCGGCAGAGCTGGTGCCGGGGGATCTGGTGGTGCTGGACGCCGGGAGGCAGGTGCCGGCGGATCTCAGGCTTTTATGGACGGAAGGCCTGAGGGCAGAGGAGTCGGCCCTGACGGGAGAGGCGGCACCGGTCCACAAGGACGCCGGTTTTTCTGCGGCTGCCGGCCTTCCGGTGGGAGACCGGAAAAACATGGCTTATATGTCCTCCAATGTGACGGCGGGAAGGGGGATCGGCATGGTGACGGCCACCGGCATGGACACGGAGATCGGCAGGATCGCCCGTCTGATCCGGGAGGCCCCCATGGAGGCCACACCCTTACAGAAACGGCTGGGGGATCTGGGAGGCGCTCTGAGCATTCTGGCAGTGGCCCTCTGCGCGGCCCTTTTCGGTCTTGCCGTCTGGCAGAAGCGGGATGTGGGAGAGATGCTCATTACGGCCATTTCCCTGGCAGTGGCGGCAGTGCCCGAGGGGCTTCCGGCGGTGGTGACCATCGTGCTGGCCCTGTCCGTGTCCCGGATGGCCCGGGTCCATACCATCGTGCGGCGGCTGCCGTCGGTGGAGACTCTGGGGGCGGTGAGCGTGGTCTGCTCCGATAAGACAGGGACGCTGACCATGAACCGGATGACTGTGGAAGAGGTCCTGGACGCAGGAGAGCTCCTGGATGAAGGCGGAAGCGGAAGGAGGAGACGGCCGGGCCGCGGGAAATGGGCCACTACTCCGGGCCAGGAGGAGCTTCTCAGGGCCTTTGTCCTGTGCAATGACGCAGAGCTTAATAAAAAGGGAAGGATCGGTGATCCCGGGGAGCTGGCCCTTCTGGAATATGCAGAGAAGGAGGGGCCATGGACAAAGGGAGAACTGGAGCGGCAGCTTCCGAGGACGGCAGAGCGGGCCTTTGATCCGGAGCGGAAGCGGATGACCACCGTACACCGGATAGAGACAGGAACTGTTTCCTATACGAAGGGAGCCCCGGACGTGATCCTGGAACGGTGCAGCCGGTACCTGTCGGGCGGCGGTGAACGGCCTCTGACCGGCAGCAGCAGAAGAAGGCTCCAGGACCGGATCTCATGGCTTTCCGGCCAGGGGCTCCGGGTGCTGGGAGCGGCCAGGAGTGATGGGGACGGAAGGAAGGAGGAGGACATGGTCTTTCTAGGCCTGGCAGCCATGGCAGATCCTCCGCGTCCGGAGGCCGCCCATGCGGTGGCCATGTTTAAGAGAGCCCATGTGCGGACGGTGATGATCACAGGGGACCACAGGGACACGGCCCTGGCCATTGCCAGGCGGCTGGGGATCGCAGAGGACGAGAACCAGTGCATCAGCGGGGCGGAGCTGGACCGGATGGACGACGCTGCCCTTAAGGAACGGGCAGAAACGGCGGCGGTCTTTTCCCGGGTCTCCCCGGACCATAAGGTGCGGATCGTCCGGGCGCTGAAGGAGAATGGAAGCATCGTGGCCATGACCGGCGACGGAGTCAATGACGCGCCCTCCTTAAAGGCAGCCGATGTGGGGATCGCCATGGGGCAGACCGGAACAGATGTGGCAAAGCAGGCGGCGGATATGGTGCTCACAGACGACGATTTTGCCACCATCGAGAAGGCCATCGAGGAGGGAAGAGGCGTCTATGAGAACATAAAGAAGGCGGTGATCTTTCTCCTGTCCTCCAATTTCGGCGAGATCATGACCATGTTCACGGCCATTGCCCTTTCCCTTCCGTCGCCGTTAAAGGCCAGCCATATTCTGTGGATCAACCTGATCACCGATTCCCTGCCGGCCCTGGCCCTTGGAACGGATAAAAACGACGGACCCGCCCTGATGGAGGAGCCGCCCAGGGGAAAGGATGAGAGCCTGTTTTCCAGGGGAGGGATGGCGTGCACGCTGTTTTATGGATTCCTCATTGCGGTGATCAGCCTTACGGCCTTTCTGCGGCTGCCAGTGGGGATCCTGGCGGCGGAGGGCCGCAGGATCACGGTGGAAAGCCTGTCCCTGGTCCTTGGTGATCCGGCTGTCCTGGCCCGCTGTCAGACGTATGCCTTTACGGTCCTGGGTCTTTCCCAGCTTTTTCATGCTGTGGGGATGCGGGATGTGGGGCGGTCGGTGTTCCGGATGAACCATATGGAAAACAGGCTGATGCTGGCGGCAGCGACCCTGGGAGTGTTCCTCCAGGTGCTGGTGACGGAAAACAGCCGCCTGGTGGCCCTGTTCCAGACGGCGGCCCTGTCCGGAACGGAATGGAGGGAGCTGCTGTTTCTGGCAGCTGCACCCCTGGCGGCCCATGAGCTTCTGGCGGGGCTCAGCCGGATCTCTGGAGCGCGGGGGACGGCTGGGAAAGAATGGACCGGATCATAAGAGCTTCAGGGTCCCCAGAAGGACCAGGATCAGCCCTCCGGTCCTGGACGGATCCAGAGCCCGCCGGGATCCCGGAATCTGGCGGCTGTTTTCCAGGGTCAGTGCGCTTTTTCTGCCCAGGAAGGCTCCCAGGCGGACGGAGGTGAAGCTGAGAAACAGGGAAAGGAAGAAAAGGACAGCCAGAGAGGCCCCGGCCAGTCCGGCTCCCAGGCCTGCTGCTCCGTTGTCAGAGGAAAGCCCCATGGCCAGAAAAAAGGAGCCGGAGGCAGAGAGCTGTTTTGTACCGCTTTTTCCGGGTACGGAGGCAGATGCCGGGCTGGCAGTAAAACGGGAAAAGCCCAGGAGCATCAGGAGACTGGCGCTTAAAAAAACGGGAAGTTCTTCCGGGAGCAGAGGCCGGAGGACGGTTCCCAGGACAGAGGCCGCGGCCAGCACCGCTGCCGGACAGAAGGCCAGGATCCATGCAGAGCTCCTGGGGATCTTTATTTTACCCGTTCCGCAGACAAAGCTGGCGGCAAAGGAATCGGCGCAGAGAGCGGCCGTAAAAAGAAAAAGTGAAGACAGATCGCCCATTTTTATACCATATTTACAGAAGATCACTTATGATATCATATTGGCAGGCGGAATATTTGGTTCCAGGTATTCCAATTTGAATGGAAAACTGATACAATAAGATGATACCTGGCAGGACCAGAAGGGAAACGATCATGAAAAAGAACATCAGGCTGACGCTGGAATATGACGGCTCCAGATACGACGGCTGGCAGAAACAGGGGAATACAGACAATACCATCCAGGGAAAGCTGGAGGCAGTGCTTTTTAAATGGACCGGACAGGAAGTGGAGGTCCATGGCTCCGGACGGACCGATGCGGGGGTCCATGCCAGGGGGCAGACGGCCAATTTCCATATTGAGGAGAAGTTCTGTCCGTCGGCAGCAGCGGCCATGGAGTATATGAACCGGTATCTGCCGGAGGATATACGGGTCATAGATGCGAAGGAGGCACCGGAGCGGTTCCACAGCCGTCTTTCCGCTGTAAGGAAAACGTATGCGTATTACGTGGAAACAGAGGATAGGAAGTGTGTATTTGAGAGAAAATACGTATACGGACTGGGGCATGAACTGGATATTCCGGCCATGGAGAAGGCGGCGGGATATCTTCTGGGAGAGCATGATTTTAAAAGCTTCTGTTCCAATAAGAGAATGAAAAAGAGCACGGTCCGCCGGATGGACCAGATCGGGATCCATACAGACGGAACGAAAGTGGTGTTTACCTATACAGGAAATGGTTTTTTGTATAACATGGTGCGGATACTTACGGGAACGCTCCTGGAGGTGGGCCTGGGAAAACGAAGGCCGGAGGAGATGAAGGCTGTCCTTGAGGCCAGGAACCGGGAGGCGGCCGGAGCGACGGCTCCGCCGGAGGGCCTGTTCCTCATGCAGGTGGAATATGACGGGGAGGCATAGGATGGAAGAGAAAGAGCGGCTGGAAAAGCTGGAGCCTGCGGAGGCTTTGGCGGACCGGGGAGAGAAAACGGAGACCATAGAGGCGGGAAGCGGAAGGAAGGACCGGAGAGAAGCTGGCCTCAATATGGACGGCGAGCTGTCGGTGGAGGCCGTGAGGCGGTGGCTTTTATGGGCCGGTCTGGCCCTGGGGATCTGCCTGGCAGCGTCCTGTATCCTGGGGACTGTGTTTCTTATGCAGAACCGGAAGCCGGCAATGCTTTTGACCGTGGACGGGAAGGACAGCAGGGAGCTGGTCCTGAACCGGAAGGGAGGAGTGATCCGGAAAAACGGGAACCCGGACTCCATGGCGGGCCTTTCCCTGCGGGAGTGCTGTGAACGTCTTCTGGAGGAGCTTCATGGGGCACAGATGCTGGGAGACCAGGAAGCGGCCCTGTTTACGGTGCGCCCCATAGAGGGGGCAGTGCGGGTGGATACAGAACGGATGGCGGAGGAGATCGCCGTTGCCGCAGAGCTGTTTCTGACGACCCGCCAGGCCAAGGGGACCGTATATGCCGGAAGTATCTCAGAGGAGCCGGAGGTCCTGGAGCTGGTCAGGGAAAACGGCTGCTCTGTGGGAAAGGCAGCCATGGTCCAGGATCTTCTGGAGCGGAACGTGCGGGTCCGGGAGTCGGACTGCGGCCGGCTATGCCAGATGGACATGGGGGCCCTGTCCCGGGAAATGGAGCAGAAAAATTATCAGACCTCGTTTCTGGTGGCCACGGCGGGAAAGCTTTATCAGGTAAAGGAGGACAGGCCCGCCGGGATGGAGTCCGGGGAACCGGCGGACGGTGAGTCCGGGACAGAGATGGACGGAGGCCCCGGAGCAGAGGAAAACGGAATGGATCCCGGGAAGGATGGGGCCGGCAAAGCGGCAGGGAACCGCGGTCCTGGGAATTCTGAAGGAGGAGAGCATTCGGAGGAGACGGTAAAGGAACTGCAGGGAGAAGAACTCCGCCCAGAAGACGGCGGCGGAGTGTCCCAGGGAGAAACGGAGTCTTCGGCAGAGCCGGAAAACGGTGAGGAATCTGGGGCAGAAGCGGAGTCCGAAAACCGGGAACCGTCTGAACCTGTCACGGGACCGGCGGAGCCGGAAACCACAGCGCCGCCTGAGACGTCTCCTGCGGCACCGGAGACCACCGCAGAGCCGGAGACGACTGCCGCACCAGAGACCTCAGCACCGGCTGCCGAAACGGCCGCACCGGAGCCGTCCACAGCCGCACCGGAGCCGTCCACAGCCGCACCGGGCACTCTTACTCCGGTGAGCCCGACGCCGGAGGAGACTCCGGCTCCGGAAACAGCGCCGCCCAGGCCGCCGGAAACGCCTCCTGCCACGGAGCCCCATACCGTAGGGCCGGGGATCTTAGAGGATGTAGTTCCGGCAGGCTGATGCCCGCCGGAGCGTTTCAGGAATCGGACGTTTTCTGTGAAAAAATGTTTTTGAAAAAAATCGAAAATAACACTTGACGAAAACAGAAAGCCGCGTTATAATAGTCTACGTTGATGCGATGGGCTATCGCCAAATGGTAAGGCAACGGACTCTGACTCCGTCATTTCAAGGTTCGAATCCTTGTAGCCCAGCTGGAATAGAGACGAGAAACATTGAGTTTACAATGGTTTTTTCGTCTCTTTTTTTGTTCCTGGATGCAGGGAGCTTCAAGGCATAGGGGGCACAAATGTGGAATTTTTCCTCAGTGCTCAAAAATCACTAAAAATCCAGGCCGTTTACTCCATTTTAACTGGCCCGTTTGGGCAGGATCCAGGGCTTTTCTCTCCAGGGCCCAGAGGGCAGGAAAAGAAAACATCTTTCAAAGGAGATGGAATGTCCGCTGGCATTCCAAAAACATTGGAAAGAACCGTGAAAGTGCACATGAATGCATGGGAAATAAAAGATCTTATTGTGCAAAGTGATTGACATTTTTTATTCTCCAGGTTAAAATGAAGAGGTGAGTCCGTTGGAATCAATAACAGGCGTCTCTTGCGGTGTATGAGCCTGCGGCGCCCAGAAAAAGGAGAGAATATTATGATTGACACCATTGCTACCAGAGCCGTTGATCAGAATGAAAAGGTCCTTACCGATCTGGCTAAAAAGATCTGGGAAAATCCCGAGACTGCGTTTAATGAAGTGAAGGCATGTGAATGGACGGCAGAAGTCCTCCGCAACGCCGGATTTGAGGTGGAGACGGGGTATGTGGGAATGCCCACAGCCATCCGCGCCGTATGGGGAAAAGGTCATCCGGTGATCGGTTTCCTGGGCGAGTATGACGCGCTTCCCGGCCTGAGCCAGAAGGTCAGCACAGAAAAAGAACCGGTAACTCCGGGTGCTGCGGGACAGGGCTGCGGCCATAACCTTTTAGGCGTTGCCTGCCTGGGCGCTGCTCTTGGAATGAAGGCAGAGCTGGAGGCCACCGGCAAAGAGGGTACAGTGGTATTTTATGGCTGTCCGGCAGAGGAGGTCCTCACCGGGAAGGCGTTTATGGCAAGAGGAGGAGCGTTCACAGAGCTGGATACAGCGTTTTCCTGGCACGGCTCCACCAATAACCATGTGACTCTGGGAACCATGACTGGACTGAACAGCGCCATTTTCCATTTTAATGGGATCACGGCCCATGCCGGAGGAGATCCCCACAACGGCCGGTCTGCGCTGGATGCCGTGGAGCTGACCAGTGTGGGAGCCAACTATCTGCGGGAGCATGTGACCAGCGATGTCCGTATCCACTATGTGATCAAGGAAGGCGGCACAGCGCCCAATATCGTTCCCGATAAGGCCAGCGTATGGTATTATGTCCGCGCGTTAAGCCGTGAGGCCGTGGAGGATACATACAGACGTCTGGTGAAGGTGGCGGAAGGCGCAGCCCATATGACAGAGACTGAGCTGGAGATAGAATACCTGGGCGGCTGCTACAATACATTAAATCCGGTGATGCTCACCAACCTGACCCACGATGTGATGGAAGAGGTGGAAAGACCCCACTGGACAGAGGAGGAGCTGGCATTTGCAAAGATCCTCAATGAAAAGAGCCAGCAGTATGAGAAGGTAAAAGCCTCAGGCGCTCTGGAGGATGGTCCTCTGGATACTAAGGTATCTCCTGTGCTGAATGAGAACGGCTACGGCTCCACCGATGTGGGAGACGTACAGCATATCGTTCCCTGTGTACAGGTGATGACGGCTACCTGCAACCTGGCGGCCCCGGGCCATAGCTGGCAGATCACTGCCTGCGCCGGTATGAGCATCGGAATGAAGGGCATGCTCTATGGCGCAAAGGTCATGGCAGCTACAGCCATGAAGCTGGTGGATGATCCCAAGCTGGTGGACGAGGCGAAGGAAGAGTTTAAGAAGCAGATGAACGGAAGAACGTATAAGTGCCCGGTGACCGAGGAGATCGTGGTTCCGGCGCCGGTACAGTAGATGAGAATATAAGATCCGTGATTTAGAAGCCGGAGGCTTAAAGGGCGGGGCTTTTTCCAGAAAACAGGAAAAAGTCCCGCATTCTGGAAAAAATGCTTGACATTCTTAAAAAGTGTGGGTATAATATAATTCGCAGTTGAAAAACTGTAAAAGACAGATCATGAATAATGGGCTATCGCCAAATGGTAAGGCAACGGACTCTGACTCCGTCATTTCAAGGTTCGAATCCTTGTAGCCCAGCTGGAAAGCGTTTAGATGTTGGGGATCCAATATTTAGACGCTTTTTTGATACAGAGCCTATTGCCTGGAAGGGAAAAATGGGTTAGAATGGAAACGAGCGCCGGGACTGCCCGGAGGATTTAAGTGAGGCGGGAAGAACATGTACCAGTTTAAGAGCCGTGTCCGGTACAGTGAGACCGGTGTGGACGCAAAGCTGTCCCTTATGGGGATCATGAATTATATGCAGGACTGCTCCACCTTCCAGTCGGAGGATTGCGGAGTGGGGCTTGCTTATCTGGAAGAAAAAAATCGGGCGTGGCTTCTGTCATCCTGGCAGATCCAGATCTTAAGGAGACCGGCTCTGGGCGAGGAGATCACCATATGCACCTGGCCCTATGAGGTAAAGGGGATCTATGCCCTGAGGAATTTTATGATCCTGGACCGGGATGGGAGCGATCTTGTGAAGGCCAATTCCTGCTGGTTCCTTCTGGATACGGAAGCCGGAAAACCAGTCCGCGTGACGCGGGAGGATGTGGATGCCTACGGGGATGAGGAACCGAAACTTTCCATGGACTATGCTCCCAGAAAGATCCGTCTTCCAGAGCATATGGAGGAGGTGGGGCGGCTGGTGATCATGAAGCACCAGATCGACACCAACCACCATGTCAACAATGCCCAGTACGTGGATATGGCGGTGGAAGCCCTCCCGGAGGAAGCCGACGGCAGGGAGATCACGGAGATCCGCGCCGAGTATAAAAAGGCGGCGGTGCTGGGAGATACGGCGGTCCTCATGCGGGCGGCTGGAGAGGACGGATACGTGGTATCTGTCTGCGGCGGAGACGGAAGCATCTTTGCCAATGTGGAACTGAAGGTAACGCCGGAGGGCGTTTAGAAAAAAGAGAGGACGAAGGACATGCTGGAACTTGGAAGAATGCAGACACTGGAGATCGTAAAGGAAAAGGATTTCGGAGTGTATCTGGGGGAGCCCGGAAAGAGCGCCGGGGGAGCTGAAAAGGGCGTTTTGCTGCCGAAAAAGCAGGTGCCCGAGGGCGCAAAGATCGGCGATCCCCTGGAAGTATTTTTATATAAGGATTCGGAGGATCGGATCATCGCTACCACCACAAGACCGAAGCTCTCCCTGGGAGAGACGGCAGTGCTGGAGGTGAAGGAGACTTCAAAGATCGGCGCATTCCTGGACATGGGACTGGAAAAGGATCTTCTTCTGCCCTTTAAGGAGCAGACCCATGCAGTGAGAAAGGGAGAAAAATGTCTGGTGGCCCTTTATGTGGATAAGAGTAAGCGTCTGGCGGCTACCATGAAGGTATATTCGTATTTAAGGAGCGACGCTCCCTATAAAACGGGAGACGAGGTAAACGGCTTTGTATTTGAGATCAATCCGGAGCTGGGAGCCTTTGTGGCCGTGGACGGGATCTACCATGGGATGATCCCCAGGCGGGAGCTGTTCGGAGGCTTTAAGGTGGGCCAGGAGGTCCATTGCCGCGTGACCAAGGTGCGCGGGGATGGAAAGCTGGACCTGAGCGCCAGGGAAAAGGCCCATAACCAGATCTTTGAGGATGCAGAGCTTGTATTAAAGGTGATCGGGGAATTTGACGGAGTGCTGCCTTTTAACGATAAGGCGGACCCGGAAGTGATCGCCAGGGAATTTAAGCTCAGCAAGAACGCTTTTAAACGCGCTGTCGGCCATCTTTTAAAAGAGGGTAAGATAGAGATAACAGAAAAAAGTATCAGAGTATTGGAGGAAACAAAATGAAGAAAGTGATCAGCACAACAAACGCACCTGCAGCAATCGGTCCTTACTCCCAGGCCATTGAGGCCAACGGCTTTGTATTCGCTTCCGGCCAGATCCCGGTAAACCCGGCCACTGGCGAGGTTGCCGAAGGGATCGAAGGTCAGGCAGAGCAGGTAATGAAGAACATGAAGAACCTTCTGGAAGCAGCAGGCACCTCCATGGAGAACGTTGTAAAAACAACCGTATTCATCCAGAGCATGGACGATTTTGCAACCATCAATGGAATTTATTCCAAATATTTTGAGAAGGACTGCCCGGCCCGCTCCTGCGTGGAGGTTGCAAAGCTTCCCAAGGGTGTTCTGCTGGAGATGGAAGCCATCGCTGTAAAATAAAACCGTTATTTTTGCTAAAACAGGACGAAAAGAGCTTTGTTTTTTGGGAAAAACGGATGCTTTTTCCGCGGCTCCCAGGCCCCATATGCAAAAGTCATGGAATTTATCACAATATTTTGGTAAATTACAATATGGAAAAACACTTCTGTTTTGTGTACCATAGGGAACAGAGGTATACCCGCCAGGCATTGTGTTGTCACGGATGCCGGCGGGTATTTTGTTTTTTTGAGTTTTACAATGGGGAGGAAGCATGTCGGGATTAGTATTAAAAAACGTGAATAAGATTTATCCTGGGGGACAGCAGTCGGTGAAGGATTTTTCTCTGGAGATCAGGGACAGGGAGTTCCTGATCCTGGTGGGGCCTGCCGAGTGCGGAAAATCCGCTCTTCTGCGGATGATCGGCGGACTGGACGAGATCAGCTCCGGCTCCCTTTTCATTGATGGAAAGGATATGACGGACGCGGATCCCAAGGACAGGAATATCGCCATGCTGTTTAAAAACAGCGTGCTGTATCCGGGCATGACGGTGGAAGATAACCTTTCCTTTGCGCTTCGTATGGGGAAGATGGCCCAGGAGGAGATCGACGGGAGGATCCGGGAGATCTCCGGGTATCTGAAGCTTTCCGATATTCTGGATAAAAAGCCCGGGGAGCTGACCGGGGAGGAGACATACCGGGCGCTTCTGGGACGCGCCATGATGCGCCGCCCGGGGATCCTTCTTCTGGACAGCACCATTGCAGATCTGGAGGAGAGCCTCCAGAAGGTGATGAGGAAGGAATTTAAGGATATCCATAAAAAAATGGATATGACGGTGATCTATGTGACCGACAACCAGGAAACGGCACTGGCCCTGGGAACCAGAATGGTAGTCATGAACGAGGGCTCCATCTGCCAGGACGGTACGCCGGAGGAGCTGGCGGCCCATCCGGCCAGCTGCTTTGTGGGCGGAGTCGTAGGCCGGTCACCCATGAACTTCTTTCTTATGAAGGTATTTTCTGAAGGCGGCAGGATCGGGCTTCAGGGAGCCAGCGGCCGTATGCTGGTCCCAGAGGCTGTGGGAGCAGTTCTGGAAAAGAATGGTTATGTGGGAAAAGAAGTGATCACAGGGGTACGGGCTGAGGATGTCTGCCTGTCCCAGGCTTCAGAGGACGGCCAGGACGGCCATTTCTCCGCCAGATTCCAGAGCATGACTGGAGACGGGACCATGCTCCGGTTCCAGGCAGAGGACGCCGACGGCATATGCCAGGCGGAGGGGAGAATGGATTTTCAGGAAAATGAAACGATCTACCTCTCTGTGGACTCTGAAAAGATCTATCTGTTTGATAAGGATACGGAAAAAAACATTCTGTAAAGGGGTGATTTTCCAACAATCCGGTGCCGGTTGTGGTGCCGGATTGTTTTTTTGTGGAAAAACACAAAATTTTTCTTCCCTTTTTTGTGATTTTGCATTAAAATAGAATCTGTATGAATGTCTATATTGTGAAAAGGAGAGAACGTTATGATTTCAAATCAGATCTTGCAGTCGAACATTGACGGACTGAAAGAAATAACCAGGATCGACCTCTGCGTCTGCGACGTGGAAGGAAAAGTTCTGGCATCCACGTTTGAGCAGGCAGAGGAGTATGAGAGCTCCATCCTTGCCTTTGCAGATTCTCCGGCAGACAGTCAGGTGATTTCCGGCTATCAGTTTTTTAAGGTATTTGACGAGCACCAGCTGGAATACATCCTCCTTGCAAAGGGAGGCAGCGACGATGTTTACATGGTGGGAAAGCTGGCGGCGTTCCAGATCCAGAATCTGCTGGTGGCCTATAAAGAGCGGTTTGACAAGGACAACTTTATTAAAAACCTTCTGCTGGATAACCTGCTTCTGGTGGATATTTATAACCGGGCCAAAAAGCTCCATATCGAGACAAACGTAAAGCGCGTGGTGTTCCTCATTGAAACGAAAAATGAGAAGGATGTCAACGCCCTGGAGACCGTAAGAAGCCTGTTTTCTGCAAAGACCAAGGACTTTATCACGGCTGTGGATGAAAAAAACATTATCCTTGTGCGCGAGGTAAAGCCTGGAGAGACGTATGGGGATCTGGAAAAGACGGCCAATACGATCCTGGATATGCTGAACACAGAGGCCATGTCCAAGGTGCATATTGCCTTCGGTACCATTGTCAATGAGATCAAGGACGTTTCCCGCTCTTATAAGGAGGCCAGGATGGCCCTGGATGTGGGAAAGATCTTTTACAGCGGAAAGAATGTGGTGGCATATTCCAACCTGGGTATCGGACGTCTGATCTACCAGCTTCCGCTTCCCCTGTGCCGGATGTTCATCAAGGAGATCTTCGATGGGAAGAACCCGGATGAATTCGACGAGGAGACTCTGACGACCATCAATAAGTTCTTTGAAAACAGCCTGAACGTTTCGGAGACCTCCAGACAGCTTTACATCCACAGAAATACTCTGGTATACCGTCTGGATAAGCTTCAGAAGAGTACAGGACTGGATCTTCGTGTATTTGAGGACGCCATTACCTTTAAGATCGCACTGATGGTGGTGAAATACATGAAGTATATGGAGAATCTGGATTATTAATATGATAGAAATTTCAAAACTGACAAAGACCTACGAAAAGAGCAGCCGCGCTCTTAAGGACGTAAGCCTTACCATCGACGATGGGGAGTTTGTCTTTATTACAGGCCGGAGTGGTTCCGGAAAGTCAACCCTGCTCAGAATCCTTCTGAAAGAGGTGGAACCCACTTCCGGCCGTGTTGTCGTGAATGACATGGACCTGGGACGGATGCCCCGCCGCTATGTCCCCAAGTACCGGAGACAGCTGGGCGTGGTATTCCAGGATTTTCGTCTGTTAAAGGACCGGAACGTCTATGAGAATGTGGCTTTTGCCCAGAGAGTCATCGGCGTTTCCGGAAGGAAGATCCGGGAATCGGTGCCGGAGATGCTGAGGATGGTGGGTCTTTCATCGAAATATAAATCCTTTCCGCACCAGCTTTCCGGCGGCGAGCAGCAGCGGGTGGCCATTGCCAGGGCCCTCATCAACCGGCCGGATATCCTTCTGGCCGACGAGCCTACGGGAAACCTGGACCCCCATAACGCCATGGAGATCATGGGCCTTCTGGAGGAGATCAACCGTCAGGGGACCACGGTGGTGGTGGTGACCCACAGCAGCGAGATCGTAAATATGATGAGAAAACGGGTGATCACCATCCAGCGAGGTATCGTGGTGGGTGATGAGAAAGAAAGCGGGTACTGGTATGAGGATTAGCACGTTCTGGTTCTGCCTGAAGCAGGGCCTTGTGAATATATGCAGAAATATCTGGTTTTCCCTGGCATCAGCTGCGATCATTTCTGCATGTATTTTTTTATTCTGTGTATTTTATTCAATCATCACCAACGTCCAGTATATGGTGGTTACGGCTGAGTCCACCATGGGGATCACGGTGTTTTTTGACGAGTCGCTGCCAGAGGACGAGATCCACGCCATCGGGGAGGAGATCCGGAAGGCCCAGGGGCCGATCATAAAGGATATGAAGTTTACCTCTGCGGAGGAGGCATGGGAGAGCTTTAAAAAGGAATACTTTGGGGAGAACAGCGATCTGGCGGAGGGGTTTTCTGACGATAATCCTCTGACTGGCTCGGCTTCCTATGAAATATATCTTTATGACATCAATGACCAGGAGCCGGTGGTGCAGTATCTGGAGGGACTTTCTGGTGTCCGGAAGGTCAATTATTCCAACAGCGCGGCAGCGGGGCTTTCCAGCTTCAATAAGGTCCTGGCCCTGCTGTTTGGAGCGATCATCCTGATGCTTCTGGCGGTGGCGGTATTCCTGATCAGCAACACCATCTCTGTGGCGGCCGGAATGAGGAAAAATGAGAATAAGATCATGCGCCTCATCGGGGCCACCAATTTCATGATCCGGGCTCCCTTTGTGGTGGAGGGAACGATCCTGGGACTCCTGGGAGCTGCCATTCCCCTAGGGGCCATGTATTTCGGATACCGTCAGACGGTGGCGTATGTGGTGGGTCGGTTCCAGATCCTGTCCGGGATCATCCAGTTTCTCCCGATCGAGGAGATCTATCCGTCCATGGCGGCCATTTCCCTGGCGCTGGGCGGAGGTCTGGGCCTTGTGGTGAGTTTTCTGACCATCCGGCGGCATTTAAAGGTATAGGAGGCGCGGCAGGTGAAAAAAACAGGAAAAGCGGCGGCGGCCGGACTGGCGGCTGTCTTAAGTCTGTGTCTGGCGATCCCGGCCTGGGCCACGGGAAGCCTGGATGATGCGAAAAAGAAAAAGAGCAGTCTGGAAGAGGAAAAGAAGAAGACGGAAGCTGCCATAAAGAGTCTGGAAGGGTTAAAGAGCGACGCGGCGGCCTATGTAAAGAAGCTGGATGCCAATCTGGAGGCCATCAGCGACGAGCTTTCCAGGCTGGGGAAGGATATTGAGGTCAAGGAGGGCCAGATCGAGACCACAAAGGCGGAGCTGGAGGATGCAAAGCAGGTGGAAAAAGACCAGTATGAATCCATGAAGCTGCGGATAAAATATATGTATGAGAAGGGAGACAGCTCCTATGTGGATCTTCTCATGGAATCCGGTTCCCTGTCGGAGCTCTTAAATAAGGCAGAATATATTGGAAAGATCTCGGCCTATGACAGGCAGAAGCTGGACGAATACGTGGCCACCAAGGAGCAGATCCAGGCCAAGGAGGCAGAGCTGGAGGCGGAGCATGGGGAGCTTCTGGGGCTTCAGGAGCAGACCGAGGCCAAGCATGCGTCGGTGGAGCAGCTCCTTTCTGCCAAGCAGTCGGAGCTTAAGAAGTATGAGGGCCAGATAAGCGCAGCTGAGGGTCAGCTTTCAGAGTATGAAAAGGATATCAAGGCCCAGGAGGACTCCATCAAAGCCATCGAGGCAGAGATGCGGCGGAAAGAGGAAGAGGCCAGGAAGAAGGCTGAGGCGGCTGGAAAGACGTATAAAACGAAGAATCTTGGGGACATTAGCTTCACATGGCCCTGTCCGTCCAGCGGGCGGATCACCTCGGGGTTTGGCGACCGGTCCTCACCGACGGAGGGAGCTTCCTCCAACCACAAGGGCATTGACATCGGCGCCTCCACAGGCTCGGGGATCGTGGCAGCGGCAGACGGAGAGGTGGTGGTCTCCACGTACAGCTATTCGGCTGGGAATTATGTGATGATCAACCACGGAGGCGGAGTTTATACGGTCTATATGCATGCTTCCAAGCTGCTGGCATCTGTGGGCGATCAGGTGAAGAAGGGGCAGACCATTGCTAAGGTGGGTTCCACGGGATATTCCACAGGGCCGCATCTGCATTTTGGGATCCGGGTAAACGGTACATATGTGAATCCCAGCCAGTATGTGAGCCCGTGACCGTAAAACAGGAAAGGACAAAATTGCTATGACAGAAACAAACCTGGAAGAGAAAAAACTGGAAGAAGAAAACCAGGATAACGGCAGGAACGAAGGCCTGGAAAAGGACAAAGGGGACCGGAAGGAAAACGGCCGGGAGGGCCGGAGCCGGTTCTGGAAGGGGGCTTTAGCCGGTTCCCTGGTAACAGCCTTCGTGGTTCTGGCGGCGGTGGGAATGGCAGCCGGTATCTGGATCATGGGCAGGCAGACCCAGGAGACCCGCCAGGCGGTCCTTCCGGAGCCGGAGGGAGAATACGGCCTGGATATGGGAAGGCTGGCTCCAAAGCTGGGCTATATGCAGCAGCTCATTGACCAGTATTACCTGTTCGATGAGGACGAGGAGCGGGAAAACCCGGAGGACTGGATCTATACGGGCTATGTATATTCCCTTCAGGATCCCTATTCCACTTACTATACGGCAGAGGAATATGAGAGCGTCCAGGAAAGCAGCAACGGCGAATACTGCGGCATCGGCGTCCAGGTGAGCCAGAATGTGAATACAGGGATCATCACGGTGATCCGGGTGTTTAAGGACTCTCCGGCAGATAAGGCCGGCATGCGTCCAGGGGATGTGATCACCGGCGTAGGCGATGTGGATGCAGCGGGGATGGATCTGAGCATCCTGGTCAGCGACCACATTAAGGGCGAAGAGGGAACAGAGGTGACGGTCACTGTGTTCCGGGAGTCCATCGAGGACAGCCTGGACCTGACCATGACCCGGGAGATCGTGGAGAATCCCACGGTGGAGTATGACCTGCTGGAGGATAATGTGGGATATATTTCCATTTCTGCCTTTGAGGAGGTCACCGGCGACCAGTTTAAAACCGCCGCAGACTCCCTGTTGGGCAAGGGGGCGAAGAGCCTCATCATCGATCTGCGGAACAACGGCGGCGGCGTGGTGACGGCGTCTACGGATATTGCGGACTATCTGCTCCCCGATGGAAAGACCATCGTGAGCTTTAAAGGAAAAGGAGTGGATGACAGCGTAAAGATCACGGAGGACGGCCATCAGGTGGACGTTCCCATCATCCTTCTGGTCAACGGAGAGAGCGCCAGCGCGTCGGAGGTACTCACAGGAGCGCTGAAGGACAACGGCTGGGCCACTGTGGTGGGCACAAAGACCTTCGGAAAGGGCATTGCCCAGGGAATCTTTGATCTGCCCGACGGCAGTGCTTTAAAGCTCACAACGGCGTATTATTACGTTCCCTCCGGCGAATGCATTCATGAGGTGGGCATTGAGCCGGATCTTCTTGTGGAGCTGGATGAAGGCCTGGAGAGCATGATCGAGATCCCCAGGGACCAGGACAACCAGTTAAAGGCAGCCATGGACGTGGCTGTCAACGGGCTGGAGGAAGCGGAAAAACGCGTGGAGGAATCCGCAGCGGCGCTGGAGGCAGAGGACGGCGCAGAGGACGGGACTGCCGGAGAGGGGCAGTAAGGAAAACGGATGGGTATACTGCCGATGGAAACGGAGTATGCGCGGAGTATCCGGGCAGATAAAGAGAGTGCGGAGATCGCTGCAAAAGGAGGGTTTATCCCCTCTTCCAGCAGCGGTCTCCGCTTTTTTATGTGGATTTCTTCCTATTATATAGGCACAGAAAAACAGGATATGCACGGATTGTAAAAATTGCGGAAAAGTGCTTGCATTTTAAAAGATTTTATGTTATGCTGTCAGAGCTGTGGCATGATAGCTGAGAAGCGTGAGGTTGCTGCCTGTAAATGGCAGGTTTTCCGTGGAGCGAATGTCAAGTTAGGAAACTGGCGACAAGTCACTGT
>OFMJ01000657.1_pt1 | contig 33534 bp, 25 predicted proteins | sample 1541801 | NCBI WGS metagenome assembly OFMJ01 (sample SAMN04209234, study PRJEB22552) | human gut metagenome | biome: gut; material: feces | host: Homo sapiens | place: USA: Oklahoma
CCATGTTGGGGATAACGAATTTTAATTCCATATAGATGTACCTGTCCTTTCTGAATGTTGTGTTTGATGGTTGGTTTCGGGTTCCGGTCTGGAAGCCGGAGGGGAACGCTCCGGCGGTGGTGATTTCTTCGTGGTATCACATCCTTTCTGGCTTTAGAGTAAAAAAATAGACGCTCATTTCTGAACGTCTGAATTGATACACTGGAAAGGCGGAATATCTGCTTTACCCTCTATATTTTTGTATATGTTGTACTTACAAGGTCGCCCCAGAACAAAAAGCCCGAACAACCTATGACAACATTCTGCGTCTTGTGAAAGATCCGGAAGTATGTGATCCGATCCGTTTCCTTCGAGAGCGTGAAATCGTTCATTATCAGCGTTTCGGTGAATCGCTTCGCATTGTGCAGGATCATTTGGATAGCAAAAACTTCTACGCATTCAACCCGGAATTTGACAAACCAGGAAAATGCGGATGTAAATCATAGGAAAAGTTTATGCAACTGCACAAGCCCCTTCACGAACGTTACCAAATGCCAGTGGCAATCGTTTAGCAAGAATCGAATGGGAACGTAGAAGTCTGATAAGGCTAAATTCCTCTCCGTGAGCTGCGATTTTCACACAAATTGTATTTTTGATGATATAGGGTTTCCAAGGAATTTCCTATATCATCAAAAAATAGGGGCATAATTTACATATCCTTATCTATCTCTTTCTTCACCTTATCAAAAGCCGTAGTAAATTTCACTTCTCCAACATCATAGGAATATTCCTGTGTACATTTCTCACTGTCTACGTTTTCATCATCCACCATCGTCTTATCTTTTTTTTCAAACTGAAATTCCTTTTTTATCGGTCGGAACCTGTCATCAAACCGGATACTTACTCCCGTCAATTTATAAGTATCTTTTACAACCATTCCCGATAGCAATGTAAGTTCATTTTCAAATCGCTCCAACTCTTCTTTTTCCACAACTTTTACATTATATCCACTGTCTCTGACATCTTGTACCGTTAAATTCAGATTTTTCACAGCATCAAGATAAGAGGACACATAAAGTTCCGGTGTTGTTTCTGTATCCGTATCGTAAACTTCTGCTCCTTCTTCTCCATAACTTACCCCTGCCACATCTCCGTCCCGGTATTTCGGAAGTCCCCACTTGGCTCCTTTCGGAACGACAGCCCGATTCTCTTCCATATCAAAATTCACTCTCTCCTGAAGATAGGCTTCACCGAGAACAATCCTGACATAGGATTCTTCTTTCAAAAGGTCATTGATCTTCGTTGTACCCGGAAGTTCCTTTGCGCAAGCAGCAAGTATAACAGTTACACAAAAAGTAATTCCCAGTATCCAAATTTTTTTCATTTCACTCCTCCTACTTCAAATAATCCTTGGATGATTTATATGTTTCTCTATAGGAAAGTTTACCCGGGCTCTCCCATACTTCTTTCAAAGCACTTTTCACGTCATTTTCAAGATATGGTGTCTTCTTAATTCCGCTTGTCGGCGTAGCAGGAAGCACATCCAACGCATTATGTGCATCTATATAATCCGCCGGTGCATAATTGAATGACTCAGTATCTACAATCACACATTGCTTCTCACTTTCCCGCTTTAAATATCCATCCGGACCGCTTGCTACCGTTCCGTCCTTTCTAATTTCCAGCACGTCCCACTGCGTCACAAACGTTCCCGTTTCCACATTGATAATGAATTCCGACAAACGATTTGGCGTCAAAACCTTATCGTATTTCTGTTTACGAAAATGCTCTCCCCGCCCAATCTTATTATGATGTCTGGATGGTTCCCCGTAATACAATTTCATCTCAAAATTCTTTGCATATGCCTGAAGCTTGGCATAGTCGGTGGGGCCTTTGAAATAATTTCTTACGTACTCAATATTATGCTTATCAATATACATACGAAACTGATGAATCATTTGATCATCCAGAGTACGGTATTTATGCCCGTTCTTTTGATACGCTTCCCTTACACACGCAGCGTAGTCTTCAAGAAACGCGGAATGCGGAGTCATATCTGCAGCAAATTTGTCACCTGCTCCTAACTGTAACATTCCATTTTCATCCATATAAGCTCCCATCTGCCGCAGAACAAGAAGCGCTTTCTTTTTCGGCTCGATTTTGCTCGCTTCAAACATATAAGTATACACATCTGATCCAATCTGCCTTGCAGACTGATACGTATTTTCAAGTTCCTGTAGAAACTCTTCTTTTGTGACGTTTTCTGCCTCATAACCATTCCCTGCAAAGGCATTAAATTTTGTATTCACAGCTTCGAGATAGGCTAGAACCGCCCGTTTGTCCCAACCGGAAAAATAAGTCAATTCCTCTCCTTGATGCGTCAGCCTTTGCAGAAAGTATTCATCTTTCGCCTGCAAAATATTATTCAGATCGGTCACATAATCCGCAATCGTTATCTCCTCTTCGGGAACAATTTCTTTCATCGCCTCCTTCACAAGATCTATGTGTTCACCAAATTCTTTTAACTCCATATAAGAATATCTTTGTGTAAGTTCATTTTCCAACGTAACAAGCTGCACCATGTCCAGCACGTCTGAAGATAATGTAAAACGTACTTCCTTGGGCATATAGTCCTCGTTAAACGACACTGTCACCGCTTTTAATGATACTTCTTCTTCGTTTAAGATTCCTTCATAGACAAGAGGTGCATAAAAGAGTTCTAACTGTTGTTCTTCTTCAATAGTAATCGTTTTCGTTCCTTGCCCGTTTTCTATATCCGCTGTTGTAAGTTTAAGCGCCCGCAGAGGATTCAAAAAGAATTCTACATCCAGAATCGGTGAAACCGTCTCATACTCTTCATATTCTACTTCCCCTCTGTATTTTCCATAATAAATCACTGCTTTTTCTTTTTCCCGTATGACCAGTTGTTTCTGCCATCCAGCAGGGTAAAGAATCGTCCGGTTTCTTTTCACATCATATTCCACCCGACTCCCCGGATAGCAATTCCCCGTATTTACCGCAATATATCCGGCATCATCCCATATGTCAGAACAGAACTTTGCATCGGTTCTTCTCTCAAACTCTTCTGTTGCTTCGCCTCCATGATCCTCAGTAATAGTTTCGGGAACATCTTCGTCAGCCTGAACTCTATCCATTTTCCCCAAAGCAATCAACAGGAGAATGCACATTCCTGCTATACATTTCTTTTTCCGTACCATCCTATTACATCTCCTATTATATCTCCTATAACTTTTTCTTCTATCGTTTTCACACCACCTATTACTTTCATAGATATTGTACCACAAAACCTCAAAAAAATAAGGATATTTGTAGAAGCTACCTTTCCGCTTTTACAAATATCCTTTGTTTTTATACTGCTATTGTACTATTTTATTTTGTCTGTGAAGCTGTCCCCAATGTTACTTCCACCGTCTTTTCTTCATAGTTACCTTTGTTTTCCGGAACTTTAAGTGTGATCTTTACAGTTTCACCTGCTTTATAATACTGAAGTTGTTCCTGAAGACTTGACATAGATTCAATTCTTACACCTTCAAATTCTGTAATGATGCTGCCCTGAATAATACCTGCCTTCTCTGCACCGCTTCCTTTCTGTACTTCTGAAACAAATACTCCAGTTTCCGGCATGTTATAAGCTTCAGCCGTCTCTTCATTTACATCCACACCTGTAATTCCAAGATAACCTCTTTCCGCATCAGATACCTTTGTTCTTGTCTCTTTATTCATCAGATTCTCAAGGAGATCTTCAATATCTGAAATCTGGATTGCAAACCCCATACCTTCAGCACCTGATTGAATTTCCTCAGTAATCTTAGCTGTGTTGATACCAACAACTTCTCCGTTAGCATTTAACAAAGCGCCACCACTGTTTCCAGGATTGATCGCTGCATCTGTCTGAATTAATTTTCCTTCAAATCCTGTAAGTTCACGATCTTTTGCACTTACAACACCTGTTGTTACTGACTGTCCAAAGCCAAGTGCATTTCCGATAGCAATTACAGGCTCTCCTACCTGAAGTGAATCAGAATCTCCAAGTGTTGCAATTGCGATTTCCTTCATTGTACTGTCTTTGATGTCGCTAAGTTTCACAGCGATAACAGCAATATCTCTTGTAGAATCCGCTCCTTTAATGACTGCTGACACACTTTCATTATCCACAAAAGATACAGTCAATGTCTGATTATCTGCAACAACGTGGTTATTTGTCAAAATCAATAGTTCTGTATCATTTTTCCCAATAATAACTCCGGAACCGCTGCTCTGTACTTCCTGCTGCATCGTTCCGCCAAAGAAACTCTGCACATCCTGTACACTCATATTTGTAATGGAAACTACGGACGGCATTGTCTTATTTACGATTTCCGTTACATCAGAAGTAATTGTACTCGTAGACTTATTTACTTTGGTCGTTGCAACTTCCTTACTACTGTTTGTGCTTGTTGTATCCTTTCCAAGAATCTTACCTGTAATGTAATTGCTTGTCTGGTATGTTGCACTTGCAACGACTCCAAAAATCACTGCAAGTCCTACACATGCTGCAACTTTTAATCCGTTTCCATGTTTCTTCGGCTTGGATGGGTGCTTCGGCGGCTGCATTCCTGCTCCCTGCTGTCTCGGCGCCTCATGACGCGGTGGATGTCCGGCTCCTCCTGTATGTCCTTCCGGATTTGGATTTTCATGGTTTTCTTTTCTTTGTTCCTCCTTCTCCGGTGTCGGCTTCAATACGAAATTCACTTCTCCGCCGGTATTTTCCTTCTTATTTTCCTCTCCATTATTATCTTCTGGCTTATAGTAATTATATTCATTATCCATAATCATGACTCCTTTCTCTTTCCTTATGAGCATAATTTTATCTGTCAATTGTGTTTAAAATGTGTTTTAAGCGTTAAAAAAAATTGAAACGTAAAAAGGATTGCACAAGGCAATCCTTTTACTATTATACGCTACATTAATCAAGATCAATGAAATTTACATCATAATCATCATCGTCTTCATCTTCATCTTCATCAAAATCGTAATCATCATCAAACTCATCATCGAAGTCGTCTTCATCATCATAATAATTATTATCGTAATAGTCATCGTCATCTTCATACATATCACTATCGTACTCATCATCAACGATTCTGAGTGATTCAAGATCATCTTCATCTTCAAAATCATCTTCGAAGTTGTCCTGATCTTTCGATTTCTTAAATCTGTTTTTTGACTTACCTGAATCGTAATCTACCGGAAGTTCATCGAATGCATCAAGTCCATCCATTTCATCAATTTCTCCCGCACCATTTTCATACAAGTCATCCAATTCCAGATTGCGGTGACGCAGCTTCACTGCAAGAATGATAATGATCACAAACAATAAGAGCAGAATTACAGCAACGCCAATCAATACAAACATAAGATTATCTTCTACCATTTTCAGGATCTTATTTGTCTGCACTGTATCTTTCTCCCCTGTTGCATCTGAAGTACTGCCTGCAAATCTCTGGTAAGATTCTTCTGTTGTATCATACTGATAGAATCCTTTCTCCCCTGTATTACTGTTCATTGCATATACAAGGTAGAAACCTTCTTCATTCACATTCTGCCACGCCGGAAACTCATGATCATTTACCGTAAGTTTTACTTCCTGGTAACCATCCGGAATCTTAAGTCCTTTTTCTTCTTTCTGCAACACAATGGTTGTGGAAGGCGATACTGTCACCATCACATAAGCTGAAAATGTAGAATCTGTCTCATTATACAAGAAGAAATCCCCTTCTCCTTGCTCGTTTACAAGATATCCTAATGTTGTTTTTCCATTGCTATCCTGAACAAATCTTCGTTCTGTTCCCTCATAAGAAAGCGTAACTTCCTTAAATCCGGATGGGATATCTGCATTTTTTAAATTATCAGACAAATTATAAGATACACCGTCAACTGTTACCGGAACGTCCTCAGCACCTGTGGAAGAAACTTCTACTTCTTTCGTTCCCTGAGCAATTTCAACTGTTGAATTACCATTGGTACAATCCACTGTTTCTCCACCTGCTGTAACACCTGTAGCTTCTTTTACTTCAATTTTTGTGCTTCCGACCTTCAAAGCTGTGAATTTCATATTAAATCCAATACGGTTCCCTGTACCTGTTCCTGAGTACTTTAACACTCCATTGGATTCTTTTGTTACACCACTGTCACCACTATCAAATGCAAGGTATTCCGGATCATACTCAAGTGTAATGTCAAAAGACTTCAGATTCTCTCCACCGGCTCTCAATGCACATGTTACTTCTACGGTTTCCCCCGTCTTCGTATCCGGATCCGTAAAGGACACTTTTCCATCTGCCGCATAACTCACCACGGAATACATAGGGAGCGCGAGGCTCAAAGCCAACGCAAATGCAGCAAGCTTCTTCATTATCTTCATGTAGTTTTCCTCCAATGTATATTTTTTCATCATAAGCTTAATAATACACTTTTTTCGACAAAATGTCTACTCTTTCTTCGTTCCCCCGCTAGATGCATCTGTTTTCGAAGTTTCTTTTTCTTCTTGGGCTACGGAGTAGCTGCTTCGGTTCACATCTGCATCCGGATCATCCAAATCTTCACGGCTAATACCTGTCAGTTCTGTAATTTCCGCCGCAATTTCTTTCACAGTATCAGACACTTCCTCATTTTTTTCATCCGGATAAAGAAAAGCGTGCAGTTCTTTCACATTTTCTACCAAACCGACCGGCGCAATAATGCTTCCTACACCTTCTATCCTACCGTTCATCGCTTCCATCGGAAATCCGGTCGTGTCTTTGATTTCGTAGTCCATTGCACCTGCCGCAAGACTCACCATATCTGAGAGTGTAAAGCTTGTGGAAATCTGCGAAAAAACTTTATTGATAATCTTATTAATCGTCACAAGATCCATTTTCTTCGCCTTTTCTACTACTTTCATGATCACCGTTCTTTGCCGTTCGGTTCTCTTATAATCTCCCCCTACATTCTTTCGGATTCTTGCATAAGTGACCGCTTGCACACCGTCAAGTTTCTGCAGCCCTCCAGACTCCATATAGTGCACTTCTTTCCCTGCCACCTCACCGGTTCCTTCAATATGTTTGTTCATTTCTTCGGCTTCTTCATCCGTCACATCTACTTCAATTCCGCCAATTAAGTCTACAACATCTGCTAAGGCCTTGAAATCTACTGTTACATAGTCCTGAATATCCAAATCAAAGTTTTTATTTAACATATTGATGGCATCTTTAGGACCACCGGTATAGTACGCATAATTTGCCTTTCGTATTTTCCCATCAGCATGTCTTACTGTTGTGTCTCTATAAACAGACGCAATCCTTACTTCTTTCGTATCGCTATTGATTGCTGCAATCATGATCGTATCCGACTGGGCTCCCTCTTCCAGGTCTCCGCTTCTCGAATCGCCGCCAAAGAGCGCTATCGTTTTGTATCCTTCCCATTTCACACCGTCATTTGAAATAATATCCCCTTCTCCAAATGCAATGGTTTGAAATTTATCATATTTTGTCATAACATAAGCAGCTCCGCCAAGCAGACATAATATTAATATTTCCACAATCAGAAAAATTGCTCTTTTTATCCTTCTCTTTTTTCTAGCTCTCTGCCTTGCAGCTCTTTTTTGTTCCCACGTTCTTCTATCGCCTGGCAAAATTCATCTCCCCTTTATATATTTTGGCATGAACATTAATGAATCATGGTATCAGTTTTCTGACTACCGGTATCTTCTGCATTACTTTTACTACTATAAAGCAGATACAATAAATGACCGGCGCTCCAAGCACTCGCCATTTCCATCCCCACACATGTACCCCATAGTCCCAAAATTGATTCATTACAATCATATGTATCAAATAAATCCCAAAACTCGCCGATGATATGCTTGCGATTAATTTGACTGTTTTTTCGTTGCGTAATAGTTTCTCCCAATTCATATATTGGAATAACACAAATATACCAACCGCTAAAAATACTGTCGGGAAATTCAAATATCCCCAAAAAACTTTGTATACTTCTTTTTGTCCTACTGAGAAAATCACTGTGCTAAAATATCTTAACCCCGCTCCCCCAATGGCTAAAAGATAAATGAAATATCGTTGTCCCGCCACCAGATTTTCTGTAGACAAATAATAACCTATCAGCACATAGAGTATATATCCTCCGGTTAACGGAAAGTTCAACCCCATATTATAATCCATTCTCAATAATAGAAAAAATGTAGGAAATACTGAATAGCTTAAAAAACCAAACACTATCATATACTTTAATATATTTCGATCTGCTATCAGTTTCGACAAGACCGGTATGCTGAAATATACAGTAAACAAAGGAATAAAAAACCAGTACACATTTTCTATCCTGCTATTGATGAAAGCAGAAAATAAGGCTGGTATAGAATATTCGATTACTAACTTGCCTGCATGTACTTTCCATACAAGGTTGATCATACTCCACGCTATAAATGGTATCCCAACTCTTATCATTCTTCTTTTTAAATAAGTTTTGGTATCATATCGTTGTCTGTAATTCAGTAAGGTTGCCCCCGAAATCATAAAAAATACGGGAACTGCCCAATAGGCCAATGTTTCTACGATCATGCTTTGCCTCCACACCGGCGTATCCGAATATGTGTGGACAATCCCGTTACAATGCATATATATGACACAAATACACGCAAGTATATTCAGTGCATCTAAATAAGTTTTCCTCTGTTTCATTCCTCTTATAAACCCCGTCAGACTTTACTCAAAATTTATATTGCACTTTCCTATTCTAACATATAAGCAATCATTCTCTCATACATTTGAGATAGCGAATATTGTGGTATCCATCCCAACATTCGTAATTTTTCGGAACTCAGACACATTTTTACATCTGGTGCATATCCATATGTTTTCTGATCTTTTGGAATATCAAATATTACTTTTATACTTCCATCTCCAAATTCTTGATTTACCATTTTCGCCATATCGGCAATTGTTGTAGTTGTCTCTTCATTGCAGACATTATATGCCTGCCCATTTTCTCCTTTGTTGAGCAATAAGATCAATGCACGGATCGCATCTGTGGTGTAACAATAATTCCCATAAGATTTTCCTTCTGTATGAAGAACAATATCTCTTTTATTCAATACACTTCTTGCAAATTGCGCATATACTCTGTTATCCTGCTGCAGAATTCCCGCTCCGAATGTCTGTGCCAGTCTGGCAATTTTCACTGGCACACCATATTCATCACAATACGATGCGCATAAACATTCCGCGATTCTTTTCCCTTCTGAATAGCTGCTTCTCACATTCAAAATATCAATATAACCCAAGTCTTTTTCCTGAACTTTTGGAAGTCCGGCATCCGGAACACCATACATTTCCATAGAAGACAGATATACAACACTTTTGCATTTCTTTTTCCTTGCGAGTTCTAAGATATTTTTTGTCCCACAGTACATCGTCTCAATGGTTTCTACAGGATTCGTCACAAATAATTTAGAAGTTGTCACACTGGCTGTATGAATAATATAATCTACATCAAATTCTATATCTGTAAATTCTACCAGATCAGATTGAACCCAGAATAATTCACTATTTGTAAATAAATCGCCAAAAATCCGTCTTGCTTTTTCAAAATCTCTTACTAATCCTATTACGCGAATTTTATTTTGGTTGTCTTCATTAAAAAGCATAACTGCTTTGATAAACAATGAGCCTATCAAGCCTGTAGCTCCCGTAACAAGTATCGTATTTCCTGCCAATCTCTCTAGTTCTTCATCTCTTCTGATTATTTCAAGATCTTCTGCTAAAACATCTTTCATCTTAACCTTCCCTTCACTTTCCTATACTCCAAAAAGTTGTGAATTTTCATCTGCTTCCACCATCGCTTTAAAAGTATAATAATCCATCGGTGTTGTGATTTTAATATTCTCAACAGGTCCTTCTACCAGATACAACTGACTTCCGTAATGAAGCATCATAGATGCTGAATCAATAAAATCAAATTTATTTTCCCGAATTGCCCTTTCATGATTGTCTAAAATTTCGTCCAAAAGGAAGCATTGAGGCGCTCTAGCCAGCATGCATTCCGATCTGTCGATCATTTTGCTTACTGTATTTTTATTTTCTGAACATATAATCGTTTCAATTGCCGGTACAGCAGTAATTGCATTTCCTTTTTCTTCCGTACTCTTAATACAGTCTGAAATCAGCTTCTCATTAATCAATGGTCTTACTCCGTCATGAATCAATACAATGCTTTTTTCATCGCCTGCAATCTCTTTTGCAGACTTTAAGCCATGATATATGGACTCTTGACCTGTTCTACCGCCACTTACAATTTTTTTAACCTTTTTTAACTGGTATTTATCGACAAGTTCATTTAAAAATGGAATCCATTCTTCCACACATGCTACTACAATTGCATCAATTTCTTTATGACTTTCAAAATGTTCCAACGTATAAATGATTATTTCTTTTCCATACAGTTTTAAAAACTGTTTTGGTAATGCCCTGCTGTTCATACGTTTTCCAATTCCACCTGCAAAAATAACTGCTATGTTCATGTTGTCTCTCCTATACATTTTATAAATTGTTTAGATCCCGACCATTACTTTCCTCGAAAAACAATATAGATATCTCCTAAAGCCATCTTTAATGTTAGATAATACCGATTCCATTTCGTCATTAATAAAAATGCGGCTGTTATGGAATGTGTTTGATAAAACTTACGACGTAACATCCAGAATTCCCGGATTTTCCCTAGCAAGAGTCTTTTTTCTCTCTCCATTTCTTTTGCTTCACTTAATTGAATAAGCATGTCACAAACTTTAACATAGTATTCGATCGTATGCATTCTCTCATCGATCAAATGTTTTTGCTTATCAGAGGCATTTGAGGAATGTCTTCTAAAATAAATCGACTTATATTCAAATTTGTAAGCACCATCCATTATAATTGCTGTTCTCCACAACAACGCATCATGAGGATAGTTAGAAAAACTATATTTCAGACAAACATCCAGCAACTCTCTTCGAAACGCCATCACACAGCCAGGTCTCATATTATATAACGATTTCTCATCAAACTGAACTTTGGATACCGATTCATCATTTTTGTCGTCTTTTGTAAACGCATTGGAAATTTTATGATATTCTTCTCCCTCATAAAATGCTTCATAATTGGCTGCAAGTAGTAAAATATTACGGTTCTCCATTACTTGTGTCATCTTTTCAATTTTGTCTTCACACCAGATATCATCCTGGTCACATGGAAAAATAATATCACCGCTTGATTGTTCCATTCCATCCATAAAGTTTTTCATCCAACCTTTATTCTCTGTATTTACAAATACATGCCAGTTATCCAAACCATTTTTCGCAATGTATTTTTCAATACACTCTACAGTTCCATCTGTTGACCTGTCGTCAAAAATTAAGACTTCATCCGGTTTTCTAGTCTGTACCTTTAAAGACTCCAATTGCTGGTTAATAAATTTTTCTCCGTTATAACAACAAAGTACTACTGAAATTTTCATTTTTCATTTCCTTTTCCAAACTTTTAATTTAAGTTACTCTCTTGACTTTTTACATTTGCTTTCATATTTTTTTCTATTTTCACCATATATAACTGGGTAAAAATCAAAAGTAAGCGGTACATTTTCGCATGATAAAATATTCCGGCAATCGCTTGCTTTTTATTCATTTTCCACATATTCTTAATCTTTTTTGTGGAAAGGTTCAGTTTAAAATCACTTTCTCTTTTTAAGTATTCTACTTTTTGTTTCATACTCCAAGAGCAATTTTTTTCACTCAGCATAACTGTGAGTCCGAGAATATATTCCTTTATTATTTCCAGTTCTTTTTCACCTGTCTGCAAATTGTCGACCCCTAATTTTTCCCAGACTTTTTTCTCTAAGACATAACAATCTCCGAACTTCTTCAGAGCATTCTGATTGAACTTTGCAGATGCACTATACCAGTTTCTCATATAATGCGTGTAAAAACATCCTTCAATCAATGCCATACAATGAATATGCGGAATTAATTCACGGCAAAAAATCATATCCTCATATCCATATCGAAATTCATTATGAAACTGCAAATTATTTGTTCGTATCACTTCTGTTTTATAAATTCCGTCCCACACTGCTCTCAGACAGCCTGTACTTCCATAGTTAAAATATTCTTTTTCTAATTCGTCCCCTCTATATAATGCCTTTTTAAAAGTTCTGCTTTCTGTTTTAATTATTTCTCCTTTTTCGTCCAAAAAATCACTTTTTCTTCCGAATTTCACCACATCCGCGTCATATTCTTTTGCTGCCACATATGCTTTTTCCAGTAAATCCAGTTCCATGACATCATCATTATCCGCAAATGCAATATATTCACCTTCTGCCATGCTCATAGCTAAATTTCTGGCTGCACACATTCCTGCATTTTCTTGATGAATCACACGTATTCTTTCGTCCCGTTCAGCATAGCTGTCACAGATTTCACCGCTTCTGTCTTGTGATCCATCATCTATAAGAATAATTTCAATATCTCTCAGTGTCTGATTGACAACTGTCTCTAACATTGTTTCCAGAAATTTTTCCGCATTATATACCGGTATAATCATACTTACCTTTATCATTCAATCTACTCTCCAAATTTTTTAGTATCCTATCTATTTTTTATTCTATCCAATCCTAAACAAACAAGTCCTTTGACATCCTGCCTTTTCCAAAATATATATCCTAAATATATACAACTATACACCAGCGTCGAAATCCATGAATCTATATACCAGCTTGCAATTATAAAGCTCAAAATAAGTCCCCATTCTGCCAGCATATCTTTTATAATTGACATATTGATCTCTTTTGTTAACAGTAGTTCTCCAATACTGCATCTTATTCCAAGCAAAATAGGAAGTGATGCAATAGCCAATGTCAAATTATCGAATTTATACACAATCAATAATGTGGAAATTCCCGTAATAATAACTGCACTCCAATTGATCAGCATAATATTCCTCTCCTGGCGCAATACTTTTAAGTAAGTTGTTACCAGCATGGTCATTTTGCTTTCAAACACGCACATTGGAAATAATAATGCCATATATCGCAAACTTTCCGCATATTGCGGGAGCCACCATGACAATATTTCTTTCGCCGGATAATATACAATCAGTAATCCTAAAACCGGTATCATTAACATATTTCTCATCTTACTGTAAATATCTGCATATTGTTCATGAGAAATATTTTTAAGCATAGGATAAATCACGATACTGACCGCTCCAATGAATGTCAATAGTAAGTTTGACGCTGTGATACTCAACGAAACTTTTCCAAAAGTTTCTACTGTCCAGTGATCCTGAATTGCCCATCTTACGATTCCAAGCAAAAGATTACTGGCAATATTGGCTATCATCAGTTTGATACCAATCCCAATATTATCCCACGCTTCCACCATTCCTTTGCCTAAATTACGGATAGGTTTAAATACAATGTCCTTGCATTCCAGTATCAATAAAACAAGAGTCAGACCTCTTGCAAATAAGTCTGCTCCAACAAGAATTCTAAAATCCTTGAATCCCAAAGCAAGCGCCGCAACTACAAGTCCTGCATATACAAATTTTTCAAGGAGAAAATTCCTCGCATAATTCACAATCCTATTTGTAGTCTGCAGAACATATTGTAAAAATGTACGCGGAATTTGCAATACACAACACATCCCAAAAGCAAAGAATACCTCTCTTTTATTTCCGTCCGGCACAAAAAATAAAGAAATCGTACAAATAACACATGCCAAAATCACTTCGGCAAAAGTCAAAAGCCAAAACTGTGTATTAAAGTACTGTTTGTCTAAACTCTCATATTCTTTTCCACCGAATTTCAGGTATACTCCATCCGCCCATCCTAAATGGAAAAACCCGACATATGATGCATAAAACAAATACAATTGCCAATAAGCATACTCTGTTACTCCTAATACTTTTGGTACAAATAGAACCAATACCATCGATACCAATGTATTCGTGCCATTTGCCAACACCGTATATGACAAATTTTTAAATAACCCTTGTTTTTTCTTCATTTTCCTCACCTAAAAAAAGCTCTTATACGGCAAAACATTACTATAGCCAATAGTGGATGATACATATAGCCAATCCACTACTACTACCGCCAAAATCATGCAAAGTTTTAACCACAACTTCTTTTCTTTCTGAATACAATTTGGGATCAAAAAAATCAAAGGAATAAAAAAGTAATATATAAACCTTTTATATTCCGGCAGCCATGTACCTACTGTTGCAATCAGAAGAGAAATCATACAACCATTCAGGTAAATTCTATCCATCCCTTCTAATTCTTCTTTTTTATTCAAGAAGAAAAGAACAATAAATGTGGTAAACGCAATCATAATAAGATATGGGATTTCCAACTTATACTCTCTTGAAATATAGTTCGAATTCAAATATCTCGGCATAAAATTTTTAAACAACCACACCATGATCTCATTAAAGAAGAGATTAATCGGCAAAATAAACAGACCACCTACTACGTATGTAGAAAGCCGGATTTTTTTATTTAATATAAAATAAAACGGAAGCATAACAAACGCCGTAACATGAAACAGACCGCCTAAAATAATCAATACAGAATATTTTATCAACTGTCTTTTCTCTATATATTGCAAAGCAAGCATTACGCAGCCCAAAGCCACAAACTGTCTTATTTGGTTAATCCCCAACATAAAGAACGAACCACCGGTAAAAAACAATAAATAGCTAAGCGCATAATTTTTTGAGTATATTTTTATGCAAAGAATCAAAAGCGCATACGCGATGAAGCAAGTAATAAAATATACCCATTGGAAATCCAAGCCCAGTTTTATGACAAGAATATTAATGAGTTTATAGCCCATTTCCACATCCTGGCCACGCCCTGATGCAATGTTTTTAAAATATGTATAGTAATTGATATAATCATTTCCTACATATGAAATACTGGCATTAATTAAATACATAGGCAAAAATGTGCATATAACAGCAATTCCCAAATTTGCATATTTTTTTGTTGCCGATCTTCCTTGTAAAAAACTGTTTGCTAATTGTTTTTCACTACACTGCCACCAGTAAGCAAACATCATTGTAAGAAACAACATGATAATATATATATAAATAAGTCACCATTCCTTTTTATTCGAGTCCTACAATCCCTGCAATTTTCACATTGTATTTTTCAAAAGCCTGGATCTCATTTTTAACGTCACATCTCAAGGATTTTCCGATAGTTTCTATCACAATTCCTGTAAGATTCTCCTGCGGATTCTCCGCAGCTTCTGAAGAGCGAAGTGGAGATTTTACTTCCACAAATTTATGATTTGAAGTTACCCGATTCATCGCTTCTATTAATGTTTGTCCTGCCTTTTTATCTCCATTTACACAAACGACCGTCTGCTGACTTTCCGGATATCTCTTCTGCACGTCTGAAACAATAATTTGAGCCAAATCTTCTGCTTCATAAAATACTGTTGTATTTCCTTCCAGCATTTCCACAAAACGTCTCTTCATTTTCCCGATAAATGTCACTTTTTTTCTATAATACAGTCCATAAACCTGCATATTTCCCAACTGTAGTTGTGACCATAAAAATACTTTTCTTGACATTACGTACTGTAAGAATATAATCGCTAAAGAAATACCCAGTCCGATAAGCGCTCCCCATACACATCCTTTTATTGTTTGTTTGATCACTGTGCTCATGGATATCGAAGCAGAACTGGTTGCTCCGCTGCTTACAACTCTTGTAGCGGATGCTCCTCCTGATACTTCCGGCAATTCATATCGAGTACTCATTGACACATCAGTATGTTCAAATCCCGGATATTGTTCCTCCACCTTCTTTGTCAAAAGTTTTTCGTACGCTGTCACCACTTCTTTTGAAAACTCTTCATTTAATGAATAGAACCCTATTGTGACAGTATTCTCTGTTGTCGTTACTGCAAACTGTCTTTGGAAATCATATTTTACATAGTCATAGTTTTTTTCTTTATCAAGAATATATCCGTATTTTGACATCAGGCTTCTCATTTGCGTTCCATACTCTTTTGCAGTTTCAAAATATTTGTCGTACATTTCTGACATAATATCTTCACTATTACGTACAGAATAATATAAAGCTGCAATTTCTTTGCTGCGGTTAAAGGCCTCTTCCCCTACCACATCATAATTCGGTCCAATATTAATTGCAATTTCTGCCCAACGTTTCATAGGCTCTTCCGAGCTATCTGTCTGTTCTTTTTCAACCGGCCGGTTTTTCGCTGCCTGGTAGTCCTTATAGCCTCCTACAAAGCGTATTCCCGCAAAACCGATTATGCAGACACATAAAATGATGAAAACCATTTTTAATTTTCGTGTTGCAAACGCCATAAAATTATTCAAATCATAAAAATCGTTCATATCTGCCTCCTTATTTTTGTGTTATCTCGACTATCCTTTTTGCAATTAATGCTGTTGCTCGTCCACTTTCTTTGTTTCCTAACAAATTCTGATGATATTTTATCTTTTCCTTACTTTTTGATTCATCATAGGATGTTATTAATTCTGCCAGCTCTTCATTGGTTTTCGCCAACGGAAATGCCCAGGTTTCCGGCTTTGTATAAAAATTTCTGCTGGAAGTATATTTCTCTAAATCCGGAACAAATAGAAATCCTGGTTTTTCTGTCAAGGAATAATCCCATATTGTCGAAGAGTAATCAGTAATAAAGACATCCGCTGCATAGAGCAATTCCTGCATATCCGGGTAGTTACTTGCATCAATGCTTTCCTTACATTCCATATGTTCTACAAAATGATGCTTTCTCATAAGAAATACCCATTGTCCCCCGAACCTTTTTTCCAATGCACTTATACACCTCGGAATATCTATATCTAAGTTGATTTCTGCATTTCCCTCTTCACCTCGATACGTTGGTGCAAACAAAACTATTTTTTTATCATCTTCCACATGAAAATATTTTCGTACTTTTCCTGCAATATCCGTTTCTGCACCATTTATCAAGAAGTCATTTCTCGGCATTCCGCATTCAAAAAACCTTTCTTTTTTCACTGCTTTTGATTTTGCCATAACTTCTGTAAATTTTTCACTGCTGGAAATAAAGATATCGGTCTGCCTTCCACACAGGTTGTTAATCATTTCTTCTGTTTTATCTGTAATAGTTTCACTTCCAACTCTTTTATACGCACCACCTCCATGCCACGTATTTATGAAGTATTGCGATTTTCTTTTCGGAATGAAACTTCCAAGTCCATCATTGCTAATAATGATTTTTGACGAAAGCATATAATAGATTGCTTTTAAACTTTTTGGTTTTACAAATTGGGTATCCTGTGTACATTTTTTATCATCTTTACTATACTCCCAAATATATTCATATTCACCAGGATACTCCTGTTTCATATAATGATAAATATACCATGGGTTACAATTGACAGAAGTTCCTCTGTTTGATGACAGGTAAATTCTGTTTCTTTTTACCGGAAAGATATACATTGCCCTTAACAGAGCTCTCATACAATATATTACTATTATTTTACTATAACTCATCTTACCTCACCGCTAATTCTTTTTTAATCTCGCAAACAAAAGAGGTCCTTTGTCTTTCACCCAAAAGGTTCCCATTCCCATGAACCTGCAGATTCCAAACGCATTATGTTCCATAAAAAATTTCAGCATCTTTAAAGCAGGAGAAGAAATTTGGGCATCATTTATAACATGCCCATACACCTCATCTCTTTTCACCTTTTTAAACCAGCAAATTTTATCTGCTTTTGTCAATCCTGATCTCTTATCTTCATTTCTCATAGCACCTGACAAAATATATCTTAGGTAAATGTTTCCAAGAACATTCCCCGCCTGCATTTTCTGGTCACAACAGAAATCATACATTTCTTTTACTCTTCTTCTGCTTAATTCAAAATACTCCGGCACATATCTTGTCGTAATACTTTCATTAAATCTTTTATAATAAAAATATCCCACAGACATAATACACGCCAAAGACTGTATCCTCTTTGCAAATTCCAGAGTAAAGAAATAATCTTCGTATAGAATAGACTTTTCAAACCTTATTTTATACTCATCTATAATTGAATATTTGTATAACTTATTGCATTGATATCCGAATAACGTTTGCGTTTCTAATTCTAATATTTTCTCATTTATTTCTGCTTTTACATCCCAAGTACCTTCTTCTGTTTTCACTATATTTTTTGAATCCAGATTTCCAGCCTTATCTAAATAGAGCTCTGTCATTCCCCAGACAACCAGATCAATTTTACCATTTTTAGTCGCTGTGGCAGCATGTTGATACAGTTCCAAATCTATTCTATCGTCAGCATCCACAAAAGTAACATACTTGCCCTTTACAAATTCCAAACCTTTGTTTCTTGCTTTTCCAGCTCCAATGTTTTCCTGTAAATCAATAAATTTTACTCTTTCATCATCTTCCGCATATTTTTGACATATCGTTTTACTTTTATCTCGTGAACAATCGTTTACAAGTATCAATTCCAAATCTCTAAAACTCTGATTCAGTACACTTTGTATACTTGTATCCAAGTATTCTTCCGAATTGTATACCGGCATGATGACACTGATAAACGGAGTATTTCCCATTATCTTCCCACCTTTAACTTAGTAAATAACTTCGTATTCTTCGTTTTTACATAAGTAATGACTTTCGCTTCCCAATACGTCAATAACGTACAGTGCCATTTGATTGGCAGTAATAATAACTTCATATAGAAAGAACGTGGTTTTGCCACTTTCCCCATCTGATCAATTCTCGGATTTTGAAGCATTTTCTTAATTTCCTGTCTCTTCTCTTTCGCGGTCATCTCACATTTTGGATTTGTAATGTTCTCTACACAACCTACAAAGCGTTCCATATAACGTCTTGCAATCATTTCCTTGCTTTCCGGATTGTTCACACGCCATTCTTTGTAAAGATCCATCATCCATCCATGCTCTTCTTCTCTCTTCTCATACATACCCGGACGATATGCTGCTGTCTCGGATTCTGTTCTCGCTCTCAGGAAATGATAATACTGTTTGGACGTTACTGTTACCCTCTCTACATTTCTTACAACACTAACATTAAACGGAAAATCATCCCAAAATGTTGTAGGGAAACGTAAATTATTTTCCATAACATACTTCGCCTCAAACAGCTTATTCCATGGAGTATATAATAAGTTCTTATCAAATAATTTATATGCATTCTTACGGAAAGACTCTTTATCTGGATAAACTGCATCTTCTACTACATAATTATCCGTCAAAAACTGTCCGTCTCCGATAAATGTATCAATATAAAATCCCGCAACAACAAGTTGTGCATTATCACGTTTCGCAAGATTGTACATATCCTCCAACATAGTCGGCTCTGCCCAGTCATCGGAATCCAGAAAATAGAAATACTCCCCTTTTGCCATATCGATCGCCATATTTCTAGCGCTCGGAGCTCCCCCGTTCTCCTTGTGGATAACCTGAATTCTGTCATCCTTCGCTGCATACTGATCACAAATCTCACCGCTTCTGTCCGGTGTTCCATCATCTACAATCAGAAATTGCCAGTCTTTCAATGTCTGTGCCTGAATACTTTCAATCGCTTTTCCTACATATTCTTCTACTTTATACACCGGCATGATAATACTAACTTTAATATTGTTGTTTTCCATGTTCGCGCTCTCCTATGCTAATTCTTTCTCAATCAATTGAAATGCAGACTCTATTACCTTGTCCATATCGTAATACTTATACTCTGCAAGCCTTCCACCAAGAATCAGATTTCCTTCCTGCTCTGCTTTTTCTCTGTACTTCTGATATAGATTCTGATTCTTGTCATCGTTGATCGGGTAGTAAGGTTCCATTCCCTCTTCCCAGTCTGCTGGATATTCTTTCGTAATCACCGTCTTACCCTGTGTTCCATATTCAAAATGCTTATGTTCGATCACACGTGTATACGGCGTTTCCCTATCCGTATAGTTGACAACTGCAACACCCTGATGGTTCTGTTCGTCTAAAAGTTCTGATTCAAATTTCAAACTTCTGTATTCCAATTTTCCATAACAGAAATCATATAAAGAGTCCAGAGTTCCTGTATAAAGAACTTTCTCACCTAACTCATTATATTTTTCTCTATCTGCATTATAATCTACACCAAGCTCCACATCGCACCCTTCAAACAACGCATTGATCAGCACATTGTATCCGCCGATCGGGATCCCTTGATATAAATCATTAAAGTAATTGTTATCATATGTGTATCTTACCGGAAGTCTCTTTATAATAAAGGATGGTAAATCCTTACAGTCTCTTCCCCACTGCTTCTCTGTATACCCTTTGATCAGCTTTTTATAAATGTCTTCACCAACCAGACTAATTGCCTGCTCTTCCAGATTTCGCGGTTCCCCCTGAATTACCGCCCGCTGCTCATCGATGATTTTCTTCGCTTCTTCCGGTGTGGCTACTCCCCACATTCTGCTGAATGTATTCATGTTAAACGGCATATTATAGATTTCACCCTTATAATTTGCAATTGGTGAATTCGTGTAACGATTGAATTCCACAAGCGAGTTCACAAAGTTCCATACTCTTCTGTTACTTGTATGGAAAATATGCGCGCCATATTTGTGCACATGAATTCCTTCCACGTCTTCGCAATAAAGGTTTCCTCCTAAATTTTCTCTCTTTTCAACCACAAGACATTTCTTTCCCTGTTTTAACGCATGGTAAGCAAATGTTCCGGCAAAAAGTCCTCCGCCTACTAACACATAATCATACTTTTTCATTACTTATTCTCCTCTTCATTTACGGCCGGATGGAAAATATATTTTTTCTCCCCGTCACCTGTTTTAAAAGCTTCCGTACTGTCTGATTTCAACAATACAATAAAGGTTTGGAATATCAACTGGATATCTTTCATGATATTGAACTGTTCAATATACATCATATCCATAATAAGTTTGTCCTTTGGCGTTGTATTATACTTCCCTGCAATCTGTGCATAACCGGTCAGACCTGCTTTTACGCGGAGTCTGTAACGGAACTCCGGAAGCTCTGCCTCATATGCATTCACGTTCTCAAGCATTTCCGGTCTCGGTCCTACGAAACTCATATCGCCCTTCAAAATGTTAATCAATTGCGGCAGCTCGTCCATACGTATTTTCCGCAGAATCTTGCCCGGTTTTGTAATACGGTCATCATCATCTGTAACGGAACGGTTTTCCACATTTTCTTTCATAGTACGGAACTTATACACTTCAAATACACGTCCATTGATCGTAGCTCTCTTTTGTTTGAAGAAAATATGCCCGCCATCATATACTTTGATTGCAATAGCACTCACAATCCAGATTGGTGATGTCAAAATACCAATCACAACCGCCAATCCCATATCCAATAGCTTCTTTGCAATCCTCTGTTCCATTGTCCATGCTTTTACATTTGCATTTAGAACTGACACATCATCCAACAGATAGTATTTGGCATTCATCTCCACAATATCTTCAACTTCCGGATTAAAGTAGATATTGATCTTATTTTTGTAACAGTAACGTACGATTTCACTTCTTTCCACTACCGGAACATCTTGAATGAATACTGTGTCCGTCTTCTTCATTGTGTCAAACAAGTCTTTATCTTTGTAATCCTTGATATAATCAATACGATATTGTTTCTTAAAACGTAAAATCGCTCTTACAATGCAATCCAGGCTGTCTTGTGAAGAAGTAATAATACAACAACTTTCCGGTTCGTGTATTTTGAAAAACAGCGCATTCCCTGCATAGGCAAATATAATAATCAAAATGACCTGAAGAATATAAGCCAAAATCAGGGCTCCTATACTGCTGAGCCTGAATGCATATACCGTCGGTGTAATCGTATTCATGATCATCAACTGCAGATACGTAACAATATCTGTAAAAAGTGTTGCAAGAGCAATGGAATATATGATCGGTTTACTTTTTCTCCGGCCGACATCATACGCTCCATACACACGCAAAAATAAAAGTCCCACGATCACAAACGTTGTCAGTGTAATTCCCATGGTTCTTGATAATCTTGCCAACGGCGGATTCTCCTCTGAAAGTACAATCATAAAAGTCGCCATAATCAACAAGTACAATCCAAACTTTGTAATCAGCCACATTGTGGCCTCAAATTTTTTAATCCAATGCATCATAACTACCCCATCTTATCGTAATATCACCCCTCATTATATACGATTGTTATATATTGCGCAAGTTTTCTCCCTTAATTCTTTCTTAATTTTGTAATAATTATGTAATAATTAAACGAGAGGGGTAATACCCCTCTCCATATTTCTTACTTATTTTTCGTTTATTTCCTTCAAATATCTTGCCAACGCATCTTCCCAAGAAGGCAGTCTTTGAAAGCCATTTTCTTCAAGTTTGTCTTTAGACATTCTGCTGTTATGCGGTCTTTTTGCCTTAGACGGGAATTCATCGCTCGATACAGGATTCACTTTCACATTCAATCCTGCCTGTCTAAAAATTTCTTTTGCAAATTCATACCATGTACATAACCCTTCATTTGTCGCATGGTATCTTCCATATTTCTCCGTTTCCACCATATCTACCAAAAGTCTTGCAAGATCATAAGTATATGTCGGTGAACCCGTCTGGTCATTTACTACATTTAACTCATCTCTTGTTTTGCCCAGATTCAGCATTGTTTTAATAAAATTCTTTCCATTCACACCGAATACCCAGGCAATTCTTACAATAAAATATTTATCTGTATATTTTTCTACTGCAAGTTCACCTTCATATTTTGTCTGGCCGTACACATTCAGCGGATGTCTTTCATCATCCGGCTGCCATAACTGTGTCCCTTCTCCATCAAATACGTAATCCGTACTGATATATACCAATTTTGAACCTATCTCTCCACAAACCTTTGCAATATTCTCCGTACCATCCGCATTTACTTTTCTACAGATTTCTACCTGATCCTCCGCAGCATCTACCGCAGTATATGCCGCACAATGAATTACCGCATCCGGCATTTCCTCAGTCAGTACTTCACGTACTTTCACCGAATCTGTAATGTCCATTTCAGCCACATCTACACCAACAGCGGTGTATCCTCTTGATTCCAGTTCATTGACAACGTCATATCCAAGCTGTCCTTTTACACCTGTCACTAATACTTTCATGTGTATCTCCTATCTTTCTAATGATTTAATCTGGCCCCATTTTGTATCTTTCTCGGATATTGTCAGTTCCATTCCTTCCGGAATCGGCCATTCAATTCCAATATCCGGATCATTCCAGATCAGACCGCCTTCATCATTCGGATGATAGAAGTCTGTGCATTTGTATGCAAACTCTGCCGAATCAGATAGAACTACAAACCCATGCGCAAAATTTTTCGGAATAAAAAATTGTTTCTTATTCTCGGCAGATAATATTACCCCGTACCATTTTCCATAAGTTTTGGAATCTTTTCTCAAATCAACCGCAACATCAAATACTTCTCCACTTACAACACGTACCAGCTTGTCCTGTGGATAGTTAATCTGAAAATGAAGTCCTCGCAATACACCTTTCTTAGAACTTGATTGGTTATCCTGCACAAACTCCATATCAATTCCAGCTTCTTTATAATCATTGTAATTATATGTCTCCATAAAATATCCGCGCTCATCACCGAATACAGTTGGCGTAATTACTTTCAGCCCTTCTATTTCACATGTTTCTACTGTTATTTTACCCATCGTGTACAAACTCCCTTTCTGTCTTACAATCCTTCCGCTACTTCCATCAAATATTTTCCATATGCAGTTTTTAAGAGCGGTTGTGCAAGTTTGATCAATTGTTCTTTATCAATAAATCCTCTCTTATAAGCAATTTCTTCAATGCAGGAAATATATAATCCCTGTCTTTTCTGAAATGCCGCAACAAAATCTGCCGCATCAAGAAGCGCATCATGATTCCCCGTATCTAACCAGGCAAATCCTCGTCCCATTGTCTCAACTCTCAACGTTCCCCTTCTTAAATACTCTTCATTGACACTTGTAATCTCGATTTCCCCTCTTGCAGAAGGTTTCACGTTTTTGGCAATCTCTACCACATCATTATCATAGAAATACAATCCTGGCACAGCATAATTCGACTTCGGTTTCTCCGGCTTTTCTTCAATAGAAATAGCCTTTCCATTCTCATCAAATTCTACAACTCCATATTCTCTCGGATCCCTTACATAATATCCAAAAATAGTTGCCCCATGTTCTCTTGAAGCCACTTCCTGAAGCAGCTTGGAGAAGCTTTGTCCATAGAAAATATTATCTCCAAGTACCAACGCCACATTATCATCTCCAATAAATTCTTCTCCTATGATAAATGCGTCTGCAAGTCCTCTTGGACTTTCCTGAACAGCATATGACATTTTCAATCCCAATTCTTCGCCCGTCCCAAACAATTCTTCAAATACCGGCAAATCTCTTGGTGTAGAAATAATCAAAACTTCCCGAATCCCTGCCAGCATTAAAGTTGACAAGGGATAATATATCATAGGTTTATCGTACACCGGCATAATCTGCTTCGAAACTGCTTTTGTCAGCGGATATAATCTTGTTCCCGAACCACCTGCTAAAATAATACCTTTCATCACTTCCGTCCTCCTTATATCATAACGCAAACTAGCAGTATCCTCGGATACTGCTGTTCATATCTATTTATACATTTCCTCATAGTATTTCTGGTAATCACCGCTTGTTACGTTTTTCATCCATTCCTCATTTTCAAAGAACCATTTAATTGTAAGTCTGATTCCTTCCGCAAACATCGTGTCCGGTACCCATCCGATTTCTTCTTTGATCTTATCCGGAGCAATCGCATAACGTCTGTCATGTCCTTTTCTATCTTCCACATATGTGATTAAATCTTCGCTGACAAGTTCTTTTCTCGGATCTCCTTCCGGGAGCATCTCCTGAAGCGTATCCAGAATAATACGGATAATCTCGATATTCTGTTTCTCGTTATGGCCGCCGATATTATACGTCTCAAAAAGTCTTCCTTTCTCCTGTACCATATCAATACCTTTTGCATGATCTGCTACATAAAGCCAGTCGCGTACATTCTTTCCATCTCCGTATACCGGAAGTTTCTTGCCATGAAGAGCATTGTTGATAATCAATGGAATCAGCTTCTCAGGGAACTGATATGGTCCATAGTTATTACTGCAATTCGTAATATTGGCAGGAAACTTATACGTATCCATATAAGATTTTACAAGCATATCAGATGATGCCTTGCTTGCAGAATATGGGCTATGCGGATCATACGGAGTTGTCTCGTAGAAATATTCACCTTCATTTTCCAAAGAACCATACACTTCATCTGTTGATACATGAAGAAATTTTTTATCTTTTTTAAAGGTTCCGTCCGGAAGTTCCCAAGCTGCTTTTGCTGCATTCAGCATTACTAAAGTCCCTAATACATTTGTTTTCACAAATACTTCCGGATCTTTGATGCTTCTATCCACATGGCTCTCTGCCGCAAAATGTACAACTCTGTCAATATCATGTTCTGCAAAGATTTGATTGATTGCTTCTGTATCACAAATATCTGCTCTTACAAATTTATAATTTTCTCTATTTTCGATATCTCTTAAGTTCTCTAAATTGCCTGCATAAGTAAGTTTGTCCACATTGATAATAAAAATCTCGTTATCGTACTTTTCAAACATATAATGAATATAGTTAGAACCAATAAAGCCGGCTCCTCCTGTTACTAAATAAGTTCTCATATTTATCCTCCAAACTTTTCTTACATAATATAGACATTATAACATCAAGTCACTTAGCTTTCAACTAATAAAAGCAGGCTTCAAAAGCCTGCTTTTATCCAATCATTTTGTAATATTATCTTCTTACATTCGGATCAGTCGGATCCCATGTCTGTCCTGCCGGAATTTTAATCGTTGCCGGTTTTCCTAATGGTCCCGGATCTGAACTGTCATAAATTGTAACTTTTGTCTTCAACGGACAATTATCATATATCCATTTTGCATCTCTGACATTCAGCCGGACACAACCATGAGATGCCGGCTGCCCCAGTTTATTATAATCTTTCGCGTTCAAATTATAACTTGTCATGTTGCGTCCCGCCACAGAATGGAACAATATACTTCCTGTAATTCTTGTACAATACTGGCCGTAAGACGGTCCCATCAACGTATGCCACCTATATCTGGCCGGAGTATAATATGTACCTGTCGGTGTTGGTGTGGATGGTAATCCAACGGAACACGCAAATCGTTTTACAGGAATAATATATCCATTTTTTCCATCTTTCGCATAAACTGTTACAGAACACGTTTTTCGATTGACTTTAATATAGTAGCTGGATTGTTTCGGCAAAATTCCATCCAAATCCAATTGTTTTACACCGTTTTTGTAATAGAACTTATATCCTCCTTCATAATACCATCCCGTTTTTCCTTCCTTATAATAACCGGAAGTACTTCCCGGTGCAGCATTTCCTTTTGCTACTAAGCGCACTTGTAAAGCTTCCATTCTGTAAGCCATTTTTGATGTTCCGGCTGTCTGCCCATTTTTTGCCCATCCAAGCCATCCTAAATTCTGCACATGTGCACGATAATAAACATCATAGTATTTTGCTATCTCTCCACTCAGTTTGATTTCAATCGCCTCTATACTTAATGCTTTTCCTGTTGTTCCGGCAAGCTGCCCATTGCTTTTCCAATCCTGCCATCCTATATTCGTCACATGTGTTCTATACTGTATTCCGCCATTCACATAACTTTCATCCGGTATGGCAAGACGTATTTTTACAGCTTCCAACGCTAGTTTTTTCCCTACTGTACCTAATGTTGCCCCACTTTTCTGCTCTGCAACATTTCCTATATTTCTCACATGTCCAGAATATCTCAAACTATTCACGCCGCTTGCTTTGATATAACTTTCTCCACTAGTATCCGGAATCTCTGCAGTATTCTCTTTTTCAAGGAGTTTGATCTTTATACTTTCAATTCCTTTTGCTAACCCCTCACTTCCTGCAAGCTCTCCTGACTGAGCCCATCCAAGCCATCCAAACTGTGCAATATGTGTCTGATAATAGAGATTATAGTGTTCTGCCACTTTACCCGCTAATCGAAATTCTATCGCTTCAATCTGTTTTGCTTTCCCCATAGTTCCTGCAGTTTCTCCTAGGGAAACCCAGTTCATCCAACCGATGTCCTGCACATGTACTCGGTACTGAATGTCATTTGCATCAACTGTATCGTCATCTGATTTTATAGTGATTGCTTCAATCGGTTTACCTTTCCCTGTTGTTCCAGTCATTTCTCCCAAGGAAACCCAATCCATCCAACCGATATCTCTTACATGTACCTGCCATTTGAGATTTGATAACTGAAAACTTTCTTCTGTTTCTTCGTTTGTTTCTTCATTTGTTCCTTGTTCATCCTCAGGGACGATCTGATTATTCTCTTCTTCGATTACTTCTTCATTTTCTTCAGGAGTTTCCCCGTCATCAACGATTGTATCATTCTCTGTGTTTCCTTCCTCTTCCCCAGAAACACCATTGTCGGAATCCGGCAGCTTTTCATTTGTTCCGCCATCTTCCTTGTCTATATTCTGATCTGAATTTTCTCCACCGTTTCCATTCAGATCATTCTCCTGGTTACTCCCTTCGTTTTCTGTCTCTTCCGACAATATTCCTTCATCCACTTTACTTGAAGCATAGACTGCTTCAAATGGCACTGAAGATACAAAAACCATCATACACAAAGCAAGTATCCACCATTTTGCCTTTTTCATCCTACATCCTCCAATTATAACGTTGATTCTACTTATTTTTTCACAAGTTTGATTTCAATGGCCTCAATATGTTTTGCTTTTCCAGTCGTTCCTGCAACAGCTCCGTTTTTCACCCATTTTTGCCATCCAAGATCTTTCACATGCACTCGGTAAGTAACATCATAGTGCTTTGCCAAATTCCCTGTTAATTTGATTTTCATCGCCTCTATGCTCAACACTTTTCCTGTTGTTCCCGCCAGTGCACCTTCATTGACCCAGTTTTGCCAACCGATGTTTCTCACATGGGCACTGTATTGAATAGAACCACTATACACTTTATTCTTTAAGGATATTTTTATTCCTTCTATTGGCAGTACTTTTCCTACTGTACCACTGGTTGCTCCATCCATCACACTACTTTGCCAGCCGATATTTCTCACATGACTACTATAGCTTATGTTTGTTGTTTTCTCAACAAATGCGTTTCCTACAGTTCCCGGTGCCGGGCTGCCCTTCGTTACTAATACAATCTGTATTGCTTCTAAGTGTTTTCCATACCCTTGAGTTCCTGCTGCTGCTCCATTTTTAGCCCATCCGAGCCATCCGTAATCTTGTGCATGCACACGGTAATAAATATCATATTTTGAGCTCTTGGAACCTGTCAGTTCTATTTTTATAGCTTCCAATCGTTTTGGGCTTGATGTGGCATTGGACTCTTTTCCATCTGCTACATATCCTTGCCACCCTACATTCGGAATATGCGTACTGTATTTCACACCCAATCCGCTAATACCTTTGGTCTGAATTTTTATTCCTGTAAGAGCAGAATTCATTCCAATCGTACCGCTTTGCTTTCCATTTTTACTAGTTCCTGTCCAACCAAGAGCGGCCACATTCGTACTGTATTCTATAGCATTCGCTACTGACGAAGAAACAGATACATCCTTTTCTTTCTTTAAAAGCACAATCTGAATGGCTTCAATGTGTTTCCCTTTACCGGTTGTTCCACCAATTTCCCCATTAGACACGTATTTTGTCCATCCGGTACCTTGTACATGAACACGATATTGTATATCATAACTGCTGGCAGCACTTCCAGTTAGTTCTATCTTAATGGCCTCCATGGATTTCGCCTTTCCTGTTGTTCCTGCCAACTGTCCTCCATTCACCCATGACTGCCATCCTATATCTGATACATGCGCACTATATCGGATTCCAAGATTACTAATGCCTTTTATCTCAATTTTAATTCCTTCCATCGGATAATTTATTCCGGTTGTTCCACTCTGCTCCCCGTTCTTGACTGCGCTCTCCCATCCAATGTTCGCAACATGTGAACTGTAAGAAATTGCATTCTTTACTGATGACGGGACTGAAACAGCAGGAACCTTCGGATTTGGCACCTTATCACTAGGTTTGTTTCCGTCGTCCGGATCTGTCTGAGAGCCATTTCCATTGTTTACAATTTTTACATAATCCGAACTGATATATGCATACATATTCGCAAAATCATAGACTCCGCTGCTGCTATTGATTGCTGTTCTTCCACTATTTAACACTCCGTCACTTTGAATTTTATAAAATTTATTCACCGGAGTCTTATTTAATACAATATAAGCGCAATTTGCCTGTTTTGGTGTTTTAAATAATGCTGTTGAAGATGTATTGCTATCTTTTCTGACATTTACAGTATTATTCGGACCAATTGTATCTTTGATTGCAATCGTATACTTATTTGCATCCTTATTTCCATTCGCTTTATCTAGATTCCAAGCCATTGAAGCTGCTTTTTCTCCCCAATACGGATCCGAAGCATATTTCACATTCATACCACTGGCCTTATTTCCAAGAAATCCTCCGAAATATTTCCAGTTCTTTGGGTTCAAATACTCTTTCGACATCCATTTTTCTGCAAATTCTTTGATACACTGTTCTACGCTTGCAAAATAATTTGCACTTTGTCCTGGTGAAGAATCCACTGCATTCAGACCAAATAAATTGTTTTTACTCTGTGCTATATTACTTGACCCCCATGCACTTTCATTTGCCGCAAGTCCGGCCATCAGCAAAGCATTCACGCCATATGTATTCTGCTTCTCCACAAATTCCGAACCTGTATTTTTCATTTTAGAATTTGAAGCAACTTTATTATTGATGATCGTATTCAATGTGCTGCTATTGTAATTGGATTGACTTCTCAATGGAAGATATTGGAAATAGTCGTAATAAGGATTGTTTGCATTTACTGCATGTGTCCTCGTATTATTGGTATAATCATCCAACATCTCTCCGAAATCACTTTCCGTGTAAAAATAGTGCCCATCATAACTATAATATTTTGTTCCTGATTTTAGATAAGATGGTGCCGGTCCATTATCCAGTGTACTTCCATAGTTTGTCACATTGACATTTGTAGAAATATAATGGTACAGACGTCCACCGGAAATCTCATAATGACTGACAGATTTTGCGCTGGATTTTGCAATCACCTGAACTTTACTTTCGTCTACCTGACCGATGACTCCGCCAAGCATGAATTTGACTTTTCCCCCACTTGTCCCCAGGTAAGCAGCATCTGCTCCGTAGGTTCCTGCCACATATCCTTCTGCTCCGGTTCCTACTTCCGTATAATTAATTACTCCGGATGTCTTTCTAAAATTCACAATCTGCTCCGTCACCGCTCTCGCTTGCAAAGCTTCTTCTACGATTGTATGATCTCCAGACATATCTACAAAGGTTACGTTACCGTCTTTATCTACAACATTCACATTATGTTCATCGACAAACTGTTCTCCTGCTGTGCTCTCCTGACTTTCTTCTGCCTCCATAGCGTCTTGTTCTTCGTTCTTCTTAGACTCCTCAGCAGTTTCTTCGTTTCCTGTTGCTGCTTCTGGATTTATCTCATCCTGAACTACCTCTTCTGACACTTCGTTCGTTGTGTCTTCTTTTTGCACTTCTGCTGCATAACTTGTCACATTCGCTGCATTTCCGAAAATTAAGCTACATGCCAACAGTAATGCTAACCCCTTTTTTTTCATACGTTTCCTCCTCTTATTGTATTTTATCATTTTGTTATCTTACAATGATCAACAACCCAGTTCTGTACTATTTCTAAAAGAATAAGCTTATCAACTTCTCCTTTTCCAATCATTTCTTCCATTTCCTCTAATGTTTCAAATCCATATTCAGAAATATATTCTTTTTCTAATGCTTTCATTTTTTCATCAGATGGATACAAATTTTCCGCTTCAGCAATTAGCTCTGCTGTTAAATACTCTTTCACCTTTTCTTTCGAAATTTCTTCAAGATCAATTTCTGCCGAAAAGTCATCTTCTGACATTCCTGATTGCATAAGGTAAATTTTTCTTTCTTCTTCTAATCGTTCTTTCGGATACTTTCTCACTTTTGTATGATCCAGTACTTGTTTCCAAATTTTTGCACGTTCCTCCAAATTTACAGTAACGCCATTCTCTTCTTCCAAAATCTTTCTGACTTCTTCCTTATACTCATCTACTGTTTTTGATTTTGTGGAAATACGTTGCACAAATTGATCATTCAACTGCGGAGTTTCTGCTTCTTGCAGCCTTTCCAGTTTGATATGAACGGAAACTTCTTTTCCTTCTGATCCTTCATAGTATTCTGGAAGAACCCCTTTTACTGAGAATTCATCTCCTATCTGATGCCCTATGATTCCTGTTTCAATACTTTCACTAAATTCCCCGGAACCAATTTGCAGTTGCAAGTTCTTTTCCTTCCACTTAAATTGGTTATTCTCGCCCGAAAAATCAATCGTTGCTATATCGCCTTTCTGTGCCGATCGATTCTGAATTTCACGCAAAATTTTATTTGATTCTAATATAGAAGTAATTTTCTGTTCAACATCTTCATCTGTCACTTCTGAAGCCGCCAAATCTTCCACTTCTATTCCTTTATAGGCGGATATCGTTATATATTCATTAGATAGTCCCCCTGTGTCCTTTGTCTTTTCTTCGGATTTCTCAGAATTAATTGTGATATCCTGTAGGTTCTTTTCCTCAAGATTTTTTTCTGTAGATTTGCATCCTGACAAAACAACGGTTGCTAAGAGGCATGCCAAAACTATTTTTACCCTTTTCATATGCATTCTTCTTCCTATACAAACGGACGCATCACGCCTTTTATATTGGAACGGTGTGAATTCTTAATTGGCCATACCACAGCTTTCGTTGGCCACTCTTCAATCACCTTGTCGTTCCCCAAGTATATTGCTACATGAATGATTACTCCATTTGAACTTTGATAGAAGATTAAATCTCCTCTTTGACGCTGACTATACGGAACTTTCTTCATTGGTAAATTCCACAGGTTTCTCGATTCATATTCATATCCCGGACGAGAATGCCGAATTGGACTAACCGGTGCCGGATCGATTCCTGCCGAGTACAATGCCTGCATTACCAAACCACTACAATCCGCACCTGTTCCCGGCGCTCCCGCAGCTCCGATAACATATTCTGTACCAAGATATTTGTATGCTGTACTAATCATAGCCTCAATACAATCTTTTCTGCTACTTACCGCACTCGTCTTTAGCGGCGCCACATATGTTCCAAGAGTATACCATTGATTTTCAGTATATCCCAAAGCTTTCCAGGTTGCAAGATTTACAACTCCTGTCACAGGCAATCCTTTTGCTTTCTGAAATTTTCTAACCGAAAGCATTGTAGTAGCATCCATAATTGCTCGTCTGCTGCCCAATCCCAGTTTCTTCTGTACATACTTTACTTTTACACCCATATACCCACTGGACAGATTGTATCCTCCTCCACTCAATGTCTTTTGCACATGTTTTATCTGAAGATATTGAGACGGATTCTGATATACATATGTGTCCCAAAATGCTTTTGAAGTGCTTATCTGTGCTCTTCTCTTCGGTACTAATTGAATTTGTAGGGCCTCCATTCTGTATGACAAATTCTGGCTTCCTGCCGGATTTCCATTTAGCGTCCAGCCTAGCCATCCAAAATTCTGTACATGAGCTCTATAATATACATTATAATATTTCGCAACATCTCCTGTCAGCTTAATCTGTATAGCCTCTACTTTTAATCTTTTTCCTTTTGTTCCGGCATATTCTCCATCATATTTCCAATCCTGCCATCCGATATCCTGCACATGCAATCTATATGCAATTCCACCCTTCAGTGCGTTCTCTGACTCCGTGTTCAAAGAAATATTAAGGCCTTCTATCCGAAGATTCTTGCCTATTGTTCCTAAAGTTTCTCCTTCTATTATAGGTTTTGTATCACCGACATTTTGCACATGTCCTGAATATTGTAAGTCACTCCGATTATAATCTTTTACAAAATGCGCCCCATTTTTTGATGGTACATCAGTATCGCCTTTTTTGAAAACTTGAACCGTAATCGCCTCTATATGCTCTGCCAGTCCTTCACTCCCACTTTCTGCACCATTCGATGTCCACGCTAAATTGCCTATATTTGATATATGTGTACAATAATAAATATCGTAAGTTTCTTCCAAATCGCCTTTAAATCTGATTTGAATCGCCTCTACTCTTTTTCTTTTCCCTGTAGTCCCCGCAATTTCTCCGCCTGAAACCCAATTCTGCCATCCGATATCCTGCACATGTGCGCGATATTCTATTTGATGATTCAGGTTCTCTCCTGTACTTGCATCTTCCAGAAAAAATTCGACAGCTT
>OFMJ01000660.1_pt1 | contig 33419 bp, 30 predicted proteins | sample 1541801 | NCBI WGS metagenome assembly OFMJ01 (sample SAMN04209234, study PRJEB22552) | human gut metagenome | biome: gut; material: feces | host: Homo sapiens | place: USA: Oklahoma
CGAGTGGCGAGACTTGAACTCACGGCCTCTTGACCCCCAGTCAAGCGCGCTACCAGCTGCGCCACACCCGGACAACGTGGTCTATTATACAGGACGATTTCGAAAAATGCAAGCCCTTTTTTCAAATTTTTTAAAAAAATTTTGCAAAGGCCCCTCCAGCCCTCAGAAACACTGGGCGGAGGGGCACTTGCTACTCATTTACATAGTGGCAGGTGGGGCAGGTTTTACCCCCGGGAGGCAGCTGGGTGCCGCACCGCCTGCACTGCTGGGGTCCCTCGGCAAGGAGCCCATCCTGCTTCATCAGCTTTTCCAGGCTGTCCCGCAGGGCCAGCAGCTTCAGCTCCTGGTCCTCCAGGCGCTCTAACACCTCGGCTAGGCCAAACAGCAGCACAGTCAGGAAAAAGGTCACAATCAACCAGAACAGCAGGGCAATCCACCCCACGAAGATGAAATTCACAACGGACCACACCAGCCCGATGATAAGGGCCGCCCAGCCAGCGACCCGCAAAATAGCGCTCATTCTCTATCTCCCCTTACGCCCCGAAGCAGGGGCCTGGTATTACTGGTTTACTTCATGGCAGCTGGGGCAGGTCTTGCCGCCGGGAGGCAGCTGGGTGCCGCAGTGGGCGCAAAACTCCACCGGCTTCTCCTCTGCGGGTGTTTCGGGGACCAGCTTGCGCAGCTTTTCCTCCAGGCGCAGCTGGATGTCAATCTGCTGGGCGTGGAGGTTGATAATCTCCGAAATCCCCCAGACGATGCTCCCCAACACCACGCTGACCACGAAAAAGAGGAAGGGCTGAAACCAGGTGCCGCCGCCAAGCAAGGCGTACAAGCTCCAGCTGACGCCGCCGATGACCACCACGCCGCCAACGCACCGCAGAGCAAACGCTATGTTGTTCTTAATCATTTCGAGCCCTCCTTGACATATATTTATCTAAGATAAGTATACCAAATCAAGGGGGAAAAGCAACTGGCAAAAGGTATGGAAAAATCACGCATCTTCCGGCGTTTCCCACAAGCAAACCTTTACATCCACCCGCCCATCCGGCAGGAAGGGCACGCCCTCTGCCTCCAGCAGCTGCCGCTGGATTTCCGGGCCGCCGAAGGCCTTTTGGCAGCACAGGGAGCCGTCCCGGTACAGCACCCGGTGGCAGGGCAGCCCTGCCGGGGCCTTGGCCAGGGCGGCACCTACAATCCGCGACGCCCGCGGGGAGCCCGCCAGCAGCGCCAGCTGGCCGTAGGTGGCCACCTTCCCCCGGGGGATGCGTGCCACCAGCTGGTACACTCGCTTGGGGAATGTATCTTCCATTTCTGCTTCCTCCCTTTCCGCGCTGTCTTCTCCCCTACTCTATCACCCGCCGGGGAGGCTGTCAAGGCTGGGGGAAGACAAGGCTCCTCCACCGGTTTTTATCATTTTGTCCAAAACAACGGCAACATTTACCATGGTGGGAGTTGATTTTTCCCCGCTTGTCCAGTATAATAATGCTAGTCAAAAATCTTTCCATTTTGGGAGGCACGCTTTATGTTAGTTTCCGCAAAAGAAATGCTCACCAAGGCCAAGGCCGGCAAGTACGCTGTTGGCCAGTTCAACATCAACAACCTGGAGTGGACCAAGGCTATCCTGCTCACCGCCCAGGAGTGCAATTCCCCCGTTATCCTCGGCGTGTCCGAGGGCGCTGGCAAGTATATGTGCGGCTTCAACACGGTGGCCGGCATGGTCAACGGCATGCTCAAGACCCTGAACATCACGGTCCCCGTTGCCCTGCACCTGGACCACGGCTCCTATGACGCCGCCCTGCAGGCCATGGAGGACGGCTTCTCCTCCGTTATGTTCGACGGCTCCCACTACGGCATTGAGGAGAACATCGAGAAGACCAAGGAGATTATCCGCATCGCCAACGAGAAGGGCATCTCCGTTGAGGCCGAGGTCGGCGCCATTGGCGGCGAAGAGGACGGCGTTATCGGCGGCGGCGAAGTGGCCGACCCCGACGAGTGCAAGATGATCGCCGACCTGGGCGTCACCATGCTGGCCGCCGGCATTGGCAACATCCACGGCGTGTACCCCGAAAACTGGCAGGGCCTGAACTTTGAAGTGCTGGCCAAAATCCAGGAGAAGACCGGCACCATGCCCCTGGTGCTCCACGGCGGCACCGGCATCCCCGCCGAGATGGTGAAGAAGGCCATCACCCTGGGCGTCTCCAAGGTGAACGTGAACACCGAGTGCCAGCTGGCTTTCGCCGCCGCCACCCGCAAGTACATTGAGGACGGCAAGGACCAGCAGGGCAAGGGCTTCGACCCCCGCAAGCTGCTGGCTCCCGGCGTGGAGGCCATCAAGGAGACTGTCAAGGAGAAGATGGAGCTGTTCGGCTCTGTAGGCAAGGCCTAAGCTGCCTTTCCTTGGCAAAAACCAAAGAGAATTTCCCGGGACGGTACGGTTTTTCGTACCGTCCTTTTCTGTGTTTGGCACTTTTTCTTGTATTTGGGGCCGGCCTATGGTATAATATAGGCGAGATTATCGCTTGCCACGGGGAATCCCCCCGGAGAATGAGCAAGGACCCCGCCCTGCTGGGGGCGGGTCCAATGGAGGGAAACATGGAAACCAATCTGTGCGCGAATTGTTTTGCCGGCCTGACGGCCAGCGGCGGCAAGTGCCCTGTCTGCGGATGGGACAACAGCACGCCCCAGCCGCCGGAGGCACTGGGCTGCCATACGGTGGTGGCTTCCCGGTACCAGGTGGGGCGCGTGAAAGCCCAAAACGGCGAGGGCATCACCTACGCCGCCCTGGACCTGACCACCCAGAAGCTGGTGGAGCTGCGGGAATTTTTCCCCACGGCTTTGGCCCAGCGCGCCGAGGACGGCACCGCGGCCCCCCGCTCTGGGAAGGAATCCCTCTTTGACCAATACTTAGACGACTTCATCGATTTGGCCAAGAACGTCAGCCGCCTGCGGGAGGTGACGGTGGTCCACTCGGTGCTGGACATTTTCGAGGAAAACTACACGGCCTACGCGGTGTATGAGTACGTGCCCTCCGTCACCTTGGGGCGCTACCTGGAGAACAGCGGCGGCAGCCTGCCCTGGAACACCGCCAACCGGATGTTCCAGCCCATCCTCTCCGCCCTGGGGCTTATCAACTCTTTGGGCGTGTCCCACCTGGGCATCTCCCCTGACACCCTGCGGGTGACCAAGGACAGCACGTTGCTGATTACCGGCTTCTCCATTGTGGCGGCCCGTCGGGAGGGCACCGGCCTGGAGCCCGAACTGGCCCCCGGCTTTGCCGCCCTGGAGCAGTACAGCACCAAGGCCCCCTGCGGCGAGGCCAGCGACGTCTACGGCTTTGCCGCCACCTTGCTGTACGCCATCACAGGCCAGGCGCCTTTGGAGGCCACCCGCCGCATGAAGGACCAGCGGCTGATGATTTCCAAGGAGGTGCTCCACTCTTTGCCGCCCTTCGCGGTGACGGCCATCGCCAACGCCTTACAGGTGCGCCCGGACAAGCGCACCGCCAGTTTCGAGCGCTTTAAGACAGAGCTCTCCGCCGCGCCCACCTTGGTCAACGAGGTGGACCAGACCGAGGCCATCCGCCGCATTCCGCCCCTGGATTTGAAAATGCCCCAAAGCCGGGGCCTGCCGCCTTTCGTGTGGCTCATCGGCTCGGGCATTGTCACCTTTGTGGCCTTGGTGATTGTGGCCTCCCTGTGGCTGGGAGAGCGCGGCATGTCCTTTAACGACTTGACCCAGCTCATCCCCCAGAGCGGCTCCTCCCAGGCGGCGGAGACTGTGCCCAACCTGGTCAACGAGAATTACCAGGAAATCCTCCAGCAGGTGGAGGACGGGACCTACCCCTTCACCATTGAAGTCAGCGCCCAGGAGTTCAACGAGACGGTGCCCGAGGGCTGCATCAGCAGCCAGGTGCCCTTTGGGGGCGAGCCCCTGCCCGAGGACGGCGTCATCACGGTGACTGTGAGCCGGGGCAGCTCGAAGCGCTCCCTACCGGAGTTTGACGGCGTCAGCTACGAGAAGCTCCAAGAGGTGCTCACCGCCAGCGGCTTTGTGCCCCAGCGGGTGGACGAGGCCAGCGAGGACGTGGAGGCTGGCTATGTGCTGCGCTACCAGGATCACCAGGCCGGGGACTCTTTGGACTATGGCGCCACCGTCACGGTGGTGGTCAGCTCCGGGCCGGCAGCCGCCGGAGGATAAGGGGAAAGGGGATGGGTCGGAATGCCCAATGTGTCTGAAAAGAAATTAAAGCTCTTATACATTGCTCAGCTGCTGCTGGAAAAAACCGACGAGGACCACGCTGTCACCCTGCCCCAGATGCTGGAAATGCTGGAGGCCAAGGGCATCCCCGCCGAGCGCAAAAGCCTCTACGACGATTTGGAGACGCTGCGACGCTTTGGCTTCCCCATTGAGACACGGAAGAGCCGCACCTTTGCCTACTACCTCTCCCAGCGCACCTTCTCCCCCGGGGATGTGGCCCTGCTGGCCGAGGCAGTGCGCCAGGCGCCGGGGCTGTCCCCGCGGAAGGTCTCCCAGCTGCTGAAGAAGCTGGGCACCTTGTGCAGCCAGTACCAGGCCCAGGCGCTGCTCTCGGGCGGCCCTGCAGAGGAGCCTCCCGCCCAGGAGGAGACTGTCCCGGAGCCCGCAGCCCCCTCCCCGGAGAAGCTGCTGCGCCGGGCCATCCAGCGGGGCGTTCAAGTGGCCTTCCAGGCTGTCACCTGGGAGCTGAGCTCCACCGGCATGGCGCTGCGGCAAGAGGAGGCCGTCACTGCCAGCCCCTGGTGGCTGTACTGCCAGGACGGCGCCCTGTGGCTGCTGGCCACGGACACCGCCACTGGCCAGGCCCGCCGCTTCCCCTTGCGCCAGGTTTCCCAGGTGCGCCTCCTTCCCCAGGCGCGGGAGGGTGAGGAATTCCTGCCCGCCGTGGAGAAGTTCACCTTGGAGTTCCCCCAGGAGCTGCTGCCCCAGGTGGCCAGCCGCTTTGACGGCGCTTTGGCTCTGGAGCACCTGGGCAAAGCCAGGCTGCGTGCCACCGGGAAAGCCCCCTTGGATGGGGAGTTCTTCGGCTGGCTGTTCTCCATGGGGAACGCCGTGCGCCTCACCAGCCCCAAAGCCGCCGCTGAGCAGCTGCGGGAACAGGCCAAAGCGGTGGGAAAAGCCTATAAGTCATAACAAGGAAGTCCCGTTTTGACGGGGCTTTTTCTTTTGCCGGGGCAGTGATACAGCCGGCCCGCGGGATGGGGCGCGAAGGGCGGGCGAAAAGAAAACGCACCCCACAACGTGAGGCGCGCGATTTGGGAGCGGCGGCTCGCCCTGGGATGGGCTGCAAAAGGCGCCCGCTGGAAACGCTGGGGGCAAGGCAAAAGAAAAAGCTTATCCTGGAACGCGGATGCGTTCTAGGTTTCTTGGAAGGGGAGGTTCAAATCGATATTGTTGTGTCAAAAAAACGCCCGCAGGGCAGCTCGCCAACTGCGAACCCAGCGCAGAGGGTCGCAGTTGGAAAACAGGGGCAAAGCGGACTTTGCTCCGACGTGAGTTTGCGTTACAAAATAGATACCCGCTACAAACGCGAGCGAAAAGGCAAAATAAAAAAACCGAGCCCGGGACGCGGCTTGCGTCCAGGCTCGGCCTGGTGCGGGTAACAGGACTTGAACCTGCACGGGAAGCCCACCAGAACCTAAATCTGGCGCGTCTGCCAATTCCGCCATACCCGCAAAAAGATGGTTAGCTTATTTATTATAAGCCTTTTTCTTAAAATCCGCAAGCGGAATTTGCGGATTTTTTACTTGCTTTTTCATATAAAAGAGAGTATCCTATCTGGTGCAGGCCATGCCTGCGGTCAGTCGCGACATCCTGACCTTAAAAAACACTAGGAGGAAACTGAATATGAACACTTCCAAAAAAGTTCGCTTTCTGGCGCTGGGCGCTGTGATTGCGGCGCTTTACGCTGTCCTGACCTATGTGGCTGCGGCAGTGAACCTGGCGTACGGCCCGGTGCAGTTCCGCTTTTCTGAGGCGCTGACTGTGCTGCCGGTGTTTACCCCCGCCGCCATCCCCGGCCTCACCCTGGGCTGTGTGATTGCCAACCTTGGCAGCCCCCTGGGCGTGGTGGACTGGGTCTTTGGGCCCCTGGCCACGCTGCTGGCCGCCCTGGCCACCTATCTGGTGCGGGACGTAAAGGTGAAAGGCCTGCCAATCCTAGCGCCCCTGCCCCCTGTTATCACCAACGTGGTAATTGTGGGCTTTGAGCTGGCCTGCCTCTCCGATGCGGGGACCTTTGGCTTGGGGAACTTCACCTGGGCTGCTTTTGGAACCTCTGCCCTATCTGTGGGCATTGGGGAGCTGGTGGTGTGCTACGTGCTGGGTCTGCCCTTGATTCTGGCCCTGGAGCGCACCAAGGCGGTAAGCCGGCTGGCCGTGTAAGCGACGGGAAAATGGGTGTGGAAAAGGAGAAACTGAGTCTGCTATGCCTGGTTTAAGTGAGTTACAACATCGCATAAACGAAAGAATCAAGGCCACGCCGCCTGTGCGGGTCATCGTCATCAGCTTTGTGCTGATTATTTTGGTGGGAACGCTGCTGCTGATGCTGCCCATCTCTTCCAAAGTGGGGGGCGCCACTCCCATTGACGCTCTGTTCACCATCACCTCTGCCACCTGTGTGACAGGCCTGGTGGTGGGCGACACCTTCACACTGTGGACGCCCTTTGGCCAGGGAGTGATTTTGGCCTGCATCCAGCTGGGGGGCCTGGGGCTCTCCACGCTGGCTATCGGCTTTTCCCTGCTGGTGCGGCGGAAGCTGGGCATCCGGGAGATGAAGCTGGCCAGCGAAAGCTCCGGCGGCAGCGGCCTGGACATTGCCGGGCTGCTGAAGCTGACCATCATCTTCACCTTTGCCTGCGAGGCCATTGGCGCCTGCTTGCTGGCCATCCGGTTCGTGCCCATGTTTGGCGTCCATGGGATTTGGCCCTCTATCTTCTGCGCCATCTCCGCCTACTGCAACGCCGGGTTTGACGTGCTGGGCTTTGTGGAGGGCAACAGCAGCATGACCGCCTTTGCCGGGGACCCCTTGGTCTCATTGACTATCTCCTTTTTGATTATCATCGGCGGCCTGGGCTTTATTGTGGTGCAGGACATTTACCTGTGCAAAATCCAGCCCCGGTTCACCCACAAGGATACAACCCGGTTGAACTTCCACTCTCAAATCTGCCTGCGCGTTACCATTGTCCTGCTTCTCTTTGGCACCCTTGGCTTCTTCCTGTTGGAGTTTGGCAACACCATGGAGGGGTTGAATCTTCTGGAGAAGCTGAACTGCGCCTTTTTCCAATCGACCAACACCCGCACAGCCGGATTTGCCTCGGTGGACATTGCCGCCCAGTACGAATTTACAAAAGTGCTCTCTGTGCTGCTGATGTTTATTGGCGCCTGTCCCGGCTCCACCGGCGGCGGCATCAAAACCACTACTTTGACCGTGCTGCTGTTCACGGTTATCTGCACCATCCGGGGCAAGGACGAAGTGGTGGTGCTGCGCCACCGTTTTTCCACGCCGGCGGTGTACAAGGCTTTCAGCCTGACCTTCATCGCCATTTTGCTGGTGTTTATAGACGCAGGCGTTATCAGTTCCCTAAACCCGGACATCCTGTACATCGACTGCCTGTATGAGGCAACCTCTGCCTTTGGCACGGTGGGTCTTTCCGCCAGTGTCACACCGAATTTGGACCCGATTTCCAAGCTGATTCTTATTTTTACCATGTTTATCGGCCGGGTGGGGCCGCTGTCCTTTGGCTTGTCCATCTTGATGCGGCACAAGCCCAAGGGGGACTCCATTTACCCCGAAGGCCGCATGATTATCGGCTGAGCGAAAAGCCGGTGCCTGGGCGCTGCCTGGGGCCGGCTTTTCCCATGCCTGGGGGCTTGTTTTTCCAAAAAAACCAGTTGCATTTCCCCCAGGGATGGAATACAATCAGTAACTGGAGGCGCGGCGGAAAGCCTGCGTTTTCACCAGCATTTGTTATTTCCCGCCCACGGCGGAGTAAGGAGGACAAGGACTTATGAACAAAGATTTTTACAAAGGCAACCGGGAACGGCTGTACGCCCAGCTGCAGGAAAACTCCCTGCTGGTGCTGTTCGCCGGTGTGGAGGTCCGCAAGACCAACGACGAATTCTACCCCTTTTACACCAACCGGAACTTTTTGTACCTGACCGGCCTGGACCAGAAAGAGCTGGCCCTGATTGCCCGCAAGGACGGCCAGGGCCAGGTGGCGGAGAAGGTGTACATTTTGCCCCCGGACTGGATGGCCGAGCGCTGGACCGGCACCCGCATCAAGCCCAACGAGGCCACAGACCTCTCCGGCATCCAAGAGATTGGCTATGTGGCGGACTTTGAAGGCGACCTGCACAAGCTGGCCACCAGCGGCAACTACCAGCACCTGTACCTGGATTTGTACCGGGTCTCCCCCACCGACCGGGACGAGCCCGCCCACCTGCTGCTGCGCCGGGTGGCAAGCGACTATCCCTTCCTGCGGGTGGAGAACGCCAACGCCCTCATCCGGCGGATGCGCACCATCAAGCAGCCCTGCGAGCTGGAAGCCATGCGCAAGGCCGAGGAAATCACCTGCGCGGGCATCACCTCCATGATGAAGGCCAGCAAGCCCGGCATGTACGAGTACCAGTACAAAGCCGTGTTCGACTACGCCATCGGCCAGTACGGGCCCCAGGGGCCTGGGTTCCCCTCCATCATCTCCGCGGGGAAGAACAACTTCTGCATCCACTACTACTCCTACAAGGGCCAGGCCCACGACGGGGACATGGTCTTAAACGACGTGGGCGCCTGGCACAACTATGTGATGACCGACGTCTCCCGGGGCTGGCCCTGCAACGGCAAGTTCAACGAGCGGCAGACCCTGCTGTACAACATCGCCCTGGAGACATCCAACCACATGTTCTCCATCATCAAGCCCGGCATGGCCATGAAGGATGTGGACGGGGAATCCCACCGGTACTGCGCCCAGCTTTTAAAGGACGCCGGGGTGCTGGACGACGTGAACAACATCAGCAAGTACATGTGGCACGGCGGCGCCCACCACGTGGGCTTTGACGTCCACGACGCGGTTGAGACGCCGGAGACCATCGCCCCCAACATGGTGTTCTGCGTGGACATCGGCATCTACCACGAGGAGTGGGGCATCGGCTTCCGGGTGGAGGACAACTGCCTGGTCACCGAGGGCGGCTGTGAGAACCTCTCCGCCATGACGCCCCGGACCATCGACGCCATTGAGGACACCATGCGCCAGAACTTTGTGGCTTTCTAAAAGAGAGGGCCTATGAACGAAGTGCTGATGATAGTCATGGCCGCCGGCGCCGTGCTGGGCGGCTTTGACCGCCTGCGGGGCAACAAATGGGGCTTTGGCGACAAATTCGAAACGGGGTTTATGCTGCTGGGTTCCATGGCTTTGTCCATGGTGGGGATGATTTGCATCGCCCCTGTGCTGGCCCAGTGGCTGGGCAACGTGATCGTGCCCCTGTACCGCCTTATCGGCGTGGACCCGGCCATGTTCGGCAGCCTGCTCTCCATTGACATGGGCGGCTACCAGCTGGCCCTGGAGCTTGCCGAGGACCCCCAGCTGGGCAACTACGCCGGGCTGGTGGTGGCCTCCATCTTTGGGTGCACGCTGGTGTTCACCATCCCCGTGGGCATGGGGATGATTTCCAAGGCGGACCGGCCCTTTTTCGCCAAGGGCATCATGCTGGGGCTGGTGGCCATGCCTGTGGGCCTGGCGGCCGGCGGGCTGCTCAGCGGGCTTTCGGTGGTGCAGTGCCTTCACCAGAACCTGCCCATTTTCGCCTTGGCGGTGCTGTTGCTGCTGGGGCTGTGGAAAATCCCCAACAAGATGATTAAGGGCTTTATCCTGCTGTCGGAGGGCATCCGCTGGCTGGTGACCATCAGCCTGGCGCTGGCGGCGGTGGAATCCATGACAGGCTTCAACCCCATCCCCGGCATGACGCCCATTGCCGACGCCATGGCCACGGTGTCCTCCATTGCCGTGGTGCTGCTGGGAAGTTTGCCCATTGCGGAGCTGGTACGGCGGCTGCTGATGCGGCCCTTCGCCTGGCTGGGGGAGAAGCTGCACATGAAGCCCCAAAGCTTGACGGGCATGCTGATTAGCCTGGTGAGCTCCCTCCCCACCTTGTCCATGTACGAGGAGATGGACAACCGGGGCAAGGTGGCAGTAGGCGCCTTTGTTGTCAGCGGCACCAGCCTGCTGGCGGCCCACATGGCCTTTACGGTCAGCGCGGAGCCCACCATGCTGGCCCCGGTGCTGGTGGCGAAGCTCACCGGCGCCCTGGCCGCGGCCGTGCTGGCGCTGTGCCTGAAAAGCGGACCGGCAGAAACCGGAAAAGCAGTGTGAGATACCATGGAAAATCCCTGGCCCTTGAAAAGGCCAGGGATTTTTTTGCACCTTGTGGAGGAAGGCGGGATATGGCAAAAACGCGGGCGAAATGGGCGGACGACGTGCCGGGGAAACAGCATCCCATCCCTTTAATGGCTTTTACCATCCGCGGCAAGGCGGTAGCGGCCTTTCCCCACCTTTTCGATTTTCCCCTGCAGGCACAGTTTTTTCAGCACCCGCTGCAACTGCCGGCGGCTGCAGCGCAGCTGCAAGGTAGCGCTTTCCATCCCCATAAGCTCCGCCGGGGCATCCCCTTTTTCCAAGTATTGCAGCACCCGCTGCTCCACGGTGGTCCCTGTCACGCTTTGGGTGGAAAAGCGTTCCAGCTTTTCCCCATAGAACCGCAGCAGGCAGTGCAGGAACCGCAGGTCCCGGTGGAGCTGCTCATGGTACTCCCTGATGGAGAGTGCCAGGCAAAGGGCATTTGTTTTCGCCTGGGAGAAGAACGGGGATTTTCCCCCGTTGCCAAACTCCACGTCCCCTAAAATGGCCGGGCTGCGGGCCAGGCCAATGGGGGAAATGCCTCCGTCATCCCGGATACCATAGATCTGGATGGTACCCCGGATACAAAACAGCAGCTTGTCCATGGGGACATCGGGGGAAGTGATGTACTCCCCCTTTTCAAAGGAATAGGCTTGAAACACAAGGTGAGGGGTATCGAAGTAACCTCTCACACCGGATTCCTCCACCCAACGCTGGATTAGCGCGGCATTTTCCACAGGACGCATAACAATCCCCCCTTTCCCTTATTGTGCCATATGGCACAGAAAAACGCAAGAGAACCTGTTACAATGAAAGACAACAATTGTGCGAGAGGGGTTTTCCGGCATGGAACATTCTGTGTTTCAAGAGGAGAAAGTTTCAAAGGCGTATATCCGCCTGGCTTTTCCCGTAGTGTTTAGCATGGCGGTATCGCTGGTATACAATTTGGCAGATACCTTCTTTGTGGCGCAGACCAACGATACGAACATTGTGGCTGGGGTATCCCTGAGCATGCCGCTGTTCACAACGGTGATGGCTGTGGGGAATATCTTCGCGCAGGGCGGCAGCTCGCTGATTTCCCGGCTGCTTGGAAAGCGGGATGGCGAAGGCGTTAAGCGGGTGAGCTCCTTCTGCTTTTACACCGCCCTTTTGATCGGCGTGCTGATGGGTATCCTGATGCTGGTATTCCGGGTACCGCTGCTGTACCTGCTGGGGGCAGATGAAGATACATTTGCCCACGCCTCGGACTACTTCCTTTACTTTGCCATTGGCACGCCTATCATCGTGCTTTCGTTCATCCATTCCAACCTGCTGCGGACAGAGGGAATGTCGAAGGAATCTATGATTGGGAACATCATCGGCTCGGTGGTGAACATCATCTTAGATCCTATCTTCATCTCCCTGCTGGGGTGGAACGCCGCCGGCGCCGCCATCGCCACTGTGATAGGCAACCTGTGCGCCGTGCTGTACTTTTTGGCTGTGGTGCTGAAAAGGAGCCGGATCCTCTCTGTGAGCCTTCGCAGTTGGAAAATCCCCCCAGCCTATGTGGGCCAAATCTTGGGCATTGGCATTCCGGCTGCCATTGTAAACATCATGTCCAGCGTCAGCACAGTGCTTATCAACCAGTTTTTACTGCCCTATGGCAACGACAAAATCGCCGCCATGGGTATCGCCACCAAGGTGAGTATGATTGTCCTTCTGGTGCTGACAGGCCTTGCCTTTGGCGGCCAGCCGCTGTTTGGCTATTACTTTGGCGCGGGTGACAAGGAGCGGCTCTCCCAACTGCTGAAGTTCTGCCTGCGGTTTATCAGCGCCGTGGCTTTGGCGCTCAGCGCCCTCGTGTTTGCCTTTGCCCCCCTGCTGATGCGCTGCTTTATGAGCGACGAAACCATTGTCACCCAGGGGGCGTTGATGCTCCGCTGGCAGGTTACAAGCATGGTGTTTGTGGGCATTGTGCTGCTGATGACCATAGTGTTCCAATCCGCCGGGAAAGTGGTTGGGTCCTTCCTGTTGTCCATCGGCCGCCAGGGCGTCATCTTTCTGGCAGTCATTTTGATTGCCTACTTTACGCTGGGATACAGGGGAGTCATCGTTTCCCAGGCGGCGGCAGATTTCCTCACTGCCATTGGCGCATGCCTCTTGTTCTACAAGCAGCTCTACAAGGATTTCCGGCACTAGACAAAGAGGGTGGGCCGCACCCATCCCGCAGAACTACCGCCCTTGCCGGAGAGGCCGTTCTCCTTCCCAAAGGTAAGAAGGGCATTGGGAACACCGCAAACAGCCTGGAGGATGTGCCTGTGCACCGAAAACAGCTCACCGGGTGGCCACGCCCACGAGAAATACCGAAATGGCACAATGCTCAAAGGTGACAAAACAAGTGTTGCTGCCATACATTTTTTGTAGTATACTATGAAAGATCTGTGTAAACGGAAAAGGGCAGAAGACCTTCCCGCCCTGATTCCTCCGATACGATGGATAAAAACCGACAGTCCTTTGCCGGAGTGCCGCACATGGGCCTAGTACATTGGCTACACAACCCCCGGCAAGGACTGGCAAAAGGGCAGCTGGATGCCAGGCCCTGGGCAGGCTTGTCCCATGGCACAGCAGCGTACCAGGCCGACCCACAGAAAAAACAAAAGGAGGCACCTTTACGTATGAGCGACCTATACCTTGATACATCCCGCTCTCCAGAGCAGCGGGCCCAAGCTCTGCTGGAGGAGCTGAGCTTGCCGGAAAAGATGGCCCAGGTGAGGGGCATCTTCCCCTTTGGTGCCTATGGGGAAAATTGGGAAGCGATTTTTCGGATGACGAAAAACGGCATCGGCCAGGTGAGCACCTTGCAGATGCGGGAGTTCCACACCAAAGAGGCGTGCTGCGCCTGGCAGCGGAAGATTCAAGAGATCGTTATGGAGAACAGCCCCCACCATATTCCAGCCGCCTTCCACATGGAGGGACTTTGCGGGGCGTTTATCCAGGATTCACTGAGCCTGCCCGCCGGCATTGCCCGGGGCGCCGGCTGGGACCCCGCCCTGGAGGAACAGCTGGGCAGGGCGGTCAGCCGGCAGGAGGCTGCCTGCGGCATCACCCAGACCCTGGCCCCTGTGCTGGATGTGGCCCGGGATCCCCGCATGGGCCGCCACGGAGAGCCCTACGGGGAAGACCCCACCTTGGTGGCGGCTATGGGCACCGCCTATCTCAAGGGTTTGCAGGCGGAAAAGACAGCCGGGCGGGAGACCGAGGGGGCTGCCAAGCATTTTCTGGCCTTTCACAACTCCCAGGGCGGCATCCATGGCACCCACAGCTTGACCACCTCCCGGGAGCTGCAGGAAGTCTACGGGAAACCCTTCCAAGCGGCCATTGCCAAGGGTGGGCTGCGGGGCGTGATGCCCTGTTACTGCCTCATCGATGGGGAGCCGGTCCACGCCTCCCGGAAGTTGCTCACCGGGCTGCTGCGGGAGGAGATGGGCTTTGCGGGCGTCACAGTCAGCGATTACAGCGGCGTAGCCCACACCCACGAGGACCAGCACGTGGAGGAGACCATGGAGGAGGCCGCCCTGCGGTGCATGGCCGCGGGCATGGACGTGGAGCTGCCCAGCGAGCACGCCTACAGCGACAGACTGGAACAGCTTTTCGCCACGGGCAAGGCGGACATGGCTATCTTGGACCAAGCGGTGCTGCGGGTGCTCACAGCCAAGTTCCGCACAGGGCTGTTCGAGCACCCCTTTGCCCTGGAGGGGGAGGAACTGGACAGCGCCTTCTTCGACGGGGGCGACCGGGAGCTGACCCTCCGCTCTGCCCGAGAGAGCCTGGTGCTGCTGAAGAATGACGGATTGCTGCCCCTTCCAAAAAAGGGGCTGACCATTGCCCTCATCGGCCCCCAGGCGGACCACGCCAACAAGTTCTTCGGCGGCTACACCCACGTGGCCATGGCGGAGTCCACCTACGCGGTGCGGGCTTCCATTGCCGGGGTGGACCAGGAGGGCGCACAGGGCCACGGCGTGACCTATGTCCCCGGCACCCAGATCCAGTCGGATGAAACGCCGGAGATTCAAGCTGTGCTGCGGCGCCAGAAACCCGGCTGCAAAAGCCTGCTCCAGGAGCTGCGGGACAGGCTGCCCGAGGCCCAAATCCTCTATGCCTACGGCTATCCCGTGGCGGGCGAGGAAACCTCCGGGTATGAGGAAGCCCTCTCCCAAATTCGGCAGGCCGATGTGGCCATCTTGACCTTGGGCGGCAAGCACGGCACCTGTTCCATCTCGTCCATGGGCGAGGGGGTGGACGCCACGTCCATCAACCTGCCCCCCTGCCAGGAAAGCTTCATCCGCCAAGCGGCGGCTTTGGGCAAGCCGCTGCTGGCCCTGCACCTGGACGGCCGTCCCATCTCCAGCGATGCCGCGGACCAATGCTGCGCCGCCATCCTGGAGTGCTGGAGCCCTGCGGAGGCTGGCGCCCAGGCAATCTGCGACGTGCTGCTGGGCGACTACAACCCTGGCGGGAAGCTGCCCGTGTCCGTGGCACACAACGCCGGGCAGGTGCCAGTGTACTACAGCCACCCCTGGGGCTCCGGCTGGCACCAGAGCGAAAGCATCGGCTTTCCCGACTATGTGGACTGCCCCCACCGGCCGCGCTATCCCTTTGGCTTTGGCCTTTCCTACACCAGCTTTGCCTATGCGGACTTGGAGATTTCCCGGGAGGAAGTCCCGGCGGGAGAGAGCGTGGAGATTGCCTTCACCGTGGAGAATACCGGCCCTGTCCCTGGGGACGAGGTGGCCCAGCTCTACATCTCCGACGTGTACGCCAGTATGACCCGCCCCGTCAAGGAGCTGGCGGGTTTCGCCCGGGTCCACCTGAAGCCCGGGGAGAAAAAGCGGCTGGCCTTCACTTTGCACACCAGCCAGCTGGCCTTTTTGGACCAGGACATGAAGTGGAAGATTGAGCACGGCCAGATTCTGGTGGAGGCTGCCGCCTCTTCGGAGGACGTACGGCTGTCCGGCAGCTTCCGGATTGACGGCGACATGTGGATTGCGGGCAAATCTAGGGAGTTTTGGGCGGGGACATCTGCTGTTTCCATAAGGTAACATAAGAGGCTTCCGAACCAGGTTAGTTCAGGAGGATTGGTGCCATGAGAATTGGACTCAACTTTACGCCACCCCACGAATCTCCGGAGCAGTGGGCGGAAATTTTGGAGGACTGCGGCTTTCGCGCCGCCTCTTTCCCGGTGGACTACCGTGCGCCTGTCGGCTTGATTGACGCCTATACTAAAGCGGCACGGGAACACGACATCCGAATTGCCGAAGTAGGTGTGTGGGATTCGCCCCACCTATCGGACCCGCAGCGGGCAAGAGAAGCCCAAACCCGCTGCTTGGAACAGTTCCGGCTGGCGGAATACATCCACGCCGATTGCTGCGTAAACGTTTCGGGGGCAGCAGGAGACCAGTGGTTTTTCTGCTACAGGGAAAATTATGACGAGGCGCTCTACGCCAAAAATGTGGAGTTTCTCCAGCGCCTGTGCGACACGGTAAAACCGCAGCACACCGTGTACGCCCTAGAGCCCATGCAGTGGATGCTACCCTGGAACCCGCGGCAATACCTCAAATTGCTGCGGGATGTGGACCGAAAAGGCTGCGGGGTGCACATGGATATTTTCAACTTTGTGCGGGATCCATATAGCTACACCCATCAGGAAGAGCTGATGGAAGAGGCCTTCTCCCTGCTGGGCGGCTCCATAGCTAGCAGCCATCTGAAAGACATCCTCCTCACCACGGGTACCACCGTGAGAATTCAGGAGACTCCCCTCGGTACGGGCCAGGGTAAGCTGGGCGCGTACCTGCACCACCTGTCCCTGCTCCCAAAGGACACCCCAGTGCTGCTGGAGCATCTGGACTCCCTGGATGAATACCGTGCCGCCATGGCATTTTTGCGGCAGGATTACCCTCAATATGTTTTGCCATAGGAGCTGGCTGCGGGAATCCACAAGGACACTATATAACAGGTATAAGGTGGCAGCAGCATCCTAGGGAGCGGCTGTCACCTTTTCTGTGACAAGAGCATATCTAAAGAGAACACAGCGTCCCTCCTCTGCCAATAGACGGACAAGACGTAAAGCGATGGCGCTGTGCTAGGGCCAAGCAAAAATTGGAAGTGCCGGGATTGTACGGAATTTGCTATGGACAGCGCCATAGCTCTGCGAGGGGACGGGATACAACCAAAGGATACCTTCCCCACCGGTTCCGCCGAAGAGGAGGCAGATGTGGCCAAGACGGGCTTTCCATATACGCATACAAAAGGGAAAGTGCAGAGGCAAGCAAGGGTAATTTGGTGCTGCTGTGAAAATTGCAAAAAAGGGCAAATCCGCAGTAAAAACACGGATTTGCCCTTCATTTTGGCCCGTCTGGTGCCGTCTGATTTCAAGCAAAAGTTGTAGAAAAGTTGTAGTTGTAAGCCTCTTTTACTACATCTTGTGCCGTCCTGTTTCGTCAGACGCTATATATTGTGGAATTTTAGTCCAAAGGCTTCATCGTGGGGAACAGCAGTACATCGCGGATGGAGGCGGCGCCGGTGAGAAGCATGACAAGGCGGTCTACGCCCATGCCCATGCCGCCCGTGGGGGGCAGGCCGTATTCCAGGGCGGTGAGGAAATCCTCGTCCACGTCGCAGGCCTCCTCGTCGCCGGCGGCCTTCAACGCGGCCTGGGCCTCGAAGCGGCCCCGCTGGTCGATGGGGTCGTTGAGCTCGCTGAAGGCGTTGACGTACTCCCCGCCGCAGATGAACAGCTCAAAGCGCTCGGTGTACTCGGGGTTATCCTTGCACCGCTTGGACAAGGGAGAAATATCCACCGGGTGGCCTGTCAGGAAGGTGGGCTGCACCAGCTTGTCCTCGCAGTACGTCTCAAAGAACAGGTTGAGGATGTCGCCCTTCTTGTGGCGCTCCTCATACTCGATGTGGTGCTCCTTGGCCAGGGCGCGGGCCTGCTCCAAGGTCTCCACCTGGGTGAAGTCCACGCCGGCGTACTTCTGGACAGCCTCCACCATGCTGATGCGGGTGAAGGGCTTATCCAGGTCGATTTCCACGCCGTCCCGCTCCACCTTGCCGGTGCCCAGCACCTTGTGGGCCACGGTGCGAATCATGTCCTCGGTGAGATCCATCATGCCGTTGAAATCGGTAAACGCCTGGTAAGCCTCCAGCATGGTGAACTCCGGGTTGTGGCGGGTGTCCATGCCCTCGTTGCGGAAGGTGCGGCCGATTTCATACACGCGGTCAAAGCCGCCCACAATGAGCCGCTTCAGGTGCAGCTCCAGGGCGATGCGCAGGTACATATCGATGTCCAGCGTGTTGTGGTGGGTGATGAAGGGCCGGGCAGCGGCGCCGCCTGCCTGGTTGTGGAGCACAGGGGTCTCCACCTCCAAGAAAGCGTGGCTGTCCAGGTACTCCCGGATGGCGCTGATAATCTTGGAGCGCTTGACAAACACGTCCTTCACTTCCGGGTTGACGATGAGGTCCACGTAGCGCTGGCGGTACCGGGCGTCGGTGTCCTTCAGGCCGTGATACTTCTCCGGCAAGGGCAGCAGGGATTTGCTGAGCAGCGTCACCTTTTCCACCCGCACGGACATCTCGCCCCGCTGGGTGCGGAACACCACGCCCTGCACGCCCAGGATATCGCCAATGTCGTACTTCTTAAAGCGGTTGTACTCCGCCTCGTCCATCTCGTCCTTGCGGGCGTAGAGCTGGATGCGGCCGGAGCGGTCCTGCAAATCGCAGAAGGACACCTTCCCCATGCCGCGCTTGGACATCATCCTGCCGGCAATGGAGACAGGCTTGCCCTCCAGCTGGTCAAAATTGGCTTTAATGTTGGCGCTGTCGTTATCTACAGGATACTTGGTGATTTGATAGGGGTCGTTCCCGCTTTCCTGCAGTTCCCGCAGCTTTTCCCTGCGCACCCGCAGGAGCTCGCTCATATCCTGCTCTTCCGCCTGGGGCGCCTTTTGGTTCTTCTCGGCCATGCTATCCATTCCTTTCGCCGTCTAGTTTGCTTCCACCCTGTTTACCGGGAAATGGTGACAATGTGGTACTTGGAGATGCCAGCGGGGGTCTCCACCTCGATAACGTCCCCCACCTTGGCGCCGATGAGGGCCTTGCCCACGGCGGACTCGTCGGAGATTTTCCCGTTCCGGGGGTCGGCCTCGTTGGAACCTACAATCTTGAAATCCCGGCGGGACTGGGCCCCGGTGGAGGAGGTGATGTCCACCTCGATGCGGGAGCCGATGTGCACCTTCTCGTTGGTGAGCTCGCTCTCGTCGATGACCACCGCGCCCTGGAGCATGACCTCCAAGTCGGCAATGCGGGCTTCCATCATGGCCTGGTCGTTCTTGGCCTCGTCATATTCGCTATTCTCGGAAAGGTCGCCGAAGGAAAGGGCCACTTTGATTTTTTCGGCCACTTCCCGGCGTCCCACGGTTTTCAGTTCTTCCAGCTCTTTCTCCAGAGCCGCCAAGCCTTCTTCGGTTACAAAATACTGTCTTTCTGATGCCATGTGTACCATCCTTTACTGAAAAATGGCCCGCTTCCCGCGGACCGGCTTTTATCTATTTATTATAGTGGCCTTGGGGGGCCTTGTCAATGAGTAAGGACGCGCAAGCCCTGGGAATCGCTGAAAAAAGCGGCTCCCCGGGCTGCGGCCTTGTAGAGTGTATGCGATTTGGGGGGCGGCTATGCGCTGCCCACTTTAGACAATGGCGTTTTCGCCCTGCTTCTTCAGATATTTGCCAATGGAAATAGTGCCACCCAGCAAGCCGAACAGCATGCCCGTGATGATGTAGACGCCATACAGGGCAAAGACATAGGGGTGGATATTCACTATGGTGAGGAAGGGGGCCAGGTTGATGACCACCTTCACCAGGCTGTCGTAGGCGTAATAGAGGATTGTGGCGGACACCAGGCCGGAAATGATGCCAATGACGATGCCTTCCACAATGAAGGGCACGCGGACAAAGCCATTGGTGGCGCCCACGGATTTCATGATGTTGATTTCCATGCGGCGGGAGAAGATAGTCACCTTCACGGTGTTGGAGATGATGAACAGGGACACCACCGCCAAAACCGCCACAATGCCGACGCTGCCGTAGCGGACCACCCGGTCCAGGCTGCTGAGGGTCTCGGCCACGTGGCTGTAGTTGGAGACCGACTCCACCCCTTCAATGGCGGTAATCTGGCTGACTGTCTCATCGTAGATGCTCAAATCCGCCAGGGAAATCTCGTAGGAATCGGGCAGGGGGTTGTTGTCGCCGGTAAAGCTGTCAAACAGGGTGCCGCCGCCGTCGATGTCCTGCATCACGCCGGAAAGGGCTGTATCCTTGGGGACAAAGGTGCACTCAGCGATGTTGTCAATCTGGCGGATTTCCTCGCCGATGCGCACGGCCGTCAGGGCAGGCACGTCGGAGCTCAAGTACACGGTGATGACGTTGTTGCCCTCCACCGACTGCATGGTGGCGGAGATATTCAAGGTGAGAAGCGCCGCCACGCCGGTCATCAGCAGGCAGGCGATAAGCACGCCAATGGAGGCGATACTCATGGTGCGGTTTTTCCAAAGGCTTTTCAGGCCCTCGCGGAACAGGTAGCCAATGCTGTGCAGGCTCATTGCTCCACCTCCTCGCTGTTGTCGTCCTCCAGGGGCATCTGCTCCAGAAGGATTTGCTGGGCCAGCACGCCCGCGTTCTCCTCGGGGGCCTCCTCCCCTTCCACGCCGTAGAGGGAAGTGTCCTCATAGGCCAGGTCCTCCTCCTGGTAGGCAGGCTGGGGGGCCGGCTGGTAGGCCTCCTGGGAGTCGTACGTCTCCTGGTTATCATACTCGGCGTAATCGTCGTCGTTGGCCACGGCCTCCTCGGGGCTGTCGTAGCGCTCCGGGGGGGCGTAGGTGTCCTGCATCTCCGCGGTGTCGGCCACAATCTCGCCGGAGTGGATTTGGATGATGCGCTTGTGGAAGTGCTTGACCAAGGAGTGCTCGTGGGTGACCATGAGCACCGTGGTGCCCCGGCGGTTGATCTCGCTGAGCAGGTCCACAATCTCAAAGGACAGGGCCGGGTCGATGTTGCCCGTGGGCTCGTCGGCGATAATCATGGAGGGGTTGTTCACCAAGGCACGGGCCAGGCCCACCCGCTGGCGCTCGCCGCCGGAAAGCTCGGTGGGGTAATGCTTGGCCTTGTGCTGCAGGCCCACCAGGCTGAGGATGTAGGGTACCCGCTTGCGGATGGAACGGGCGGAGGCGCCCACCACGCGCATGGCAAAGGCCACGTTGTCGTAGACAGTCATGTGGTCAATCAGGCGGAAATCCTGGAACACAATGCCCATCTTCCGGCGGATGTAGGGGATTTTCCGTTTCGGCAGGCGGGAAACATCCACGCCGTCCACGATAATCTGGCCGGAATTGGGCCGCTCTTCGCACATGACCAATTTCAGGAAGGTGCTTTTGCCCGCGCCGGAGGAGCCCACGATAAAGACGAACTCGCCCTTCTCCACTGTAAGGTTGATGTTGTGGAGGGCCTCCGTGCCGTTGTTATACACCTTTGACACATTGCGAAATTCTATCAAGCCTATAACCGTCCTTTCTCTGGTAGGATACGCGCCGGGAAAGCCCCGGCTGCTGGAAAGTCAGTCCCGCGCCGCACAACGACAGCACCCATCGGCATAGACGTATTATACCAATGGGTGCCGCCTGTATCATTCTTGTAAAGAAATAAAATGTGAACGAACTGGAAACGGGTCCTTTTTTAGAACTTCGTGGGGTTGCTGGAGAGGTACTTCTTCACCATCAAGGCCACCTTGAAGACGATGGCGTCCTCGAACTCCCGCAGGTCCAAGCCGGTGATTTTCTTGATTTTCTCCAGGCGGTAGACCAAGGTGTTCCGGTGGACGAACAGCTTGCGGGACGTCTCGGAGACGTTCAGGCTGTTCTCGAAGAAGCGCTGGATGGTGAACAGCGTCTCGTGGTCCAGGGAATCGATGGAGCCCTTGCGGAACACCTCCTTGAGGAACATCTCGCACAGGGTGGTGGGCAGCTGGTAAATCAGGCGGGCAATGCCCAAGTGGTTGTAGCTGACGATGGGCTTCTCGGTGTCGAAGACCTTGCCCACTTCCAGGGCCACCTGGGCCTCTTTGAAGGAGCGGGCCAAATCCTTAATGCTGTTGACCACCGTGCCGATGCCCACGGTACAGTGAGTGTAGAACTCGCCGGAGAGGGTGTCCACAATGGAGCTGGCCAACTTGTCGATGTCTTTCTCATCGATGTTGGGCTTGATCTCCTTGACCAGGGCGATGTCCGTCTCGTTGATATTGATGATGAAGTCCTTGTTCTTATCGGGGAACAAGTTCTGGAGCACATCGTAGGCGGAGATGTCGTTCTTCTCGGCAATCTTCACCAGCATGCACACCCGGTTGACGTCGGAATCGAAATGGAGCTCGTGGCTCTTGAGATAGATGTCCCCGGGCAGGATGTTATCCAGGATGACGTTTTTGATAAAGTTGCCCCGGTCGTACTTCTCGTCGTAATATTGCTTGATGCTGTTGAGGGACACGGCCAGGATTTTGACATATTTCTGGGCCTCCGGGTCCTTGCCGGCCACAAACACGGCGTACTCCGGGCGGGGACGGCTGCCGAAGGACTTGAAGCTGTATTCATCCGTTTGGAACACGTCTACAGAAGCCATCTCCTCTGGCGTGATTTCCTCGCAGACCTCCCCAATCTTCCCCAGCTCGCTGCAGGCGATGATTACGGAGGACTCATCCACAACGCCGATGGTACGGTCGATGGTATCACGCATCTGGTGGATGATACCCTGAAACAATCTGTTTGACATGACTCTTCCCCTTTCTTTATGGTGCAGGGGGCGCGGCCCCCATCGATTTTTTCCACAGCCGGCTTATCACCAAACAAAGGGCAGGCGGATTGGGCACAGCTATACAGCTTTATTTTACAGAATCGGGCGCAAAAATTCAACCTTTTTTTGAAAATTGGAAGGATTTTTTCTAACTTGGAAGAAAAAAACAGGGATACCATCGCTGGTATCCCTGTTTCTGAATGGCAAGTTTTAGTTGAGGATAGTCTTTTCGGTCTCTTTGTCGAACAGGTGCATCTTGTTCAGGTCGAAAGCAATCTTGGACTTGTCGCCGGACTTAGCAGTGGAGGTGGGCTCCACACGGGCGGTGACAGCGTTGCCCTCGCAGTTTAAGTACAGATAGGTCTCAGCGCCCATCAATTCGGTAACTTCCACATCGCAGGTGACGTGAGCGCCGCCAACCTTCTCGATGAACTCGGGCTCGTCGTGAACGTCCTCAGGACGGATGCCGAACACAACATCCTTGCCGACGTAATCGGCCAGGTTGGCAACAGCGCCATCGGCCTTCTTCTTGGGCACAGTGATGGTGCAGGCGCCGAAGGTGAGGGTGTAGTCGTTGCCGTTCTTGCCCAGCTTGGCATCGATGAAGTTCATCTGGGGAGAGCCCATGAAGCCGGCCACGAACTCGTTGATGGGGTAATCGTACAGGTTCTGAGGAGTATCGACCTGCTGAATGAAGCCGTCCTTCATAACCACGATGCGGTCGCCCATGGTCATAGCCTCAGTCTGGTCGTGGGTAACGTAGATAAAGGTGGTGCCCAGGCGCTTATGCAGCTTGGCAATCTCGGTTCTCATCTGAGCACGCAGCTTGGCGTCCAAGTTGGAGAGGGGCTCGTCCAGCAGGAACACCTTGGGGTCACGGACGATGGCGCGGCCCAGGGCAACACGCTGACGCTGACCACCGGACAAAGCCTTGGGCTTGCGGTCCAGCAGGTGGGAGATGTCCAGGATGCGGGCAGCCTCTTCCACGCGGCGCTTGATTTCGTCCTTGGGGGTCTTGCGGAGCTTCAGGCCGAAAGCCATGTTATCGAACACGGTCATGTGAGGATACAGAGCGTAGTTCTGGAACACCATGGCGATGTCGCGGTCCTTGGGAGCGATGTCGTTAGACAGCACGTCGCCGATGTACAGCTCGCCCTTGCTGATTTCTTCCAGGCCAGCAATCATACGCAGGGTGGTGGACTTGCCGCAGCCAGAGGGGCCGACCAGGATGATGAATTCCTTGTCCGCAATGTCCAGGTTGAAGTCGGTAACAGCAGTGACGCCACCAGAATAAATCTTGTAAATATTTTTCAAAGTTACGCTTGCCATTCAGATTTTCCTCCTATTTTTTCATGGGGCCAGTGTCCTGTTTTCAGTACGCCGGGCGCCATTTAGATTGATTAAAGTATAACAGATAAAACCCCAGGGGGAAAGTCTTGATTTGCCCAAAGATTTTTTCGGTCCTTTATAGGCTTTCACTAAAATCCAAATCATGCGCTTAATTTTAGTACAACTTGCTAATGGAAAATTGCCTGGATTTCCTGGGGGGTAAGAAGCCTGCACTCCCCTTCCTGTAGTGTACTGTCCAGCCAGAGGCCCCCTATCTTGAGCCTTTTCAGCTGGAGCACCGTCTTGCCCCGGGCCTGGAACATCCGCTTGACCTGGTGGAACCGGCCCTCCCGGATCTCCACAAAGGCGGCTCGGGGGTCCTGCTCCACCCACAGGCGGGCGGGGGCGTACTGCTCCCCCTCCCAGGCGACGCCAGCGGCAAAGGCCTGGATGTCGGCCTCCTCCACGGGGGCGTCCAGCTGGGCGCGGTACTGCTTGTACACGTGGCTTTTGGGCGAGAGCATTTTGTGGGCCAGCTCCCCGTCATCGGTGATGAGCAGCAGGCCGGTGGTATCCTTGTCCAGGCGGCCGGCGGGGAAAAGCCCCCGGCGGCGCAGGCCCTCCGGGAGCAGGTCCAGCACGGTTTTCTGGCGGCGGTCCTCTGTGGCGGAGAGGACTCCCGCCGGTTTGTTCAGCATGATGGTGAGGAATTCCTGGTAGCGGATTTCCTCCCCCTGGGCTGTCACCTGGTCGGCGCCGGGCTCGACTTTGGCGCCGGGGTCCCGCTGGGGGGCGCCGTTGACCAGCACCGCCCCGGAGCGGATGAGCTTCCCCACCTCCTTGCGGGTGCCCAGGCCCTGGGAAGCCAGGAATTTATCCAGCCGTTCCCCCATTGTTTCACGTCCTTTCTTTTTCTATAGTATGTCTATACGATAACGATACAGCTTTCAATCCACGGGGTAGGCGTCCTCTGGGAGGGGCTCCCCGGCGGCTTCGGTGCCCTGGGCTGTCTCTGCGGCGGCGCTTTCCGGGGCGGATCCCACCGCGCTTTCAGCGGCGCTGCTCTCCGGCGCCACCGTGGCTTGGGGCGAGGCGGTTGCCGCCGGCGTGGCGGTGGCGATGCCGCTTTCCCCAAAGTGGGCGCTGTCTGAGGCGAAGCCGTGCATGAAGCCGTCCACGGCAGTGCTGGCAATGTCCCCGCCGATGATTTCATCCCCGTACACCAGCAGCGTGGCGTACACCTGGTCGTCCCCGGGGTGGTTCTCCACCTTGTACACGTACTGGGTGCAGATTTGCCCGGCGTAGGGCTCCAGGTCGAAGCCCTGGGCCTGCTGCATGACGTTGTAGGCGGTGTACACATCGTTGAACTGGGCGGGAATCATGACCTCCCGGGTCTCTGTGGGCTCTGCCTGCACCTGCCAGCCAAAGCTCTCCAAAAAGGCCACGCGCTCCTCGTTGGTGCCGCCGGGGATAGGCTGCCGGGCCTCCTCCTCCCCCCGGCCCGTAAGGAAAAAGCAGGCCCCCGCCACGATGGCGGCCAGCAAGATAAAGGCGAGAATCCGTTTGCGATTGGCTTTTAGCGATACGACCATCTTTCCACCGTTCCTCTCTGTTGAGTCCTTGTGGTATACCTATGAGAGAGGACGGAGGGATATGAACGAATTACAGGGCGAGCTCCACCAGCTGGAGGTTTGGGAACGCCTCCCCGCCGGCGGCGGAGACAACCGTGCCTCCCTCCAGGACGAACTGGGACAGGCGCACGCCGGGCTCCCGGAAGCGGGGCTGGCCCTCTGGGAAGGTGAAGGACGCCCGCTGGAAACCGTAGCCGATGCCTTGGCCGGAGAGCTTCATCACGCTCTCTTTCAGGGTCCACAGGGAGAGGAAGGCCTGCTGCTGGTCCTGCTGGGCGGTAAGCCAAGAGAGCTCCTCCTGGGTGCAGACGCGCCGCAGCAGGGCGGGAGAGAATGTGCGGGGGGCCTCGGCGTCCACCCCCACCGGCGACAGACTGAGGGCACAGCACACCAGCCCCCGGCAGTGGCTGAGGCTGTACTCCACCGGGCAGCCGGGGAAATAGGGCTTGCCCGCGGCTGTGCGGCTTTGGGCCAGGGAGGGAAGCTCCAGGCCGTGCTCCCGCTTTAGGGAATAGGCCAAAAGCTTTTCCGCCAAGGCCCGCTGGTGGGCCAGCTCCTCCCGGCGGGTGGGCGCTTCTATAGTATAACGGGCGGCGTACAGCACGGCTTCCCCCTCCCCTCTCTGTTTCAGATTCCAGCAGGCCATGTGGCTTCTGGTTTTTCATCTGGTATTATAGCACGCCGCGGCGTCAAAGGCAAAAGGGAAAACTTTGGCGCCGCTCTTGACTTTTCCCCATTTTTCTTTTAACATGAAGGTGATTTTGAGGGATTTTTACAGAGGAGTGGTATGTTTGAAAACCGCTGGTAAACAATTTTACCGCTCGTTTTTCGCGGTGGTTGTGCCTATCGCCATCCAAAACCTGATAAACTCGGCGGTGGGCATGGCCGACACCTTGATGCTGGGCTTTGTCAGCCAGACCGCTATGGCCTCCAACTCCCTGGCGGGGCAAATACACTTTATCTTGAATATGTTCTACAGCGGCCTGGCAGCCGGCACCACCATGCTGGCGGCGCAATATTGGGGCAGGCAGAACATGAAAGCCATCGAGCACATTTTGGCTATTGGGGTAAAGCTGGCCGCTGCTGTGGGGGTGCTGTTCTTTGTGGCCACGGTGTTCTTCCCCGCCCAGCTGATGCGCATCTACACCAACGACCCCTCCATGATCGAGGCAGGCGCGGCCTATCTGCAAATTGTGGGCTGGTCCTACCTGTTCATGGGTCTCTCCCACCCCTATTTGAGCATTTTAAAAAGCGTAGAGAGGGCAAAGATAAGCACCCTGATAAACTCCTCCGCGCTGCTCATCAATGTGGTTTTAAACGCCACCTTCATCTTCGGGTGGATTCCCGGCGTGGCGCCCATGGGCATCCAGGGCGTGGCGCTGGCCACGGTGATTTCCCGCATAGGGGAGTTCCTGCTGTGCCTGGCATACGGGCAAAAGTTCCAAGTGCTGCGGCTGCGCCCAGGGCTGTTCACCATGTTTAACCGGGTGCTATGGCGGGATTTTATCCGCTATTCCCTGCCGGCCCTGGGAAACGAGTGCGTGTTTGCCGTGGGCTCCTCCATGTACTCGGTGATTATGGGCCGCCTGGGGGAGGATTTGGTGGCGGCCAACTCCATTATGGCCAGCCTGCGCAGCGTAGCCACGGTGCTGGGCTTTGGCGTGGCCAACGGCACGGCCATTTTGCTGGGGAAGGCCATTGGCGCCGGGGACATGGCCCGGGCCGAGCGGGACGCCAAACGCCTGCTGGGGCTCACCTTTTTGGCGTCGCTGCTGGGCAGCGCGGTGGTGCTGGCGGCGTATCCCATCATCACCCACACCATGACCACCCTCTCGGAGCAGGCCCTCTCTTACTTTGGGATCATGACGGCCATCAGCGTGGTGTACGTGTGGGGCCCGCCTATGAACACCTGCTGGATGTGCGGCGTGTTTCGCGCGGGGGGCGACTCCAAGTTTGGCTTTATTCTGGACGTCATCTGCATGTGGGTGGTTATGGTGCCCCTGGGGCTGCTCTCCGCTTTTGTGCTGAAGCTGCCGCCCATGTGGGTGTACTTCATTTTAAGCCTGGACGAGACCATTAAAATGCCCGCCAACATCATCCACTACCGGAAGAAGAGCTGGCTGCGGAACATCACCCGGGACAAGATTACATAAACACACAAACACCCGAGGGGCTGCCAACACAGGCAGCCCCTCTTTTTTGGCACGCAAAAAGGGCTGCGCCAGTGGCACAGCCCTTTCCTGCGGCTTACGCCGCGTATTGCTTTGTGTTTCCCTCAGCTCTTACTTGCGGGGGTTCTTGATAGCGGCCTGTGTAGGGATGGTTCCATAGGGTGCGCCAAAATACGCGATTTTTTGTATAATTAGTTCTTTTAATAGGATGATTCCGGAACAAAAGCCGTCACTTTTAACAAAGTGCGGCTTTTTTGTTTCTTCGTCCATTTTCCTTCTCCAAAAAAGGAACTTGAGCAAATTTGATCTCCAAGACCCTCTTTTTTTGGGAAACACAAGTGGGTTTTCGAGTGTGAAAGACCCCGTTTTCAGAAACAGAAAAGTAATTTTTCCCCTGTAAAACACATGCAAAAGAAACGGAAGTGATTCCATTTGAACACGCAAATCATCGCCGTCGCCAACCAGAAGGGCGGCGTCGGCAAGACAACGACCTGCGCGAACTTAGGGATAGGGCTGGCCCAGGCCGGGAAGAAGGTCCTGTTGGTGGACGCTGACCCACAGGCCAGCCTGACCATCAGCCTGGGCCATCCCCAGCCGGACAAGCTGCCCTTTACCCTGTCCGAAGCGATGGGCCGTATCCTGATGGACGAGCCGATCAAACCCGGCGAGGGTATCCTGCACCACTCGGAGGGCGTTGACCTGATGCCCGCAGATATTCAGCTCTCCGGCATGGAGGTCTCCTTGGTGAACGCCATGAGCCGCGAGACCATTCTGCGGCAATACCTAGACACACTCAAGGGACAATACTCCCATATTCTGATCGACTGTCAGCCCTCCCTGGGTATGCTCACGGTCAACGCCCTGGCCGCTGCCAACCGGATCATAATCCCCGTCCAGGCAGAGTATCTGCCCGCCAAGGGCCTGGAACAACTTCTCCAGACCGTAAACAAGGTAAAACGGCAGATCAACCCCAAGCTCCAGATTGACGGCATTCTGCTGACCATGGTGGATAACCGCACCAACTTTGCCAAGGAGATCGCCGCTCTGCTGCGGGAAACCTACGGCAGCAAAATCAAGGTGTTCGGCACTGAAATTCCTCATTCTGTCCGGGCCAAGGAGATCAGCGCCGAGGGCAAGAGCATCTTTGCCCACGACCCCAACGGCAAGGTGGCCGAGGGCTACAAAAAACTGACCCAGGAGGTGATGAAACTTGAAAAGCAGCGCGAAAAAAGTAGAGCTGGCATCGGTCGATGACCTGTTCTCTACCGAGGAAAGCCGGGCCGATGCCCAGCGGGAAAAGGTGCTGAAAATTCCGCTGTCCGAGCTGCACCCATTTAAGGACCACCCCTTCAAAGTCAAGGATGATGAGGCCATGATGGAAACCGCAGACAGCATCCGGCAGTACGGCGTTCTGGTTCCGGCCATTGCCCGCCCGGACCCGGGCGGCGGCTATGAGCTGGTGGCCGGACACAGGCGGCACCGGGCCAGCGAACTGGCTGGCAAGGATACCATGCCGGTGATTGTCCGGGACCTGGACGACGATGCCGCCACCATCATCATGGTGGACAGCAATCTTCAGCGGGAAAGCCTGCTCCCCAGTGAGAGGGCCTTTGCCTACAAGATGAAGCTGGAGGCTATGAAGCACCAAGGTGAGCGCATGGATTTAACTTGTTCCCAAGTTGGGAACAAGTCTGCTGGAAAGAAGTCCAGCGAGCTTTTGGCTGAACAGGTCGGCCAGAGTAAAAATCAGATTTTCCGCTATATCCGCCTCACCGAGCTGATCCCCAAACTGCTGGATTTGGTGGATGAGAAAAAAATCGCCTTCAACCCCGCCTACGAGCTATCGTTCCTCAAGAAAGAGGAACAGTTACAGCTCCTGGACGCCATTGGAAGCGAACAGGCCACCCCTTCCCTCTCTCAAGCGCAAAGGCTAAAGAAATTTAGCTATGAGGGTCACCTCTCTATTGACGTGATGCGGGCCATCTTGGGTGAAGAAAAGAAAAGCGACCTGGACCGGGTGACTTTCACCTCCGACACCCTGCGGAAGTATTTTCCCAAGAGTTACACGCCGGCCAAAATGCAGGAGACCATTATCAGGCTGTTGGAACGCTGGCAGCGAAATCGACAGCAACAGCAGGAACGCTGAGAAAGGAGGAGCCCCATGGCGGTCTTTCGCATTGAACGGACCCGCGATTACACCGTGATGAGCAATCATCACCTGCGGAACCACGCATTATCCCTGAAGGCCAAGGGATTGCTCTCCATGATGCTGTCCCTACCGGATGACTGGAACTATACCACCCGCGGCCTTGCAAAAATCTGCAAGGAGGGCGTGGACGCCATCGGCGGTGCGCTGCGGGAGCTGGAGGGTGCCGGTTATATCGTGCGCCATCAGCTGCGGGATCAGCATGGTCGGATTTGTGACACAGAGTATGTCATTTATGAACAGCCTCAACCAGATACAGCTTTACCAGATACAGCTTTACCAGATACAGTTTCACCAGATACGGGAAACCCGTATCTGGATAAACCGGATACGGAAAAGCCCGCAGAATTAAATATAGAGAAATCAAGTACCCAAAAATCAAAAACGGATCCATCAAGTACCGATTCCATTCCCTTCCGGGGAACAACGGCGGCCAGACCGCCGGAACGGAAAGGAAGGGATGCAATGTCGATGGAGGAAATGCAGAATTATCGGGAATTGATTTTGGACAACATCGAGTACGACCACCTGTGCCGGGAGTTTGCCACCTACCGGGAGGACCTGGACGAGATCGTGGAGCTGATCGTGGAAACGGTCTGCGCCAAACGGAAAACCACCCGGATCGCTGGCGGCGACTTTCCCCATGAGGTTGTGCGGTCCCGATTTTTGAAGCTGGACAGCAGCCACATCGAGTTTGTCATGGAGTGCCTGCACAACAACACCACCGAGGTCCGCAACATGAAGCAGTACTTGCTGACCGTCTTGTTCAATGCTCCCACCACCATAAGCAATCACTACTCCTCCCAAGTGAATCACGACCTCTATGGAAGGAATGAGATGTGAGAGTTTGGGAGTGGGCGTTGCTGCGGCGGCTGGTGGTCCCGCCTTAGTATCAAGCGCCACCCCTGCAAACCCCGGAGAAAGGAGGCGATGACCTATGCAGGAGGAAGTAGAAAACAGAACTTTGACGCTGGTAGTCAGCGGCACCAAGTTCACCGGGCGGCTGCTGAAAGCCGCCGTTACCAGGTACATGGCCCATCGCAGGGAGAAAAAGCTGGAAAAGCAGCGCAGCCGGGATTCCCCCGTCACCCCCAAGGGCAAACAGACGGTCAAGCAGCTGATCGGCCAGAATCAGGGTGTGTCCAACATCGAGATCACCGACCCGTCCATCAAGGAGTTTGAGAAGATCGCCCGGAAGTACGGCGTGGACTATGCGGTGAAGAAAGACCGCAGCAGCTCCCCGCCCAAGTACCTGATCTTCTTCAAGGCCCACGATGCGGACGCCCTGACGGCGGCCTTCTCGGAATACACCCAGAAGAAGGTCAAGAAGGCAGACCGCAGCGAGCGCCCGTCGGTGCTGGCGAAGCTCAGCCACTTCAAGGCGCTTATCAAAAATGCGGTTGTGGACCGAAACAAGCGGAAGGAGCTGGAACGATGAAGCAGCTGAATGTGAAAAAGCTGGTGCTGCTGAACCTGCCCTACTTCCTGCTGGGCCTGTTTGCCACCAATCTGGGGGAAGCCTGGCGGCTGGCGACCGGCGCGGATGCCTCGGCCAAGATGCTCTCGTTCTTTTCCACCCTGCCAGTGGCGCTGGGGAGCTGGTGGCCCAGCCTGCACCCGCTGGACCTGGCTGTGGGCCTGTGCTGCGGCGCTGGCCTGCGGCTGGCGGTGTATCTGAAAGGCAAGAATGCCAAGAAGTACCGCCACAACGTGGAGTACGGGTCGGCCCGCTGGGGCACCCATGAGGATATTGCCCCCTACATCGACCCGGTGTTCCAGAACAACGTCATCCTGACCCAAACCGAGCGCCTTACCATGTCCAGCCGTCCCAAGAACCCCAAGTATGCCCGCAATAAAAACGTGCTGGTCATCGGCGGCAGCGGTTCCGGCAAGACCCGCTTCTGGCTGAAGCCGAATTTGATGCAGATGCACAGCTCCTATGTGGTCACCGATCCCAAGGGCACCATCCTGGTGGAGTGCGGAAAAATGCTCCAGCGGGGCGCGCCCAAGCTGGGCAAGGACGGCAAGCCCATGAAGGATAAGCGCGGCAAGGTCATCTATGAGCCTTACCAGATTCGGGTGCTGAACACCATCAACTTCAAGAAATCCATGCACTATAACCCCTTTGCCTACATCCACTCGGAAAAGGACATCTTGAAGCTGGTCACAACGCTGATCGCCAACACCAAGGGCGAGGGCAAGGCCGGGGACGATTTCTGGGTCAAGGCGGAGACGCTTTTGTACTGCGCCCTCATCGGGTATATCCACTACGAGGCCCCGGCAGAGGAACAGAACTTCTCCACCCTCATCGAGATGATTAACAGCATGGAGGTCCGGGAGGACGATGAAGAATACAAAAATGCGGTTGACCTGATGTTCGATGAGCTGGAATCCAGGAAGCCCAACCACTTTGCGGTGCGCCAGTATAAGAAATACAAGCTGGCGGCGGGAGATGTATGCTCTAAGTGACTTCTTAATCATAGTTTTTGTCATGGTTAGTGAAGCAGTCACTTAGAGCATTTTCATTTCAGGAGGTACAGCCATGAGAAACGAGAAAATCACCCCGCTGTATGAGCGTTTGAGCCGCGACGATGAGTTACAGGGCGAGAGTAATTCCATAAGCCATCAAAAGCAGATGTTAGAGGAGTTTGCCCGCCGGAATGGGCTGCCGAACCCCACACACTTCACCGATGACGGCGTATCGGGAACCCGTTTTGACCGTCCTGGCTTTCTGGCGATGATGGAGGAAGTCGAGGCCGGACGGGTGGAGGCCATCGTCATAAAGGACATGAGCCGCCTGGGGCGCGACTATCTGAAAGTCGGTCAGGTCATGGAGATTTTGCGGCAGCGTGGTGTCCGGCTGATCGCCATCAATGACGGTGTGGACAGTCTGAAAGGTGACGACGATTTTACTCCGTTCCGCAACATCATGAACGAGTTTTACGCCCGCGACACCAGCCGGAAAATCCGCTCCGTGTTCAAGTCCAAGGGCATGAGCGGCAAGCACCTGACCGGCACCGTTATTTACGGCTACCTGTGGGATGAAAAGCGGGAACACTGGCTTGTTGACGAAGAAGCCGCCGAAGTGGTACGCCGCATCTTTTCCCTGACGATGGAGGGCTACGGCCCCTATCAAATCTCCAAGCTGCTGTCCGAAGCAAAGGTTGAAATCCCCGCTGTCCATCTGGCCCGCTTCCACGAGGGCGTAAACAGGTCAAAGCCGGTCAAAGACCTCTATGGCTGGGGATCGTCCACCATTGTGAACATCCTGAAAAAGCGGGAATACCTGGGCCACACCATCAATTTCAAGACCCGAAAGCACTTCAAGGACAAGAAAAGCCACTATGTTGACGAGAGCGAGTGGACGATTTTCGAGAATACCCATGAGGCCATCATCGACCAGGAAACCTTTGACAATGTGCAGCGTATCCGGGCGAATGTCCGGCGCTACCCGGACGGCTGGGGCGAGGCCCATCCCCTGACCGGCCTGATGTACTGCGCCGACTGCGGCGGCAAGATGTATGTCCATCGCGTCAATAACGGCAAGCGTGATCCACAGTTTACTTGCAGTCAGTACAGCAAAATCCCATGCGGGACGCTCTGCGGCACACAGCACCGCATCCGGGCCGAGGCTGTCCTGACCCTGATAACCGATATGCTCCGGGCCATCGCGGAGTATTCTAAAAATGACCGGGCCGAGTTTATCCGCACCGTCCAGGAAACGCAAGCCGCCCAGCAGACCGCCGACATATCCAAGAAGCGGAAACGGCTGGCCGCCGCCCAAA